>ERZ772966.916-NODE-916-length-10994-cov-4.606637_pt1 | contig 10994 bp, 9 predicted proteins | sample MGYA00580680_ERZ772966 | MGnify/ENA primary metagenome ERZ772966 (study PRJEB29015, sample SAMEA2738055) | human oral metagenome | biome: human oral; feature: human-associated habitat; material: saliva | place: China | collected 2225 ...
CTTCACATCTTCTGTTGCAGATTCTACCGCAAACCGCTGGAAACGGGTTCTCTCTCTTTATTAACTCCAGTGCCTCCTTATATTTTCCTTGTGCCGCAAGTCTTAAATAACCCTGAACTGCAATATGAGCAGGGCAGGCCGTTTTACAAGGAGCAGTTCCAGTTTCATAGCAATTGATGCGGTTATTGTCTCTATAATCTATATCCCATTTCTCAGGACCCCACTTCTCAAGTGAAGGCATAGAACTCTTTGGATACTTAACTTCCGACCCGTCCGCTTTACATAGCTTCTGACCAAGCTTAACCGCACCTGCTGGACAGTACTCTACACATCTGCCACAAGCAACGCAATTTTCTTTCTCTACTCTTGCAACATATGATGAGCGCGACATATTTGGAGTATTGAATAGCTGTGACGTTCTTAATGCATAGCATACGTTTACATTACAGTTACATATTGCGAATATCTTCTGCTCTCCGTCAATATTAGTAATCTGATGAACGAATCCATTATCCTCTGCTTTTTTAAATATCTCAAGCGCCTCTTCTTTGGAAATGTATCTTCCACCCTTCTTCGTTTCTACAACGTAATCCGCCATATCACCGACAGCTATGCACCAATCATTAAAATCATCAGCGCAGCCTTCATCGTATGAGCAGTTAGATTTACGGCAAGAGCATGGGCTCGCCGCATACTTGCCTTCATATTTCTCAAGCCAGTGCGAAATATGCTCAACAGAGATAGAAGTCTCCTCCATTGAAATTGCTTGCTCTACAGGAATAACATGCATTCCAACACCAGCACCCCCAGGCGGAACAATTTTAGTTACTCTCTCAAGAGGAAGAAACGTCATCCTCTCGAAGAATCGACCAAGCTCCGGATGCTCATTCATATTGGTCTCATGCATAGCTGCAAATTCACCAACTCCAGGTACAAACATAGGAACTATGTATCTCTTTTCATTCTTAGGATTTGTACCATCTAGATTCTCCCAATTATACTCGAGAATGCCCTGTTCGGACATATGATCTATGAGTTTCCTGCAGTGCTCTTCACTCATGCCCGAAAGCTTATGAATTTCTTCAAATGTCTTTGGTTTCCTCACTCCGAGTTTACTCGCTAGCTCAGCCTCCTCGTCAGAAATTAAAGCTGCCAGCCCCCAATACTCCGGGTCATCTTTTGTAATCTTCTTAAGACCTAGATGCTGTGCAGGTCTATCGGTAATCATCTTAGCAAGTTTAACTATCGGTTCGCGAATGGGACCGTCATCCTTAACACATTCTGGTTTTTTATTTCCGTTAATCTTATCGTAATTAATCATACTGCTCTCCTATAATCACTAGAATCTGATTATGCTGCTCTCGCCATAGCCTCCTCAAAGTCACGTGTACCTTTAAATACTTCTTTTTTGTATGGATTAATGCCCTGAGCTTTTGCTCGTTTAACGATGTATGCAAATATTGCAAGGTTAATAAGAATTGAAGCGATTGCAACAACTCCACCAGCTCTAGGATCAGCGGCAGTTGGGTGAATATTGGACTTCATGAAACCATCTGCGTATAAGCTTGGTATTACGGAGAATCTGCTATAATCTTGGAACATTGGGAATACTTGTGCGAACATACACCAAGTAGCGAGTGTATTGGCACGATTCTGAATCCATCCACCTTTATTCCAGAACATCGCTGCAACAGTTGGTGCTAATAGTAGCGCAAATCCGCAGTACCACGAATGTGTTGGAAGATTTAAATACGTATACTCAAAATTCCAAACATCATAAGCTAGTATATAAGCCCATGTCATATCCGGCCATAGCATATCATCTTTCTTTTTAGACTGATAAATCCCCCACCATCCAGTCATGCAGAATATGTTTATAATACCTGCAACACCATTTGCTACATTCCACCAGCCACCGTAAAGCCATACACCTTCAGAGGATAACCACCATCTCGTGCCTGTATTTGCCAGTGCAATAGATCCTCTTATTGCACTCTCGAAATCACTGCATACCGCGATTACTATATTAATAGCCACGATTACAAACGGAAAGACTTTAAACCATTCGGTCTTTCCAATACCCTTCTTGTATTTGAGCATCATAAACCCTATGCATCCTGCTGTAGCTGCATAGAGCTTAGCATAATGGAACCAGCTGGTCATATGAACGTATGTAGGGTTCTTAAGCGCCCAGGAAGCACCATTAGCCGCACCGATATAGATAGCGATAAAATAAGCAGTTAGTGCCGCCGGTAACACGAAAAAGAAAAAACAGCCTCCCGCTTTAGATCTTCTCTGAATCTCATTTGTAATAATAAGTCCTGCAAAAACCATAACCCATCCAATTAGCTGGTAAAATGAGTTTTCACCATAAACCTGGAATAACATTTGGTGCCTCCTTCAATAAATTATTCGTAGCGTTTTATCCGACATCTGTGATTGATATCTTTTTATCAATTGTAATCTTCTTTCACGTTGTCCCGCAATTCAAAATATGCTAGTATTTATTCTATATTAGAATATATAGCTTCGTTAATCGAAAGGCACGTTATGAATACAGAACATATAAAAGAATTTATTTTATTGGCTAGCAATCTTAATTTTAGCAAGGCCGCCGAGGATTCATTTATATCACAATCATCATTATCTAAACATATAAGAATTCTTGAGAAGGAACTCGGGGCACAATTATTTATTCGAACCACGCGATCAATTAGGTTAACTGAAGCAGGAATCATGTTTTTGCCTTATGCAAAAAAGATAATTGGACTATGCGACTCGTACTCGAGTGAGTTAGAGTTATTTAGCTCCAGAGATAACAATAAACTCGTTGTTGGAATTATCTCAAATCCACAGTATTACGATCTTGCAGGGTATATGATTGGATTTATGATTGCTGAACCCGATATAAATTTTAATCTTATCGAGGCAGATGAAATAGGCTTGCTAGAGATGTTCAAACAACGAAAATACAATCTATTTACGGCATTCCCTCCTAGCGAGTTAACTGGGAATTATGAGTTTCTGCCAATGGTTGAAACTAAATTTGTAGCATTAGTTAATATATCTCATCCACTTGCTAATAAAACCAGCCTATCGCTTAAGGATTTGTCTGGCGAGAAGATACTCATACCTGGGAGGAACTCCACTCTCCAGGCTATTATTAAAGATGCCATGATTGCGCAGGAGCTTGAATTTTGTCCTACGTACGAAGGTAGTTCAATAGGAAGTATTGAGCTACTAAAGGCTGGAATGGGGATTTCACTTCATTCTGTTGAATTTTCGAATAATCTGCCAAATAATTCAAATATACAGGCTATACCAATTGAGCCAGATATAAAATTCGTATACGGTATAGGACATCGTCCTATAGATGAACTTTCTTCAAGTGAAAAAAAATATTTAAACTACCTAAAGCAATTCGAATTAAAAAAAATATAGATATATGTGATATAAACAAAACATCAGCCTGCAGGTGATATCCCGCGGGCTGATATTTTTGATCAATGCATTTAGGTGATATGAATCATCGTTTTTATGTTCAGTGCTATATATGAAAATATGGAAAATTTACCGCCTAACACCTTCTCTATTTCAGTTCAGGTTTCGCATCTTCATGCCTGCTTTCTGTCATGATTACGCATTATCTCGCGGTCGAGTACTAGCTCCTTGATGTTAACATTTACGCACTTTACCTGAAATGAAGTCATCTGCTCAATGCTGCGCTTAACGTCCCTTTGGAGGATAATGCAGGAGCGCATACAATCGACAGTCTTCCTGACCTTTAGATCCAGCTCGATTACCAGACTGCCAGTTTTACCATTGTTATAAAAATTCGTCACCCTGATGTTCCGTCGATACTTCCTAGCCACAATCCTGATAATATCACCAATTACGTTCTCATTAATCGTATAATTTCCATTATAGGCGTATTGTGGCATAACCACAGTTTTTTCATACTTATCTGTCTCATCGTTAGCGAGGTTCCAATTTTTGAGAAATCTCTGTGGGTTCATGAAATACCCTGCAAAATCTCTCTTTAAATCACCCATTGGCGCCGGAATAACGTGTTCCCCATGGTTGTAGCGACGCTCCGCTGCAAGTTTACGTTCACCGGCGCTGGTATAATCCTCTATGTATAGTCTCTCTATAGCCCTTGGTATTTCTAGTGTGTCGGTTATTATGTCCACCATATGGTCAGATGTACCGAGCACGAGTAGTTTCTTAATCTTGAGGGATTTTATTTTTTTCTTCCTCAAGGGTTCTCAAAGAAAGACTGGCCTTTTGTGTAAATTCATCAAAATCAACAACTTGAACCAAGACCTCCTGGTCTACCTTGAGGGTATTGTAGATGTTGTCGATATAACCTGTCTTAATCTCCGAGATGTGAATCAAGCCTGTGGTACCATTTTCCAATGAAACAAAGGCACCGTAAGGCTTGATGCCTGTGATAACACCCCTAAGCTTGTCTCCAATTTTCATCTTAGTCTGCTACCTCAACTGTTTCAATCACAACATCCTCAAGTGGCTTATCTTGAGCTCCAACCTCAACATTGGCAATCTCATCAAGCACCTTGTAAGAGTCTTCATCCACCAATTGACCAAAGACTGTGTGACGACGGTCTAGGTGAGGTGTTCCACCATTTTCAGCATAAGCTTCCGCGATTGGTGCTGGCCAACCACCACGTTCGAGTTCCTTTTTAGCATAAGGAATTTCAGGCGTTTGAACGATGAAGAACTGGCTACCATTAGTATCTGGTCCAGCATTGGCCATAGAAAGTGCACCACGGATATTGTACAACTCTTCTGAGAATTCATCTTCAAAAGACTCTCCATAGATGGATTCTCCACCCATACCTGTTCCAGTTGGGTCCCCACCTTGGATCATGAAATCTTTAATGATGCGGTGGAAAATCACTCCGTTGTAATAGCCATCTTTCGCAAGCGCAATAAAGTTTGCAACGGTTTTTGGTGCTTGATCAGGGAAGAGACGAATCTTCAGATCTCCATAGTTGGTATGAATCGTCGCAATTGGTCCTGTTTCCTGATCCATTTTTGTTTGTGGTAAATGCAATTCTTTTTCAACCATTTTTAACTCCTCTAAGGCATGTAAAATGCCATCTTCTTCTAAAGTTATTGTGACATAATCTGCTTTAGCTTTTAATGCTTCCTGGGCATTTCCCATGGCAATCGCTAAACCAGCATAGTCAAATAATTCTATGTCGTTCAATCCATCCCCAAATGTTAAGACATTTTCTGGTTTGAGCCCTAGTTTTTCTACTACCTTTGAGACACCATGAGCTTTGGATTGCTGATTTAAGACAACATCAGATGAAATTGGATGCCAGCGAACCAAACGCAATTCTTGTGCCAAATCCTCTGGGAGAGCATCGAATGCTTCACCAGTCTCGAAGGTCCACATTTGATAGATAGAATGCTTAGTAGCAAAATCAGGATCCACTGGTAAATTTGGATAGATGGGATCAATAGCCTGGCTCATCTCTTCCGTCCGAATAGACAGGGCTGCTTGATGACTCCCAACCAAACCATAATGAATTCCAACTTGCTTGGTCCAAGCAATAAAATCTTGAACCAGTGGATTTGGCACCCTTTCTTCATAAATGACATTTTCCTTGCGATCAATCACGTAGGAGCCATTCAGAGTGACATAGAAGTCCGGTTGGAGAGCCTTGATTTCTTCTGGCACTCCAAAAATCCCTCGTCCACTAGCAATAGCTGTGTAAATTCCTTTTTCTCGTAATTGAGAGAATACTCTGGTGATCGAAGCTGGAACATAGCCTGTCTCAACATTTCGTAAGGTATCGTCAATATCAAAAAATACTATTTTAATCTTTTTCGCTTTGTAGCGTGTTTTTGCATCCATGTTGGTCTCCATTTAGTATGCTGTCTATTATAGCATGTTTTTGACTAAAAATCTTCCTGAGAGACCAAGTGATGTTGGAAGGCATAAACTACTGCTTGGGTACGATCGCTCACTTCTAATTTTGACAATATATTCGACACATGGGTCTTGACTGTTTTTAATGAAATGAATAATTCATCAGCTATCCGTTGATTTTCGTACCCCTTGGTTAGTAAAGCCAAGATATCTCGTTCACGCGCGGTCAAGTCATCATGGAGTTCCACGTGATTTTTTCGATACTCTACTTTTTGGCTGACTTCTGTCTCAATCGCCAACTCTCCCTGCTCCACCTTGTAGATTGCACGAAGAATTTCCTCTGCACTGGAAGTTTTGAGCATATAGCCTTTAGCTCCCGCATCCAAGACAGGGTAAATTTTTTCATTGTCCAGATAGGACGTTAGGATTAATATTTTTGCATCTGGCCATTTCTTTAAGATGGCGAGCGTCGCTTCAATCCCGCTCATATGGGGCATGACAATATCCATAATAATGACGTCTGGTCGTTCTTGTAAGGCTAACTCGACACCCTCTTGACCATCGCTGGCCTCTAGGACTTGGTCAATCCCCTCTTGCATACTTAAATAACTTTTTAATCCTAATCGGACCATCTCATGATCATCTACTAGTAATAATTTCATCATTTTCTCCTTCTACTAATGGCACTTTGATATCAATGGCCACTCCTTTTTTGGGACTGGCCAAAATTTTAATTCTTCCTGCCATGTCATCCACTCGATCTTGAATATTTTTCATACCGTAACTTAGTTCACCCAGCGATTCTGGATCAAAGCCTACTCCGTCATCTGCTATCTTGAGATGGAGGGATTGTTCTGCTTGCAAAAGATAAACATCTAATCGCTTGGCATGAGCATGTTTCAATGTATTGCTAACCACTTCTTGCACAATCCGGAAAATATGCTCTTCAATGGCTTTAGGTAATTTTTGAACATCGTGTTCAAAATGAACTTCTAAATTGCTCTTTTCTTGCAGTTCTCTAAAAATCACCTGCAGACCTTCTACTAGGTTCCGACCTTCCAATTCTGTCGGCCGTAAATGCAGTAGCAAAATTCGCAAATCATTTTGAGCAGTATTTAGAATCTCTGTAACTCCCTTCAACTGTTGCCCTACTTTAGGAAGTTGAAGAACTTGATCCTGGCTGGCTACACCGGACAAGATCATGTTGGCTGCAAATAATTCTTGGCTCACCGTATCATGGAGATCTCGCGCAATTCGCCTGCGTTCTCTTTCCACAATCTCTTCTTCATTTTGCATGACTCGATTTTCTGTTCGTTGCAAATTTTCTGTTAGGCGTTTGAGTTTCCGATCCAAGCGTTGAAAATCTTCATTAATTTCTTTGTTTTCTCCCAGTTTTAACTTCTTGCCTTCGAGCAAGCTTCTTAAGTTTTTTTGGACGGTGTTCATAATTGTAAATTGAATCAATTTAATCAATAAAATCATCAAAATAGTGAGAGCAACCGTCAAGCCAAAGCCAATAAACAGAAATGCACGAAGCTTTGATAAATCTTCCAATAGATAAGTCCACTGAAAGTCGAAGAGACCAAAGATAGAATGGATAATAACAGCTAGAATTAAGACCGTATATAGGAAGATTAAAAGATAGTCTGTTCGTTTCATCCTCTAACCACCTCCACATCTCCAACAATTCCTGCTACAACAAGCTTCACTGTCCGATGAGAACTTCGATAATTTGGCGTCTCCATGCTAACTGTCTCATTTCTCAATTTCCTAGGTTTTTGAGAGAAGAGGCGTAATTCTCCATATAAGGTATTCACCTGCAAGCTAAGCTCTACATCCACTGGCAGAATAATTTTAGTATTGCCAAACATCTTTCTCATGATTATGACATTGTCATGATTTACCACAATCACTTCGTCTAAGTGAATCGTATCCTTCCCGACTAAACGTATAATCGTTAAATCACGAAAATGGCAGTTTACCTTTGAAAAATGATGCAGATCTCCAATCCAAGGCGTTTTCTCTTGTCGGATTTCTACATCTTCCTCATAATCTATCTTCACTTCTTCGTTTTCACGGTAAAAATAAGGATAAGCCACTATCATGGCATAGACTACGGCAAACAAAAGCGCAGCGATGACATAGGGATTTAGCATGACAATAAAAAACAGCAGGATGCTGGATGCCACTAAAAGAAAATTACTCCGCTGTTTTCCGATGTAATAATACAATAGAAGTAAGCAAAGAACCACGATTAGGACAATACGAGATATATTTCCCGCTAAAATAGTGATTGCAGCCATGGTGAGTAACAAAGCTTCGACAAACACAAACAATTGAATCTTCCACATAATTGAACCTCTCCATTCTATTTTATCAAAATTCCAAGAGATTCGCTTCCGCCTCTAGAAGGATTCATTCCAACTCTCTCTTTACTGAAAAAACCAGACCGATTTGGTCTGGTTTTATAATATCATCACGTTACTATTCTGGCTCAGTGGTAGCTGAAGGATCCGTATTGGAATGGGATTCCACTGTTGTAGAGCTTGAGCTGTCTGATGAACTGCTTGAAGCTTTCGTACTACTTGATGGTTCCGTCTTCGGTTCGTACACGGTCAAGACAATACGAGTCTTTTTAATATCGATGCTTGATTGAGCTTCTGGAGTCTGACTCACAATTTGACCTGGTAAGACTTCTACTCCAGCCGGAAGATGCGATGTGGTCTTCCGTTCAATATTTGCTTCCTTCACACCGTAGATTTCAACGAGATTAGAGACAGCAAATTCATAATCAGAACCGACATAACTTGGTAAATCGATAGAATTACTTTCCTTAGATACTTTCAGAACAACCTTCGTATTAGAAGTCAAATCATATTTTTGACCAGCAGCAGGAGATTGCTCAATAACGATTCCTGGTTCTACTTCATTGGTCTCGACTTCTTCAATCGAAATGAGTTTGCTAGAAAGCTTATAGTTGGTTTTCAGATCATTTTCTGCATTTTCTCTAGACATACCAGTATAGTCTGGCATATCAAAGGTGCTTGGTCCTTTCGAGACAACCAAATCAACCTTGCTGTTTTCTTTTTTCTGAGCTCCTGCATTTGGATTGGTACGAATCACATAGCCCTCAAGTACAGAATCACTGTATTCTTCTTTTTCGTCTCCAACTTGAAGATCCTGATCTTCAATGATAGCACGAGCTTCTGCAACAGTTTTTCCAGATACATCCGGAACTGTTTTGTTGGCTGGACTCATATAAAGAAGAAAGGCAAAGGCAGCTAGTACCAAAGCTAAAGCAACAAACAAGACTTTGTAGCGTGTCCTCAAACGACGACGTGGCTTATTTTTTGGAGAAACTGGAACCGTTCTATCCTCTGAAGCCCCTGGTAGGTCCTCATGAACGGCCGGACGAACGTCTGATGTTGGAAGTGGAGCTGGTTTTGGAACCACGTTTACCTTTGGTAGGGTTTTGGTATCTGCTTTTGAAGCATCATCAAAGACCAATTTTTTCTCGTTACGACGCTCATAAGATAAGCAACTAGAGAGGTCAACATACATTTCAGCTACCGACTTATAGCGATCGGATAGTTTCTTTGCTGTTGCTTTAATAACCACATTTTCCAAGGCCTGTGGAACATTTTTATTCTCTTCGATGATGGACGGAAGTGGTTTTTGGAAATGTTGTAGCGCGATCGTCACTGCACTATCCCCATCATAAGGGATATGTCCCGTCAGCATTTCGTAGAATATAATCCCCATTGCATAAATGTCGCTTTGAACAGAAGCTTTCGATCCTCTAGCTTGTTCAGGAGACAAATAATGAACCGATCCCAACATAGAGTTTGTCTGAGTGAGACTCGTTTCTGCAAAGGCTACCGCAATCCCAAAGTCAGAGACCTTGGCATTTCCGTCCGGTGTTAAAAGTACGTTTTGAGGCTTTAAGTCACGGTGAATAATCCCTTGCGTGTGCGCCAAGCGCATAGCAAGAAGGATTTGCCCCATCAAGCGAACGGCTTCTTCATTTGAAAGAGGAGCATTTTCCTTGATATAACGTTTCAAGTCTAAGCCAGCGACATATTCCATCGCCAAGTATTGTTGGCCTTCCTCTTCACCGATATCCGTGATCCGAACGATATTTGGATGATCCAAATCTGCCATCGCTTTAGCCTCTCGTTGGAAGCGAGCAACTGCAATTGGATCTGTTTGGTAATTGGTCCTCAGTACTTTAACTGCAACTTCTTCACCATCTAAGATTAAATCCCGAGCGAGATAGACATCTGCCATCCCTCCACGCCCGATTTGGCGGATTATCTTATATCGTCCGGCAAAAATTTTGCCGATTTGAATCATGCCATATCCTCCTCAGCAAAGTGAATCAGTACAACTGTAATATTGTCCAAACCACCAGCATTATTCGCAAAGCGAACCAAGGTTTTTGCCTTTTCTTCAACCGATAAATCGCTGGTAACGATATCACGGATTTCATCACCAGAGATCATATTGGTTAATCCATCACTATTGATAACAATGAAATCTCCCGCTTCAACCGTAAGCATACCAAAGTCCGGTTGTAATTCATCCTTTTGTCCAATAGATTGGGTGATGATATTGCGTTGTGGATGATGAGCTGCCTCTTCTTCCGTAATTTGTCCAGCTTTGAGCAAGGCATTTACTAAAGAATGGTCATTGGTCAATTGATGGTATTCCCCATTACGCACGAGTCCAATTCGAGAATCTCCTACATGCGCAAATAAGACTTGGTCATCGATAATGGCGAGAGCTTCCAGAGTTGTTCCCATTCCTTTATGTTCTTCATCTTGACCAATGCGATGGATCTGCTGATTTTCTTTTTCCAGATTATCTGCAAACCACTCTCTTACTTCGTTAATGGTGCTGATTTCAGTCGCTACCCAAGCAGCGCCAAGATCTGTAACAGCCATCTCGCTCGCAATATTGCCAGCACGATGCCCCCCCATCCCGTCAGCTAGAAAAATCATGGATTTTCCTGCTTTGTTTTTATATTGATTTGCATAGTCTTGGTTATTTGTCCGTCTTTGACCTACATCGGTTAAGATAGAAATTTCCATACTGT
>ERZ772966.918-NODE-918-length-10990-cov-3.615272_pt1 | contig 10990 bp, 10 predicted proteins | sample MGYA00580680_ERZ772966 | MGnify/ENA primary metagenome ERZ772966 (study PRJEB29015, sample SAMEA2738055) | human oral metagenome | biome: human oral; feature: human-associated habitat; material: saliva | place: China | collected 2225 ...
AGAGGTGCTCTAAATAAGTGAGATATAAAGTAGAAAACAATAATATAATAAAGAGAAATGAAGAAACTTACAGTTGTAGCCGCATTGGCTATCGCCGCAGCATCGTTTACAGCATGTGGCAATCAGGCTCCAAAAGAAGAGATGAAATCTAACATTGACTCATTGAGCTACGCTTTTGGTGTCGATCAAGGTCAAGGTGTTAAGCAATACTTGCAGCAGATGAACATCGACACAGCCTACATTGACGAATTCATTAAAGGTTTGAACGATGGCGCAATGAATATGGACGATAAGAAGAAAGCAGCTTACAACGCTGGTATCGGTGTCGGTATGAACATGAGCATGGTTATTAAAAACCAAATTAATAAGAGCATCTTCGGTGAAGATTCTACTCAGTCTATCTCATTAGGCAACTTCCTCGCTGGCTTCGCAGCAAGCGCAAAGGGAGACAATAAGAATATGACCGTAGAGAAAGCACGCCAAATTGAACAAAGAGTACCACAGGCTCTTCAAGCTAAAGCTGCTGAAAAGAAGTACGGAGATGAAAAGAAAAAGAACGATGCCTACATGGCAAAGATAGCAAAGACTCCAGGTATGAAGGCTTTGAAGGAAGGTGTTTACTACAAAGAAATAAAGGCAGGAACAGGTGCAAAGCCTACTGCTTCTCAGATAGTAAAGATTAGCTACGTAGGTAAAACCATTGATGGAACAGAGTTCGACAAGAACGATAACATGACCATGCAAATTGGACAAGCTGTTCCTGGCTTCAACGAAGCATTGTTGAACATGCCTGTTGGTTCAAAGTGGGAGGTTTATATTCCTTATGAAGCTGGTTATGGCGCACAACAACCAAGCCCTAACATCAAGCCTTTCTCTACTTTGATATTCACAATAGAGTTGTTATCTATCGAGAAAGCACCTGAAACAAATGCACCAAAAGCTGTGCAGTAATCTGCAATAGGCTTTTAAGCTATATATATAATAAGGTGGGTTGGGATACGAGTTAGCCCAATCCACTTTTTCGTTATTACACCATTTTATGGAAAACAATAAGGGATTACAACTTGTAAGTATTCCTGTATAATCAAAAAGAACTATGAAGAGAATAGCATTTATGGCATTGCTCGTTGTGGCAAGCGCAGGTTTCAACACTGCAAATGCACAGAGCAAGAAAGAAAAGAAACAGAAAAAGCAAGAACCAAAAGAAGCAATTGCAATCACAGCACCTGTCAGCAATGAGACCGCAATAATCAAAACAAAGTTCGATTCGTTAAGTTATGCAGCAGGTATAAGTATGACACGTGGACTGGAAGACTATCTTTCAAGTCAGTTAGGCGTATCGAAAGAAGATATGCCCGACTTTATGCGCGGACTGAAAGAGGGCATTTCAAAACGTAAGAACGCTTCTTTCTCTGCTTACACTGCAGGTTTGCAAATCGCAGCGCAAGTAGAAAGAGCAATGCTTCCCAATATAAAGAAGCAGTTTAAAGGTACATCTGCAGAGATTGACGATAGAGTCTTCTTCAAAGGTCTCGTTGATGCTATGGAAAAAGACACAACCTTCTTCAAACAAGAAGAAGCGCAAGAATACGTTTCTAAAAAGCAAAAAGCATTGGGAGACGAACGCAATGCTCAAGCAAAAGCTACAGGAGAGAAGTTCCTTGCTGCGAATAAGAAGAAGGCAGGAGTAGTTACTTTGCCAAGCGGATTGCAGTACAAGGTGCTCGTTAAGGGCAATGGACCGAAGCCAACAAAGGACGACCAGGTTGAAGTTGTATATGAAGGACGCACCATTGACGGCAAAGTGTTCGACGCAACAGAACGTCACGGCAAGCCAAGCGATACTTTTGGAGTAAGCAATCTGATTAAAGGATGGACCGAAGCCCTCACGCTTATGCCAGTAGGATCTAAGTGGGAGATTTATATACCACAGGATTTAGCTTACGGTGCCCGCGGTGCTGGCGAAGATATTGCACCTTATTCAGCACTTATCTTTACCCTTGAGTTGAAAGATATAGTAAATACGCCAAAAGGTTCGAATAAGTAATCGTCTATATACTCACTTGACAAAATGTGCCCTCGGGCACATTTTTTTGTGCTTTTTTATTGTTCAATCCATTTAAAATGCCTACTTTTGCTTTCAATTTGTAAACTAACAACCATGCCTAAGATAGGCAAGTAAACCTAAAACCTATATGGATAAGATTGATAAATTAGACAAAAAGATTCTTAGTATCTTGTCTTTAAATGCTCGTATCCCATTTAAAGACGTAGCAGCAGAGTGTGGAGTATCGCGCGCAGCCATTCATCAGCGTGTGCAACACCTTATTGAGAACGGCGTAATTGTGGGTAGTGGGTTCCACGTAAACCCCAAAAGCCTCGGCTATACTACCTGTACTTATGTTGGATTGAACCTTGAACGCGGCTCGATGTATCGCAATGTTGTGAAACAAATCAACACCATTCCAGAAGTTATAGAGTGCCATTTCACCACAGGTTCATATACTATGCTCGTTAAACTCTTTGCAAAAGACAACGAACAACTAATGGATTTGCTCAACAACAAGATTCAAAGCATTCCTGGTGTAGTATCTACCGAAACGCTTATCTCGCTCGAACAGAGTATCAAGCGCGAAATTCCAATCACCGAATAACCATTCATAAAGCGAATAGCATAGTGCCTCAAGCATCAGAAAATAGGTATTAACAACATTAAAGAATAGCGGCATTCATTGATACTTCGCAGCAGCTTTTACAACAACTCCATTACGATGATTGTCGTAACTAAGTTGCGATGTTTTCAGTAACTCCTTTGCGATGATAGCCGTAATCTCGTTACGATTTTGGTAACTACTTAGAAAAAAGCCATCATCGAACCTACACCATTCTAAATTCGTTGAACTCACGTTATTATATATAAGTACGATTATGACACTAAATTATAATTTAGACGCCCATTTAGAAGAGCTTTACGGAAGCTATACAGAGGGAAGTCACAAGCCTATTATTGGTATTACCACCAATTTCTCAGGGCAAGACGTTACCATTCGTGAGGTTTTCCACAAACAGGTGATAGATGCTGGCGGCACACCGCTACTTATTCCACCCACCACAGATAAGCAAGTACTTACCAATATACTCGACCGCATTGACGGACTCCTACTTACTGGCGGTGCTGATGTGAACCCTTTGTGGGCTGGCGAAGAGCCAACGCTCAACGTAGGTAGCATTAACGATAAGCGAGACCTATCCGAACTGCTCACTACACGGTTGGCTTACAATCGCCAAATACCCATCTTTGCCGTGTGCAGAGGTATGCAAGTCTTAGCCATTGCGTTAGATGGAAAGGTACAACAGCACATTTACGACCCTTATATCGTTGAGGAGACAGAGGAAAAGAAGCTCACACGTTTGAAAAGTGTTACTACCTTGCGCCCTGCAAAGCTTAAGCACGACCAGAGTGCAGCCTTCACTGAGCCTACACACAGCATTGCAATAGAGTCCAATTCCATACTTCATTCCATCTACAAGCAAGACAAAATCTTTGTAAATTCATTCCATCACCAAGCCGTTTCAGTTACAGGCAAACGCTTTAAAGCAACAGCTTACGCTCCCGACGGCGTAATAGAGTGTATGGAAAGTGCTGAATTCAAACCCATCTTAGGTGTTCAGTGGCACCCTGAATGGTTGGAAGAAGAAGGTCAGAAGCTATTTAAATGGTTTGTTAACGAAGCTAACAACTTCCGTACAGCCAAGCACCTGCATACACGCATACTCACACTCGACACCCATTGCGACACTCCTATGTTCTTCCCACAAGGTGTAGACTTTGCCAAACGCGACCCGCGCATTCTCTACGACTTACATAAGATGACGGAAGGACACCAAGATGCCGTTACAATGGCAGCCTATTTACCTCAGCCACGCATAGGAGAGAAGTTCTCATCTAAGATAGATATCGAAGGATTAAAGCGATTTAACCCTGAACTCACCGACGTTTTAGACAACCTTACCCCCACTTCTTATGCCGATTTAATCTTCAACAAGATAGAGAAAATCGTAAAAGATAACAGCCGTTACCTTAGTATTGCACGCACACCGTCCGACCTTTACGAAGATAAACGCAAGGGACGCAAGAGCATTATGTTTGCAATTGAAAATGGTTTAGCCTTAGAAGGCGACCTTTCCAACGTGAAATACTTCGCACAACGTGGTGTTACGTACATCACACTGTGCCATAACGGCGACAACGACATCTGCGATTCGGCACGAGGGAGTAACCTTCACGGCGGCGTGAGCAAGTTTGGCATTGAAGTAATCAAGGAAATGAACCGCAACGGCATTATGGTAGACCTCAGCCACGGCGGCGAAAAGAGTTTCTACGACGCTCTTGAAATAAGCAGTCAGCCCATTGTTTGCAGTCATTCCAATAGCAAAACCCTTTGCGATGTGCCTCGAAACCTTACCGACGACCAGCTGAAAGCATTGGCAAAGAAAGGCGGTGTGGCACACATAACGCTTTATCAAGGTTTCTTACGTAAAGGAGAAACAGCCTCAATTCTCGATGCTATCGCGCATTTAGAGCACGCTATTGATGTAATGGGCATTGACCACGTAGGTATCGGAACAGATTTCGACGGCGACGGAACAGTACGTGGAATGGCAGATGCAAGCGAAATGATAAACTTCACCCGCCATTTGCTTGCTCGCAAATATAGCGAACGTGACATAGAAAAGATATGGGGAGGCAACTGGCTGCGCGTAATGGCACAGGTACAGGCTGCCAAACAAAAATAAAAAGAACAACGATGAACGGAAAAATAAAGTTTTTATGTAATGGTATGGCAGTACTTTTCCTTACTGCCTTCGCCTTTGGTTGCAAAGGACAGTCGTCTAACAAGAGTACCGAACCCAGCGATACAGTGGCAACAGCAAAGCCCGTTGGTCCTAAATTCAACCCCGATTCGGCATTCGCCTATATTGCAGCGCAATGCGATTTCGGCCCTCGCACAATGAATTCGTCGGCTCATGACAAGTGCGAACAATGGATTATCAAGAAGTTTAAGCAATACGGATGCGATGTTCAGACACAGAAAGCCGACTTAAAAGCCTTCGATGGTACAACATTAAAATCGACAAACATCATCGCTCGTACCAATCCTAATGCACAACGACGTATCTTGCTTTGTGCACATTGGGATAGTCGACCATGGGCAGACAACGATACTGATTCAACAAACCATAAGAAACCCGTTATGGCTGCCAACGACGGAGCCTCTGGTGTTGGCGTTATGATAGAGTTAGCACGCCAGTTACAGGCAGACAGCACGCTGAATGTAGGTGTCGATTTTGTTTGTTTCGATGCTGAAGACTGGGGTGTTCCGCAGTGGGAAACCAACTATCAAGAGCAGTCGGGCGATAGTTGGGCTTTAGGTTCCAACTATTTTGCAAAGAACTTGCCCCTCGCCGTTCGTCCTGAATTTGGCATTCTGCTCGATATGGTAGGTGGCGAAGGCGCTCAATTCTATAAGGAAGGCGTTTCAATACAGTTTGCACCAGACGTTGTAAACCGTGTTTGGGAAGCAGCAAAGAGTGCTGGTTTTGAGGCGTACTTCCCCACAGCGACAGGCGGAATGGTTACCGACGACCACTATCCGCTCAACAAAATAGCAGGCATTCCTACGATAGATATCATTCCTTACTATCCTGATTGCGCTCAAAGTTCGTTCGGTCCTACATGGCATACCATCAACGATACGATGGAACATATAGACCGCTCTACTTTACAGGCTGTTGGTCAGACCATCATTCAGGTACTTTACAGTATGTAAGATTGCCATTGCCACTGCATACGCTCTAATAAGTTGCAAGCTCAAAATGAAGAAATTAGTACTCACAATAGTTGCTTTAATCCTCCTTGTGGGGTGTTCAAAGCAACCTAAACAGCACCACCCAGTTATCCATTTCACCGATGAAGTACGATTAAAGACTACTCCTGTGAAAGACCAAGGCTCCAGTTCGCTATGCTGGGTGTATGCTATGCTTGCCACAATAGAGACCGAACACCTTATGAAAGGCGACTCTGTAAACCTCAGTCCCGACTATGTGGCACGTATGTACCTTATGGAACAGGCTAAACAAAGCCTACTAATAAGGTCTGGAAGTAATACTTCTGCTAACAGAAGTGCCACTATTACAACACGTGGTATGGCTTCTATGTTGATAGACCTTATACAAACGTATGGTTTATTCCCCTTTGACGCATACCATAAGCGCGAAAATGCCGACTACAAAGTGATTACACGCAAGCTCGAACGGGCAATTTTATCGCCCAAGACAAACACTTTAGCCGAGCAAGTGAACTATATTGATGCGCTATTGGACAACAAAATCGGTTTTATACCCAAGCAAGTATTCCTTTATCGTGCCACTTACACCCCACAGCAGTTTGCCCGCAGCGTGTGTAAGAACAACGAATACTTAGGATTAACAAGCTTTACGCACCACCCTTTCGGCGAGTTCTTCCCATTAGAAGTGCCCGATAACTACTTCCACAATACATTCTTGAACGTTCCTATCGACACTTTGATGCACCGAATTGAACAATCTGTCCGCTCTGGACACCCTGTTTGCTGGGAGGGCGATACCTCTGAAGATGGCTTTTCGTTTGCTGAAGGTGTAGCAAAGTTGGACAACGACAACCAACAACCAACACAGGCAGACCGCCAAAGGGCCTTCGAAACCTACCGAACCACTGACGACCACTGTATGGAAATTGTGGGAATAGCCCACGACAAGGCTGGCAACAAATACTTCTGCTGCAAGAATAGTTGGGGTAAAAACAATCGTTTTGATGGCTTTATGTACCTAAGTTACAACTATGTGCGGCTGAAAACTATTGCCGCCTACGTTGTAAGAACCTAAGAAACTATCGCTTGCGCACTTCCAAATATTCTTTGAAGGGCGCAAGAAAGGCTCCGGTAACGTGTATAATCTCGTTGCCTATGTAAATACAATCGTTCCTATCCACCTTTCTTATTTTATCTAAAGCTACAATATACGAACGGTTTACACGCATAAAATCGTTGTTAGGCAACAACTCTTCTGCCGTTTTCATTGTCATGTGTGTAATCAATCGTCGGTCGGAAAGGTAGAAAATAACGTAATCTTTCATTCCTTCCACATATATAACATCGCTCAACGACACTTGCTGTAGCTCTCCATCTACTTTCAGAAACACCGTTGTGTGCTGGTTGTTGAGTGGTTGCGATGCCATTTCAAACCATTTTTTAGCCTTTTCGGCAGCCGCAAGAAACTTGTTATAGCGTATCGGCTTCAGCAAAAAGTCGAGCGCATTCACTTCGTAACTATCCAAAGCATATTCCTTGAAGGCTGTGGTAAAGATGATTCGGGTATGCGATGGTACCATGTGCGAAAGCTCCATACCGTCCATATCGGGCATTTGTATATCGAGAAATAGCACGTCTGCACTATCGTTTACTATGGTTTGCAAAGCCGCAACCGAGTCGGTAAACGATGCTTTGAGCGTCAAAAAAGGTGTACGCTCTATGAAGTTCTCCAATAAGCGGATAGCCAGCGGTTCGTCATCGACGATGATACACGATAAATTCATAGGCAGATATTAACTCGTTACATTTATTTTTATACTCAACTTGTAAACTCCCTGCTCCAGCGTTTGGTGCATTTCATAGCGTTTGGCATACATCAATTCCAAGCGTTTACGCATATTTTCTGTTCCAATACCACTACCGCTACGGTCGCAATTGCCTTTCGGATAGTTACTATTCTGGCACGAGAACAACACAAGCCCCTTGTCTTCAGTCAGCGAAATATCTATAAACGATGGCTTTCCGTTACTTACGCCGTGCTTAAAAGCGTTCTCAATGGGCGACAAGAACAGCATAGGAGCAATGGTTAGTGCCGTGTTGGACGTATCAAAATGCGTCGTTATCTTCACATTTTTGTCGCAACGCAGTGCCATAAGCGAGATATAGTTTTCTATAAAATTTATTTCTCCATTCAGCGGCACCTCCTTTTGCTGAGTTTCGTAGAGCGCATAGCGCAGTAAATCGGATAGTTCGCCAATAGAATTTTGCGCCTCATCGGCATCAATCTGCGTCAAAGAAGAGATGTTGTTGAGCGTATTGAAAAGGAAATGCGGATTCAACTGGTTCTTCAGCCACGCCAGTTCGGCTTCCGCATTGCGTTGTTTTTCTTCTAAAAGTTGCTTCCGAAGGTCGCTCTGTCGAATGAAATAGCGCACGAAAATGGCTGCAATCGCCACGACATAGTTAAGCACCAGCCAGATAATAGCGAACTGATAGTAGTACAAATGTACCACCACACCATGGTCTGTATTGCTGCGTGGGAAGAACAAGTCGTAGTTCAGTAAAAATACCAAGGCAAATTCTACCAACCAAAACAACCATCGGCGCAGCTTACTTTTATCTTCGTAGAGATACGGAACAAGCACATAGAAGTTTGCCATAAAGACCACGAGGAGCAGAAAGAACATAACAGCGTTGGTGCGCACCGAAGCCGTTGCCACCCATGGGTCGCGTTCGGTGATATATACCACCACGCACCACGTTGCAGTAAGCATAAAGTAAATGCCTATCTGTGCAAGAAATATCACTACACTGCGTTTCTTTAACCACGCTTTTATTGTTTGCATAATAATCTTTTTTGTTGCAAAAGTTGTTTCAAACCACTACAAAGGTAACCTTATTCTGCAGTATCTACAAATTATTTTCGACGAACCACCCTTGTTTTTCGACGAATTCGCACCTGTAATTACCTTTGAAACGCACACGATAGAAGTGTAAATATTTTCATAAAAACAAGTACTCGCATAACAGCATTGTTATCAGCACTTTATAAAATGGGCTGTTTCTCATTGTAAGAGAGCCTGTTTTGGCGTTCAAAACAAGGGCTTTGGGAAGCCAAAAGGGTGGTTTTTGCCGTGCAAAAGCGTAACTATTGTTTTTCTTTAAAATTATGTTTACAAAATAGGTACATAGGTATCATAGAATAGCTAATATCCTTCGTATTCTTGGAATACATAGGAAATAGTGGTTGTTTGCAGCGATGCAGCAGGTTGATAGATTTGCATTTTTATTGTGTTGCGACGAAAATACATTACTGTTCGCTTTGCACATCATTCGTAATTCGTTATCTTTGCAACATAAATAGAAGCATACTATTGAAATATATGGAAGATTTAAGGAAAACATTTGCAGGCAAGCTGCTCGGTATTAAAGCTATTAAGTTGCAACCCAACGACCCTTTCACATGGGCAAGCGGATGGAAATCGCCTTTCTACTGCGACAATCGTAAAACCTTGTCGTACCACGATGTGCGCTCATTCGTAAAGTTAGAACTTGTACACGCTATCTTAGCGCACTTCCCAGAGGCCACTGCTGTGGCTGGAGTAGCTACTGGCGCCATTGCACAAGGGGCATTAGTGGCTGAAGAACTGGCTATGCCGTATGCCTATGTGCGCCCAAAACCAAAGGACCACGGTATGAAAAACCAGATAGAAGGGCAACTACCAGAAGGCGCAAAGGTTGTTGTGGTAGAAGATTTAATATCTACTGGCGGCTCATCTCTTAAGGCTGTGGCTGCATTACGCGAGGCTGGCTTTGACGTAGTAGGCATGGTAGCTTCTTATACCTATGGTTTCCCTGTAGCAGAAGAGGCTTTTAACGAAGCAAACGTACAGTTGGTAACACTCACCGACTATCAAAGCGTAGTGGAAAAAGCTTTGGAAACAGGATATATTAATAAGGAAGACGTGCCAATGCTTGATGAATGGCGCAAGGATCCTGCTAATTGGAAGAAGTAATAATGAGTAAATTTGAAAGTAGCGTAAAGCAGATTGCTTATCCTCAACAAAGTGTTTACAACATGTTGAGCGACCTTACAAACATTGAACGCGTTAAGGATAAAGTGCCAGAAGATAAGTTGAAGGACTTAACTTTCGACAAAGACACTATCTCTATAAGCGTTGATCCTGTGGGACAGGTATCTATGCGCATCATAGAACGCGACGAACCAAAGACCATTAAGTTTGCAAGCGAAAACTCACCGATGTCGTTCAACTTCTGGATTCAGATACTTCCAGTAGACGAAACATCTTCAAAGATGAAGCTAACCATTGATGCTGACATTCCTTTCTTTGCAAAAAGCATGGTTTCTGGACCATTGCAAAAAGGCATAGAAAAGATTGCCAACGCATTGGCAATGATTCCTTTCGAATAGAAAAAAAACGAAACTAAGATTGGAAGGGCGTGATTTTTCACGCACCTTTCACAAAGTTTCGCTTTCAAAATGACTATTATTTGCTTTTCAAGGTATTAGGAATATACAGGGTAATGCGGTGTTAGAGAAAGTCGGACCAATGTTATTACAATTGTCCAGCCTCTACTTGTAACACCACTCGCTCCACAAGACGGTCGGAACCTTGAGGGTCGTATCGCTTTTTAAGGCTAGCACCAAACACCCAAGCAAAGGCTTGATAGAATCCAGCACGCACAGGACCGAGGAAAGCTTGTATGAGTTCGTAACCCGTAGAGTGGGTTTCGCGGTCGATAAGCTTAATAAGGAGTTTTCCTTGTGAGTAACTTAGCTTCTTAATACGTGGGGTGTACTCCTCTTTCAAGCCCTTTTCAACAGCTTTCATGTGCTCGTCACGTTCCCTTTTCGTAGGAATCGTCTGGAGATAAGCACCTGTTTCCAATATAATTTGATTGCATTCTTTAGCCAGTGGCAGTACTTTCTTTATATTATACACCAAACGATTGTAGGCTTGACGCTGCTTGTCGTTCTTAAATTCCATAGGAGGGTAGATGTAAATAGTGTTGGTACGCACGTATTGAACACTGTCTTGTCCTACTTTTGCCTTACCAAAATGCACCATTGGAACGAAAGTGGGAGAGTTTAAGTCTACCACACGATCTTCCGGATTGAT
>ERZ772966.933-NODE-933-length-10910-cov-2.701336_pt1 | contig 10910 bp, 9 predicted proteins | sample MGYA00580680_ERZ772966 | MGnify/ENA primary metagenome ERZ772966 (study PRJEB29015, sample SAMEA2738055) | human oral metagenome | biome: human oral; feature: human-associated habitat; material: saliva | place: China | collected 2225 ...
TGAGCAATGAGCTTGAGCAGTTCGGCTTTGCGTCGTCCATCCACCACCTCACCGACATATCGGCCCGTGAGCTTACCGTCTTTTACTTCCAATTCATTGGCATAGACATAGTCGATTCCGAACTTCTTGGCTAGATAGTTGCCGAAGTACATGAATCCCCCCGAAAGGATAGCGATCTTGAAGCCTACCATCTTGAGGATCTTCATCAGTCGCTCCACACCTTCGGTAATAGGAAGACTTTCGGCAATCTCCTGCATCACAGATACATCAAGTCCTTTCAGCAGAGCCACTCGCTGGCGGAAGCTTTCGGTAAAGTCGATTTCGCCTCTCATGGCACTTTCAGTAATGGCTTTTACCCGATCGCCTACTCCGGCTCTGATAGCCAGTTCATCTATGACCTCTGTCTGAATCAGAGTAGAGTCCATATCGAAGCAAATGAGACGACGCATGCGACGGAACATGCTCTCCCGCTGGAACGAAATATCCATATTGAGCTGAGAAGCCATTTCCATAAAGTTGCGCTGCAGCTTCTCTATATCCGTAGGAGTCCCACGCATGGAAAATTCTACACTCGCTTTGGGCGAGCGATCCGTTTCATTGAGCGGAATACGTCCCGTCAATCGTTTAATATCATCGATATTCAATCCCTGCTCAGCACTGGATCGGGCAATTCCTGCAATCATCTCAGCCGTGATCTTCCGAGCCACTACGGTGATGATGTATCGGTTTCGCCCCTGCATTCCCACCCATTCGCTATAGGCTTCTTCCGTGATGGGTTCGAATCTGACAGTCACATCCAACTCATAGCTTTTGAACAAAAGGTCTTTCAGGATCGATCCCGAATGACTTTCGTCTGTCTGGAAGAGTATTCCGAGCGAGAGGTTATTATGGATATCGGCTTGGCCGATATCCAGAATGAATGCGTTATGTTTAGCCAGAATGGCTGTTAATTCGGCAGTAACACCCGGCTTATCTACTCCGTGGATATTAGCCAAAATGAGTTTTCGTGTTGTACTCATAGATACGAGTGTTTTTGTCGGATGAATAATAGTGTGTGTTCGACCACCCTATCCGGCCTTATCTGAGCGATACTTTTGCACGTATGGTTTTGCTGTTTGCCGCAGTTACTTCTGCGATGTAAGTGCCTCTCGGAAGAGATGCAACTCCGATAATGGCCAAATCGCCTGTCAGTTCGGTAGCTCTGATGAGCTTCCCGTTCATGTCGAACAGCGAAAGGCGAAGCAGTTGCGAACCTTCTATACGCAGAAAATCCGTGGCAGGACGAGGATAAATCTTGATCGATTCGTTCACGGCAACATCGGTCAGTGCATTGCCCTGCATATCGGTATAGAGGTAGTTGTAATCGCATACCTCTGACAAGCCTTCTCCGGAGTTATTGAAATACGTTTGCTTCGTACGCATATGCTTCATAAAATTGGGAAGAAGAGGACGGAAGAACTCTTCATGCGTGGGGAACAATACAGACGACAGAGGGATAGTGGTGTCGTATTCGAAGTTGTTGGCAAGGGTGAGGGTGCCGAATTCGTCTTGTTCCCAACGAATACAATTATGCTTATTGTCGTATGTATAACGGTGAGTAAACATTTCTACCCACTTGTTTTGAAGAGGAAGAAATACACTGTCACGAAGCAGTACAGCATCATTATTGGCATCAAACTCATATACCATTCTACCCGTTTCGATCAATTCGGCCGATGGGTTCTGTTGAGTCATGATATCTATTCGGGCAATCTTTCCATTCAGATAGTCAAGCGTATGGCTTTCAAAATAGCCATCGCTCATCTCTGTCGTAATCTCAAAAGGCATATCGCTGCCACAGAGATAGTGATAGCTAACTTTCTTTATTGGCGTTTCGTCTGTCAGTGACTTGCGAATTTCTCGAAGGACCAGCTTAGGACCGTCGTATACATACTTCTCCGCTTGTTTTAATTCAAGGTTATTGTCAAAATAGCGCACCTGAACCAACCTGTCGTCTTCATAGAAAAGCGAATCGATGCTTGTAATTGCACCTCCTGTGGTCGTTTGTATTTTAGTGGGTATCGTTTCTTCTTTATAGAAGTAATCGAATATCTGACGAGAATCCGGGACACTGATCTTGTCCAGTCGATAACGGGCATTTCTTGTGATGCGAGTGTGTACATCCACTTGAGGGATTCGGGGTGACTGAGCAGACACGTTTCCTACGGCTACGAGTCCTGCTAAAAGGAGAAAGGGGAGTAATCGTTTCATTTGTTAGTTATAGTTTTTATTTTTTCCGAGCAAATATAATGATTCCACAAACAAACTCCTCTCGATTCGTTTGTGGATGCGAAGATTTCGTAAGACGACAGAGAGAAGAGTAAAAATAAAAAAGCCGTACTCGGTCTCTCGACCACGAGTACAGCCTCTTATTGATGAATGATTTTCTCTTTATCCTCTCAGGCAAACCGTTCGGAGAAGTCTCCAAATACCGGAGAGCAAAAGTCGCAGGACACGAAAGTATTAGCCTACGAATTCGTCAGAAACGGTCAGTTTGGCACGGCCTTTTGCACGGCGAGCGGCCAATACACGACGGCCATTTGCCGTTGCCATACGAGAGCGAAAGCCATGCTTGTTCAGTCTCTTACGGTTAGAGGGTTGATATGTTCTTTTCATTGCTCTTATATTGTTTTGTTAGTTATCTCTCTCTACACTTCGGGGTGCAAATATAGAGACTTTAATTTGATTCGCCAAAGTCTTTCAGTTCATTATAGAGCAAATGAACGGGTAGTCCCATGACATTGTAGAACGAACCCTCCACTCGCTGAATGGCGATGTAGCCTATCCATTCCTGTATGCCGTACGAACCGGCTTTGTCATAGGGGCGATAGCGTTCGAGATAATAATCGATCTCCTCATCACTCAGATGCGCAAAGGTTACCAGACTGGAACACGAGAAAGCCCTTGTCTCCCACCGGTGGCTAATGCACACACCGGTCACTACCTGATGCGTACGCCCGCTTAACGTACGTAGCATCCGAGCGGCCTCTTCCCTGTCTTGCGGTTTGCCGAGAATGGTACCATCAATGATAACCACCGTATCGGCCGTAATCAACAAAGTACTGTCCTGCATCATACCTTTCGATCGATAAGCCTCGGCTTTCATTCGAGCAAGATAGAGCGGCACCTTCTCCGGATCAAGACCGGCAGGATAATCTTCGGCGATGTCCGGCATGGCCTTTTGTTCGAATCGAATATCAAGACCGGAGAGGAGTTCTTTTCTTCGAGGTGATTGCGATCCGAGTACGATCTTATATTTCTTCAGATTGTCCAGCATAAAACAACAAGATTTTTCGATCAAAGAGACTTCCGTCCGCTACCATCCGAATCCATTCCCCTGTGCCCAGCAGCCTTGTGCTTTCAGCGTTTGCTCGATGACATCGCGGACGACGCCTTCTCCTCCCCGGCAGTGCGATATGTATTTGGCCACCTGTTTGATCTCCGGCACTGCATCCGCCGGGGCAACGGGCAAAGCCACCCTCTGCATCACCGGCAGATCGGGTATATCGTCCCCTATATAAACTATCTCTTCGGCTTTCAACCCGGTCTCCTGCAGGAGGTGTTCGAGCTGCTCCACCTTGTTGGACGAACGCATATAGACATGTTTGATGCCGAGATATTCTGCCCGTTTGGCTATGGCCGGACTGTATCCGCCTGTGATGATGGCCAGCAAGAAGCCTTGCTTGACGGCATATTGCATGGCATAACCGTCTTTTACATTCATCGTTCGCATAGGCTGGCCTTCGGCATCCATAGCCGAAACGGTATGGCTGATCACTCCGTCCACATCGAAGACGAATCCCCGTATGGACTTCAGGTCGAATGGAATACTACTCATGAGATTAAAATGGGGTTTATTGTTCTTTCGGTCCGTACATCTTCCGAATGCTATCGCTAAGTATCCGATAGATCTCCTGCCAATCCGGATATGGGTTGAGCAGACCGAGATGTTTTTGCAGAGTGTTTGTATCGTCTCTTTTGGCCGGCCCGGTCTGAGCTTCGGTGGCGGACATCTCCTGCACCTTGGCCGCAGTCTCTGCAATAAGAGGAGCCAGAGAGCGTGGCGGCAGACTATGTGCGGCCAGCATTTGCTCACTCAAGGCATAGAGATGATTCGTGAAATTGCAGGCAAATACAGCAGCCAAGTGCAGATAGAGTCGCTGCTCCGATGTACAGCGGAGAACGTTCCTGCTAATAAGACGAGCGACGGATTCCAGTAGTCGTACCACGGATTCGTCGTTACCTTCTATATATATAGGTATGGAAGAATAGTCCACACGACGTTCGCGGCTGAATGTCTGAAGAGGATAGAAGACCCCGATCTGCGCATGATAAGGGCGAAGGGTATCCATCGGCATACTGCCAGCCGTATGTGCCCATATTCCCGATGTGGGCGGAAGGGTAGCAGCTACGGATTCGAGAGCATGGTCGCTCACTGCAAGGAGATAAAGATCTGCATCGCAGAGTAGCTCCTCTGTCCGATCGGTAGCGGTTGCTCCCGGCAGTATGGAAGCCAACCTTTCGGCATGCTCGGCATTCCTGCTCCATACCTGAACGGGCGGATTGGCGGCTTCGGACAAGGCCAGAGCCGTTTGGGTAGCCAGATTTCCACTGCCGACAAGCACTATGCGCACGAAAGTATCGGGCAGTCCTACAGGATCAATCATGCGACACACTCTCCCAATCGGGATATTCGCCTATAAAAACGTTCTCCCACTTCAATTCCGATGCAGGGCGCGGATCCCTGTGCTCGGCTTTGTGTCCGATAGCGATGATGCACAGGACTTCCAACTGATAGGGAATATTCAGCGTATTGCGCACATACTGAGTAGCCTCCTGCCCATTCGGTGTAAGCGATCCGAAGACCTGACACCAGCAACTGCCCAGCCCCAGATCCTCCGCCTGCAGTTGGATGTAGGTAGCGGCTATCGCAGCATCCTCGTGCCAACGCTCGGAAAACATGGGCGATCCCAGTACCACTACAGCCAAGGCAGCATCTGCCAGAAAACGGGAGCCATGCTGCTTCATCAGGCTTAGCACTTGCAGCTTATCACGGTCTTCCACCAGTATATACCGGGTCTGTTGCCTGTTCCTGCCGGACGGAGCGCGCAGTGCCGCTGTCATCAGAGCCTGCACGTCCTCGGGCAAAAGCTGCTCTTCGGAGAATTGTCGGATAGAGCGGCGATTTTCTATTAACTCTGCAAATGATTTCATATAGACAAAGATACACAAATAGCCCTCTTGGCTATCTTTTCATCTACACGAGAAATAGCAGCAAGGCAGTATGCCGGTCTTCCTCCTGCAGTACGCCCGATCAAACCCGATGGACTCCACTCATAAAAGGACTCGATCACAAACAAGAAAAAGTCCATTTATGATCCCCAAAAAATGTGGCGCGAGAAAATTTCACTTTTGGAGTCCTTTGAAAAAAATTATTGACAATCCCTCATTTTTTCAGAGGTCTATATCGGTTTTACTCGTCGCCGTTCGATTGTTTTCTTTCCGGCCGGGAAAAGTTTCCCCGACAGCCGACAAAAATAATTTTTCCGGCCGGAAAAGCTCTATCCAAAGCCTTCGGATATGTATCCAAAGCCTTTGTATACATATACGAAAGCTTCGTTTATATATCCGAAACCTTTGAATAAAGAATTGGATTATGGCTTTTCAACTTTTCCGTACTGCAGAAAAAACTTTTTCCGGCCGGGAACGATTATTTTTTTTATTGCTGTGACCTGTGCCGTGGATACTACCTCCCACAAACGAGTGTTCCGGTAAAGTATCCGCCTCCGCAAAGGCATCAGTGCAGCACCGAATCCTTTCGCATCTGTGCATAAACCTGCCAGGCAAACACCCTTTCGAGTATGCATACAGAGGTGCAGGAATATGGTTTGTCGTTGCGGTGGGTTAGATTTATCTTTGCCGCAAAAGAAATCCTTATAAATATGGTGTACAAAGTTTTTTTGTCGCTTTGCATAGGTTTAGCCCTGAGTGCAAGCGCAGCTCTTCATGCCCAGAAAGCAGTATCCGGACATGCCCCCATCCAAGTAGAAACGCCTGCTCGCTCATCGGGGCAGAAGCACGTTTTGCAGTTAGTAACGCCCAAACTGGAAACGGTGCGTATCGGGATCATCGGTCTCGGTATGCGTGGGCCGGGTGCAGTGGAACGATTCACCAAAATCCCCGGTACGCAGATCGTTGCGCTGTGCGATGTACTCCCCGAACGTGTGGAAAAAACCCAAGAGATCCTCGTCAAGGCAGGACTACCCGAAGCGGCAGCATACTCCGGCAGTGAGGATGCTTGGAAGAAACTATGCGAACGCAAGGACATCGACCTCGTATATATTGTCACAGACTGGAAAACCCACGCCGAAATGGGCGTATATGCGATGGAGCACGGCAAGCATGCCGCCATCGAAGTGCCGGCAGCCATGACGCTGGAAGAGATATGGAAGCTCATCGACACTTCGGAGCGCACACGTAAACACTGTATCCAACTCGAAAACTGCGTATACGACTTTTTCGAGCTGACCACGCTGAATATGGCTCACCAGGGTGTATTCGGCGAGATCCTGCATGCAGAAGGTGCCTATATCCACAACCTCGAAGACTTCTGGCCCTACTACTGGAACAATTGGCGTCTGGACTACAACCGCAAACATCGTGGCGACGTATATGCCACACATGGTATGGGGCCGGCATGCCAGTTGCTCGACATCCATCGCGGCGACCGCATGAAGACCATCGTAGCCATGGACACAAAAGCTGTGAACGGGCCTGCATACATCAAGAATAAGACCGGAGAGGTGGTGGCCGACTTCCAAAACGGCGACCAGACGACTTCGCTCATCCGCACGGAAAAGGGCAAGACCCTGCTCATCCAGCACAATGTAATGACACCCCGCCCCTATAGCCGCAAGTACCAAGCCGTAGGTACCGACGGATTTGCCGACAAGTATCCTCTGGAGATGTACTGCCTTCGCCCCGCACAGGTGGACTCTGACATTGCACCCGATCACGAAAAGCTCAATGCTCACGGCCCCGTATCGGAGGAGGTGAAGAGGGCTTTGATGGAAAAATACAAACACCCCATCCATCGCGAGCTGGAAGAGACGGCGAAGAAAGTAGGAGGACACGGCGGCATGGATTACATCATGGATTACCGTCTCATCTATTGCCTCCGCAATGGCCTGCCCCTCGATATGGATGTGTACGATCTGGCCGAATGGTGTTGTCTGGCGGAGCTAAGCCGCATCTCCATCGAAAACGGCTCTGCCCCTGTAGCCATCCCCGATTTCACACGTGGCAATTGGGATAAAGTAAAGGGCTATCGACACGCAATGGCAGAGTAAGGACAATCGGAGTATGAGGAATTTCCTATTGACACTTGCGGTAACTTTGACTGCCGCAAGTGTCGTTTTCGGTGCAGAGGCACAGGTCACAGAGTCGGGGCTTCCATATTGGAAGGATATTCGTACGGTAAGCGTAAACAAAGAACCGGCGCGTTCGTCCTTTATGACCTATGCCGACCGAAGCGAAGCTCTCACCGGCAAGTATGAGAAGAGTTCGTACTACCGTCTTCTGAACGGCACGTGGCGATTCTTCTATGCCGAGAGCGAGGCACATCTGCCTGCCGGCATAACGGATAGCTCGGCAAATACAGAGGGATGGCACGACATCCAAGTCCCCGGCAACTGGGAGATACAAGGGCACGGTGTGGCCATCTATACCAATCACGGATACGAGTTTCAGCCTCGCAATCCGCAGCCGCCCAAACTGCCGGAAGCCAACCCCGTAGGTGTGTATCGGCGCGAGATAGAAGTACCCACGGACTGGATGGAGCGCGATATCTACCTCCATATAGCCGGAGCCAAGTCCGGACTCTATGTCTATATCAACGGACACGAAGCGGGCTATAGCGAAGACTCCAAGAATCCGGCCGAATTCCTCATCAATCCCTATGTCCATGCCGGAAAAAACACGCTCACGCTCAAGATCTATCGTTGGAGTACCGGCTCGTATCTGGAATGTCAGGACTTCTGGCGCATCAGTGGGATCGAACGCGATGTATTCCTCTATGCACAACCCAAGGCGGCAGTGAAGGATTTCAGCATCAAATCCACACTCGATGATAGCTACCGCAATGGTATATTCTCCCTGAAAGCCGACTTACGCAACCGCCGTGACGAAGCCTCCGAGCTATCTCTGACATACGAATTGCTCGATGCCGAAGGAAAGACCATCGCCACCGAAACCCGTTCGACTCTCATAGCTGCCGGCGGAGAGCGTACCCTCTCTTTCGAAGCACAGCCGAGTGCGGTACATACATGGACGTCGGAGCATCCCTATCTCTATAAGCTCTTGATGACGGTACGAGAGAAAGGGAAAGTCACCGAGGTAATACCGTCCCGTGTGGGTTTCCGCAGGATCGAAATCAAACCGATAGAGGAAAAAGCGGTCAACGGTATGCCCTACGTATGCTTCTTTGTCAATGGACAGCCCATCAAGCTGAAAGGGGTGAATATGCACGAACATAATCCCGCCACCGGTCATTACGTGCCGGAAGAGCTGATGCGTCGGGATTTGGAGTTGATGAAGCAGCACAATCTGAATGCCGTCCGGCTGGCACACTACCCGCAAGATCGCCGTTTCTACGAGCTATGCGACGAATACGGACTCTACGTGTACGACGAGGCCAATATCGAAAGTCACGGCATGTACTACAACCTGCGCCGTGGGGGTACCTTGGGCAATAATCCGGAGTGGCTGAAGCCTCATATGGATCGTATAGCGAATATGTTCGAACGCAACAAAAACCATCCGTGCGTTACGATCTGGTCGCTCGGCAATGAAGCAGGCAACGGGTACAACTTCTATCAGGCCTATCTTTGGCTGAAAGAGGCCGATCGCGATCTGATGGCGCGCCCGGTGAACTACGAACGTGCCCAATGGGAGTGGAATACGGATATGTATGTACCCCAATATCCCGATGCGAAATGGTTGGAAGGTATCGGACAGGCCGGTAGCGACCGCCCTGTGATCCCTTCGGAATATGCTCACGCCATGGGCAATTCGACCGGCAACCTATGGGGGCAGTGGCAGGCTATCTACAAGTACCCCAACCTGCAAGGCGGCTTCATCTGGGACTGGGTGGATCAGGGTATCCTCCGTACAGACGATAAAGTAAAGTCTTATTGGGCTTATGGAGGAGACTTCGGAGTGGATGCACCGAGTGACGGCAACTTCCTTTGCAACGGACTGGTCAATCCCGACCGCACGCCTCACCCTGCCATGCAGGAGGTGAAGTATGTGCATCAAAACGTCGGCTTCGAAGCAGTGGATGCCGCCAAGGGACATTTCCGTATCATGAATCGGTTCTACTTCACCAACCTCAAGAAATACCGCCTGCGCTATACGGTTTCGGCTAATGGCAAAGCATTGCAAAGCAAGGTCATCGGCTTAGATCTCGATCCTCAGACTTCATCGGACATTATTGTACCCGTAGACAGGCTGAGGCCGACTGCCGGTCTGGAATACTTCGTTGACTTCAGCGTACAGACTCTACAGGCAGAGCCGCTGATTCCTATAGGGTATGAGATTGCTCACGATCAATTCCGACTTCCGATCGATGCAGAGAGAACTGCCTATCGTGCAACAGGCCCTACATTGCACACGAGCACGGAAGGAGATGAATTGAAGGTCGTTTCGTCGAAAGTCGATTTCGTTTTCAACAAAAAGAGCGGATTGGTTACCTCTTATCGGGTGGACGGTCGAGAGTTTTTCAAAGACAGATTCGGCATACAGCCCAATTTCTGGCGTGCTCCCACCGATAACGACTACGGCAATGGTGCTCCAAGACGCTTGCAGATATGGAAGGAATCGAGCCGTGACTTCCAAGTAGTCGAAGCAGGATTGTCCAACGAAGGGAATACCGTACTACTCAAAGCTACCTATCTGCTTGCCGCCGGCAACCTCTACGGCTTGACCTATAAAATATATCCCGATGGTGTGGTGAATGTGAAGGTGCAATTCTCTTCGACAGATATGGAGACCGACGAATACGAATGGTCCGAAGCTGCCCGAACCGCTACATTCTCCCCCGGCAGAGAAGCTCTGCGCAAGGAAGCTTCTATCCTCGAAGTGCCTCGTATAGGTGTACGCTTCCGCCTTCCTGCGGACATGAATGAGGTACGATACTTCGGAAGAGGGCCGGATGAGAACTATATCGACCGCAACTACGGGGCGACTGTCGGTCTGTACACCACTGCTGCCGATAAGATGTACTACAACTATGTGCGTCCGCAAGAGAACGGGCATCGTACCGATACGCGTTGGCTGATGCTGCACGGACGAGGCTTGGGCTTGGGCATAGTAGCCGACGAAACGATCGGCTTCAATGCTCTTCGACAAGCTGTCGAGGACTTCGACTCAGAAGAAGCCAAGCACAGACCCTACCAGTGGAACAACTATTCACAGACCGAGATACAAAACCGAGATGAGAGCAAAGCTCGCAACGTCCTCCGTCGGCAGCATCATGTCAATGATGTGCCTGTGCGCGACTTCGTAGAGGTGTGCGTGGATATGAAACAACAAGGAGTAGGAGGATACGATAGCTGGTCGGCTCTTCCCGAACCTCAGCACCGCCTACCGTCCAATCGGGAATACAGTTGGAGCTTTACCCTTCTTCCGATACGATCAGTCGGCCAAATGGCCACTGCCACCCGATACGCCTACTAAGCACAAGGCGATAGAAATGGCAAAGACCATGAGGTGCCAACGACACTCATATATCTTATACGGATAAAATACAGCATAACGCATGAAGCAACTGAATGAAATAGTAGCACATTTCCACACCGAGGGAAGCGTGGCAG
>ERZ772966.937-NODE-937-length-10894-cov-2.771381_pt1 | contig 10894 bp, 8 predicted proteins | sample MGYA00580680_ERZ772966 | MGnify/ENA primary metagenome ERZ772966 (study PRJEB29015, sample SAMEA2738055) | human oral metagenome | biome: human oral; feature: human-associated habitat; material: saliva | place: China | collected 2225 ...
AATTGTTTTGATGGTTTTAGGAAACAATTAAACAATCTACTTACGATCTTAGATTAAAATATTTTATTCTCTATATTTTGGAATATTTTATAGACTAGTATCAAGAAAACTTTTGTTTTTCTGACTCAAGGGTAGATTGCGTTTTGTTTACGTTAGTTTAGAGTTTGATTACGCTTTGAATTTGATTAAAGAAAAACAAGGAAAATGAGGTGACAGAGGAATTAAATGACAGAAGAATCAGTATTTTATCAGCGTTTGAAAACAGAAATTCAACTCTCGGGGAAAAATTTTAACCAAGTGGAACGAGAATTGGGTTATCCGAGAAACTCACTCAATAATTATAAATCTAATGCGACAGAGCCTTCGGGAATTCGATTAGTGGAACTTTCGGATTACTTTGGAGTATCTTCCGGTTATCTCATTGGAAAGAGAGAAAAAGTTGAATCAGAGTCGTTAAAAGTAAGCTTTCAAAGTCTTGATTTTGAACAAAAGAGAGAATTATATGAAATCTGCCAAAGTTGGGCTACAACCGAGCTTTCAAAAAGAGATCGCAAACAATAACAAGTGAATTTGAAGGGAAATAGAAAAAATGAATGTTTATAGCGTCAATAAAGGAATTGGCTATGCTTCAAGTGGGGTTGAATATGCCCAAAAGTATCGAAAGGAACTCCTTGAAAATCTTGAATTTAATGACCACTATATCTTTCTAAATTATTTATCCAAAAATATAGCCGTCTATACCGATTTGTTAGGTTATCAACGCCATCAAGTGCTTTGGATTTATAATGTGCTAAGTCATCGTCCTACTCAAGCCACTACTTACACAGTAGACCTATTTTTAGAAAGGTTTGCGGAAGAGGCTTATGAGATTTTGAATCAAACTCCAACGAGTTTGGAAATTAAAGTGACAGGAACACAGCGTTATAAGCTCTGGCTTTTGAAGGACGATCTCATTGATCGTGTGGATTATATTGTCAATGGTCATCTTGTTAATGTGAGTCATTATGATCAAAGCTTGAACAACATTGAACATTTCAGTGATGGACAATTGGTAAGACGCACTTTTTATAATTTACAAGGTGAGAAAAGCTTTGAACAATTTTATACAGATCGAGAGATTACAGTGACATTTATTGATAACCAAATCCTCTACGGGAAAATGGCCTTCTATCAATATTTCTTTAAAACCCTTCAATTACAAAAAGAAGATGCGGTGATTATTGATCGTCCACTAGATGTAATAGAAGGAATTTTACCTCAACTTGTGGATCAAGTTCGCCTGTTTTCGGTCGTTCATGCGGAACATTACAATGAAAGTCTTTCTAAAGGGAGTCATATTCTTTGGAATAATAATTACGAATATATCTTTGAGAACGCGGATTCTTTTGAGGGAATTATTGTGGCAACCGATCGTCAAAATCAAATTTTGAGCAGTCAGCTCAGAAAGAAAACAATGATTAAGACCATTCCGGTTGGTTATATCAATGAGATTAGTCGAAAAAGAAACTATCGTCCTTATAGCTTAATTACGGCGAGCCGTCTGGCGACAGAAAAACATCTTGATCTTTTAATCAAGGCGGTAGTAGACGCAAAAGAAAGTGTTCCTGATTTAACCTTAGATATTTATGGAGAGGGAGGCGAACGAAGTAAATTAGAAGCCCTCATTCAGAAATATGACGCGAGTCATTTTATCAAGCTTTGTGGGCATAAGGACATAAGCCAAGTCTATCCAGACTATAGTGGTTATATTTCAGCTTCTACATCAGAAGGCTTTGGGCTCTCGCTCCTTGAAGCTTTAGGTGCAGGTCTTCCACTGATTGGGGTAGATGTGGAATACGGAAATCGTGAATTTATTGAAACGGGTGAGAACGGAATTCGTTTTGAACGGACACCTTTAAAGGATATGCCTGAGCAACTTGCGAAAGCAATCATTAGCTTCTATGAGCAACAGTTGGATAAAAAAGGACGGATGGTCTCTAAACAAAAAGCCAAAGCTTACCTCAAAGCTAATGTTGCGAAACGCTGGCAAGATTTATTAGAAAAAAGGAACGGACTTAATGAAAATTAATATTTTTGATCGCTACAATGAGAATACCAAAAAGTTAATACACTCTTTAGCTACGGCAGGTAAGGAGGCTAAAAGTTTATTCGTGCATTATGAAGGGGAGTTACCCAAAGGAGGGGTGAGTCCGTACTCTTTTTTCACGAAGCTTCCGGAAGAATCAGAGGAACAAGGGCTCTTTTTTGACCAAGTCATTATCCCGAAATTCTATGCGATTCGTCATCTTGACGGGGGAAGTGCCGCGATTGAATTTCTTCAAAGACGAGTAGGTCTGATTCATTATCGGAAAGAAGGCTATCGTTTGGTTCAGACGGTGGAGTGGTTCTCAAAGGAGGACTCGAAGACGATCGTTAAAAGAGATGTATATAATCTCGCGGGGCATCATTATGCGTCGACTTATTTTAACACCAAAGGTCCTTATCAAACCGATTATTATAACTTGCAAGGGCAAGTCATTGTGAGTGAAGATCTTGTCCATCGAGGAATTCAATTGAATGAACCCTCGAAGATTCATCATTTTGAAAATGTGACTCAATTTTTCCTTTATTTCATGAAAGTGGCAGAGATTCAGCCTTCTGAGATTTATATTAATTCCTTATCTTATCCATTATTTATCAGTCGGGCTTTGAATATTGGAAGACAAACGACTTTATTTTGGCAAGAGGCGATGGGTCAAGAAGTTCCTGGTAATATGAAAAATGAACTGGAAAAAGCAGTGACCTTGAAACGGATAATTTTTGCGAATGAAAATCAGCTCACACAAGTAGAAGAAAGTTTTCCAGCGACTCCGATTGCTTTAGGTTATCTCTCTGCGATTGGTGAGTTTAAGCGATCTAATCACTATCGTCCTCAAGCCTTTATCCTCACAAACAGTGATAATATCTATGGCTTACAGGATATTTTGGAGAATTTTCCAGACCTTCAACTTACAGTGGCGGCTTATACCAATATGAGTACCAAGTTGCTCCATTTGGAAGAAGAATACCCCAACATTCAATTGATTCCTTCAATTAATGAAGAGATGTTACAAGATGAATTGGAAAAGGCAGATATTTACTTAGACATTAATCGAGGGCTAAAGGTGGGTGAGGTTTTGAAATGGGCTTATGAACAAAACATGCTTATTTTCTCTTATAAAGAAGTGGCACAAGCTGAAGCTCATGGATTAGTTTTTGAAGAAATTCGTGATCTGTGTAACCACCTCTCTTATATTTTAACGGATCGAACGAATTGGCAGAAATTACTCACAAAAATGGTTGAGAAGAATGGGCCTCTATCTACGATTCAAGACTATCAGAACTTGCTAGATGCTTAACACTCTAAGCAAAAATCTCAAAAGGATAAAATTGGAAAGGTTTAAATGATGCGAACACATTTTCTAAAAGAAAAAATAGAGGCCGGGTTTGAAGATGAGAGAGAATTATTAGAACATGAGCCTGAAAAAAAGGCGAAGTTACCGGCCTTATCTTATGTCAGACCCGTCTTTTTTACGATTTTATTGACGGTGACCTTAGTTGCTTTGGTAATCAATGGGTGGACGGCAATAAAATTTTTCATGACACATTAGAAGCTAGGTTAAAATACAAAAATGTTGAAAATGCGGAAATATCAAAGGTTAGTCAAAAAAATTCATCAATTATTGCCCACCTATCGTGCAATGACTGATGAAACCTTACAAAATCAAACTGAGGTCCTTCAATCAATGCTTTCGCAAGGAAAGCCTTTGGTTGAACTTTTGCCACAAGCTTTTGCGGTGATTATTGAAGCTGATAAGAGAGTGCTTGGGTTGGAGCCTTATGAGGTCCAAGTTTTAGGAGGCCTTGCGCTTTTCTTTGGGAATATTGCGGAGATTAAAACGGGGGAAGGAAAGACGCTGGTCGCAACACTCCCTCTTTATGCGAGAGCCTTAGAAGGAAAAAAAGGAAATTTTTTAATCACAGCGAATGAATATTTGGCTGAACGTGATGGTCAAGAAATGGGACGCGTTTTTGATTGGTTAGGATTAAGCGTAGGAATTGGGGTTGGAGATGAAGAGCAAGATATAGAAGGTAAACGCCGACTCTATCACTCTGATATTATTTATACGACTCACTCAAAATTAGGTTTTGATTACTTGTTTGATAACTTAGGCTCGAGTTTATCAGACCAAGTCATTTCTAAATTCAATTTTGCGATTATTGATGAAATTGATGCCATTCTATTAGATGGGGCTCAAACGGCTTTGGTTATTTCAGGGAGCCCTAAAGTTCAGTCAAACTATTATCAAATTTGTGATTGGTTTATTAAGAGTCTCGCTTCGGAAGACTATGAATATAGCGAGGATAAACGCCGTGTTTGGTTGACAGAGCGTGGTTTGGAAAAACTTAAGACTTACTTTGATATAGAGGATGTTTATGGCGAAAAATATAAGGATTTTTACCGACATATTGTTTTGGCTCTCCAAGCGAATGCTTTGAAAAAAAGAGGGAAAGATTATGTGGTGATTGATGGGAAAGTCTTGTTATTAGATGTTGTCAATGGACGAACGATGCCTGGTGTTAAACTTCAAGGCGGGATTCACCAAGCGATTGAGAGTAAAGAGGGTGTTAAAGTCAGCAAGGAAAGTAAGACTTTAGGAACAATCAGTTATCAGAGTTTATTTAAAAAGTTCGTTCGACTTTCTGGAATGACAGGAACAGCCAAAACAGATGAAAAAGAGTTTATGGAAACCTATCATTTGCAGGTGGTTGAAATACCTACTCATGTCCCGACTCAACGCAAAGACCAAGCCGATCAAATTTATGTGACGAATCAAACGAAAATCGAAGCCTCTATTCAAGCCGTCAGAGAAGGAATCGGTGAGGAACGCCCAGTACTTATTGAAACGGGTTCCGTTTCAATGTCAGATTTATATTCTCTTGTTCTTTTGGAAAATAAGATTCCTCATCATTTATTAAACGCTAGAACAGCAGCTCGTGAACAACAAATAATTGGAGGAGCAGGACGAGCTGGTGCAGTAACGCTTGCCACCTCAATGGCCGGCCGTGGGACGGATATCAAACTCACTTCTGAAGCTAAATCCAATGGCGGACTAAAAGTCATAGGCACGGAGCGGATGAATAATAAGCGAATTGATAATCAGTTGAGGGGACGAGCTGGGCGCCAAGGCGAACCAGGAGAAGCCGTTTTTTATGTTTCTCTTGAAGATAAAGTGATTATTGAAAACGCCCCTCACTGGGTTAGAAAAAGAAGATATTCTCTCTTGCATCAAATTTCAAAAGGCAGAAGGGGTTCAACAGATCCTGTTCATAGTAGACGTCTTGATAGAGTGATGGATAGAGCACAGAAAAAATTAGGAAACTCAGAAGTACAGTCGCGTAAAAATACACTTGCTTTTGACACTATTTTGAGTGATCAACGCAATCGAATCTATGAGGCTCGAAACAAAGTAATGGCGGAGAATGAAGCCTATTTTGAACAAATTATCGAAAAAGCGCTCCATCACGTCATTCACAATTTCATTTATCGATCTGATGATTTATCTGTCCATACCCTCTCTGACTTTATTTTTAATCATCTTAAAAGTGATTATCCATTAAAAGAAATTGAAGCACACATTGATTCTACAAGCCCCAAACCCGTGATGTACGATTATCTATTTGGCCTTGCCCAAACCTTAATTACTCAATCGCTCCATCGTTTTAAGGATCCAGTACAATTGCGTTATTTTAAAAAGGTTATCATTCTAAAAGCAATTGATCAGGCATGGGTTAACCAACTTGATTATCTCCAACAATTAAAAAATATGGTAAATGGCCGAGGAATGGCACAACATAAACCTTTAAATGAATTTGGACGTGAAGCACGTCGCCGTTTTTTTGAAATGGAAGATGAAATCTACCTCGGCGTTTTTAGAAGTCTTGCCTTGTCCGAATTAAAAATGAATGAAGATGGGACGATTGAACTCGAATTTCCTTAAGATGAGGATGAAGAAAGAAAACTATGAAGCCATACAATGAATTAATCAAAAAAGGGTGTTTTACTCTTATCATGTTACTGTTTTTCTATATTGGTCAAGGGATTCCGGTTCCTGGTTATTCGGCCAATTTTAGACTGCCTGGGGGAGACTTTTCGCTTGAGAAGATGTTGTCTTTGACGACAGGAGGCTTGTTTTCCGGCCCGACACTTCTTGCTTTGGGGATGGGGCCTTATATGACGGTTTCTATTTTACTTTCGGTAGGGTTATTTGCGAATCGGGAGGTTGCTTCACAAATTTCACAAGAGATGCGAGGGCGTTTAGAAATTATTGGGATTTTTATTATGGCCCTTTTACAAAGCATTCCTTTAGCTTTTAATTTAAGAAATTCAGTGATTTCTAAGATGAATTTTTTATCTCCTTTTGCCGTCTTTTGCTTCACCATTTTATGCTTTGTGGTGGGGGCGCTACTTATTTCGTGGCTGGCAAGCTTGAATGTGATTTATGGACTAGGCGGTCCTTTTATCCTGATTTTACCAGGCATTATGAAAGGAATCACCGGAAGCTTGGTCGCAAATTATAATAGTGTGTTGATTCACCTTGAGCGGTTACTTCCGCTTATCCTTGCCACAATTGTATTTGTGGGGGTTACTGTTGCCATTTATTTTGCGGAATATCGTTTTGATGTGCAGCGAATAGGAATTGATCAATATTCTAAGGAAGGTTATCTCGCGTTTCGACTTTTAATTGCAGGTTCAATGCCTTTAATGTTTGCGACGACGCTGATGTATTTTCCTGCTTATCTGATGCAACTCTTTCACTATCGAAATGAGTTCGTTTTAGGGCTGTTCAATGTGAGACAATTCAGTGGTATCTTGACTTATGGTTTGATTCTCTATGTATTAGGGATATTATTTTCATTTGTCAATATCATGCCCGATCAAATTGCCAAAGAATTGAAAGAGTCCGGAGACTATATTGTAGGTGTCACACCGGGAGAGGCGACTAAAAAATACATCAACAAGCGAGTTTGGGGTGTGTCCTTAATTGGAAGTTTATTCCTTCCAATTGTTGTCACGCTTCCATTATTCGTTGGTTTAGTTACAGGCCACCCTTCTATTTCTAACCTTTCCAATTATTTTGCCATGCTTTTTGTCTTGGTGGTCATTTATGACAACTTACAACAAGATGTCAAATTCCTCCTTTACAAAAACAACTATGAATTATTCGGAACCAATCGGAGGACTTTTTAATGCTTTACTTTTTGACAGATTGGTCGTCTGAGCCCCCTCAGCTTGACTCAAATCTTTTGTTTAATATCAACACCATTTTTCAGGAAGGGGGATTTGAAACAAAACTTATCAATACTCACTTCTCACCTTTCTTAAACTATTACATGAACAAATTTGAAAGTTATGATTCTAATCATTTCATTTCACTTATGGATACAGTAACTGATCGGTTTGCTTTAAATTACGCTCCGCTTACTCTAAATGATCTCGATTTTCCGAGGGATTGGGAGCGGACTTACACGCGAGGGAGTGTTCTATTATCAAAAGAAGGAATAATCAAAGCAGAAGTCTTCTTTAATTTATTTGGTTTTGTGTCACAAGTTTACCATCATTCAAAGTTTAAGAAAGAAATTCATACCTACTCAGAAAAGGGATATATTTTGTCCAAAGAGACTATCAATAATCATGATGAGGTCCTTGAAAAGTTAGTTTTTGATGAGTACGGAAAGCTGATTCTTACGGATTTTGGTGATTATATTTCTATAGGTGGAGCCTACAAAAGAGCGTTTGAAAAGAAGAAATACGAAAGTTTTAAAGATGTCTGCATAGAATTGCTTCATCTTGCGTTGGTGAACTTTAATCCTAAGGAAGATCGTCTTGTCATTGATGGAACAAACGATTGGGTGATGTCTCTTATTGATGGGATAGAATTTCCCGAATCAGTGGTGTATATTTTCTCAGGTCCAAGTGAACCTTGCCATTCTCAAATGGCTGAACATTTGAGCTTGATTGAAAATGGGAAAGCAATAATTACTGATAATCTTCATTTTCAAGCGGCGATTGAGAAAGGAAAAGAGCCACTTCAAAGTGAGCTTCACTTTATGCCTCTTTTTCCCACAGCTCTAAGCCTAGGAGAGAGTAATAATTTTTTAGAAGGGACCGTCTACTGGCAAATCGAGGCCTTTGATTCCCAGATAAGTGCTCTTTTTGAAAAATTTTTAGAGCTGAAGTTAAGCACTCCTGAGCTCTGTTTAACGCTTGAGAGTGAGAAAGCAACTGATGAAACCAAAGTTGAAACCCAGTTAAGCCATTTTATCACTAAAAATTTTGAAATTAGTTTGAGTTCTTATGAGTATGGCTTGGTCAAACAATATTATGAAGCTCTCGAAAATGAGGAAATGACGCCCGGTTTACGTGACTTGTTTCAAGCGAACAAACGAGAAAACCCGATGTTTAACCGTGTGATTGACGCCTATGTGTTTTATACAGGCATTTCGTTTAGAAAAAGTGCGAGTGTTGATGACTTAAAAGCTGATTTTAAAAGGGTAAGAATATTTATTGACCACCGACAAAAATTTGATTTTTTAAGTCACTCGTTAGCAGTCAGTGCCGGGATTCCCATCCTTTCAAAAACGCCTTCTCCTTATTTAGTACATGGGAAAAATGGCCTTCTTTATGAAGAAGACGAGGACTTAGTAAAAGCCGTTCGTGCTTATTTGACTGATCCAGACCTTTGGAATCAAAGTTTGGTCGAGAGTGTCGAGGTAATCGAAAATAATAGCGCTGAAGGACTGATTGAAAAATGGAAGGAGGTCTTAAAGTGAGTGAACCATCAAAAAAACTTTTCCAGATTGGGGGAGCACGTTTGCCAAAGCTTTCGGAGTTAGTAGAAGCTTATGATTATCATCCGCTTGACATCAGTGAAGGGCTCCAAGCGGAGTTGCTTCAATTACAAGCATTAGAAAAAGATGAAATCAATAATTCAACAGATTTGTTTTTACTTCGGAAAGAGGCGATGTTTCAACTGGAATGCATTGATTTAATTCGTTTACCCAGCCATCAAGTTTTTTATGAGACTCTAGAGGGAGCAAGTGAAGCTGAAGTTAGAATTCTTAAGTTAAAAGGCGCTCAACTCATCAATTTAGCTGATCAAGGTGAGGGTTTCAGTCAATTTATCAACCAAAATTATGTTAAGCCTTGGGGGACGAGTCTTGATCATCGTCGGGTCGAAATTCACCCTGATTTTGAGGGGACTGTTACTAAAAAAGGATCTAGTAAGGTTATTCTTGAAGGGACATTTGGCTTAGATGATTATCAACAAGTTCTGGTTTGGAAAAACAATTGGGGCGGCTCTGGTCGAGTTAAATTTTATCCCGAAATTAGTGCTTCGGGATCGGTTTCTTATTATTTTCGCGCTTATTATAAAAACGGCACAACCCATTCGGGAATCATCACCCATGATTTTTCCGCAGAACAAATCAGGGCTGGAGAAGTTTTTTTTGACTTGGGTTTTTCAGAATTTCCAGTCAATTTTGGACTTTTTGTCAAAGGTCAAGGAGAGGTTCAAGTTGGAGCGCTTCATTTGCGATATGGTTTATCTGGGGAAAATTTTTTAGCAATGGGTGGGAAACGGTTGGTTCAAAAAGGACATATGGGAGAAGAGTTAGGTGTTTACTTCAATGCCGGTGACCTTAAACCGCCGCTTAATGTTTATTTCTCAGGATTTCGTCCTTCTGAAGGGTATGAAGGCCGTTGGATGATGGGAAGCTTAGGTTCCCCATTTCTGCTGGTGTATGATCCTCGGCTGGTTGGGGGGGCGTTCTATCGTGGTCCCGAATTAGAAGAAGTTTTAGTCAAAGAGATACAAGAAAAATTGGATTTATTAGGCTTTAGCAATAAGGAACTTGTATTATCTGGGCTCTCCATGGGAACCTATGCGTCATTTTATTATGGTGCACAACTAGAACCCCATGCGATTGTAGTAGGGAAACCCCTTGCCAATATCGGAGGGTTAGCGGTGCATTCAAGAATTTTCTCACCTTATGATTGGGATCTTGCGATGGATACGCTTATCCATTTAACGGGTACGTTGACAAAGAAAAGTGCGACAGCTTTAGATGAAGCTTTTTGGAAGAAATTTGAAAGTGCAGATTTCTCTGAGACGACCTTTATCATTGCTCATATGTTGCAAGATACCGATCTTCCCTTTAAACGAATCTTTAATCATTTGAAGCAAAATTATCCGAGTGCTAAAGTTTTACATAAAGGGTTGGAGGGGCGACATAATGATGATACACCTGGTGTGACGAGTTGGTTTTACAAACAGTATCAACAGCTTCTCATTTCTGATTTTGATCGTCAATTGCTCATTGATGAAGAAGAGTCGCCCATTAAGTTAGAAGGAGAAAATGATGAGTGAGCTTTATCTTATGCGTTGGCCCCAAAATTTATCAGCGGTCTATGTCAATGGCGCCACGATCCGGTATTCACAAGATCAATCGGTTTATTATGCCAATGAAGTCTTGTCTCCTGGTCAGATCATCTGTACATGGTCGTCTGCGACAGATTATCTGGTAAGTGGGAATTCGCCTTCGCTCCCTCTTCTAAAAATAAATAGAACTTATGAATTAAGTCTTCGGTTAAAAGCAGATAATGACCTACCTGTCCAAGTCCAAATTGATTTTTTTGATGGACACAAGGAGGTTCTTGATTCCTATCGAGGGACTAACCCCCGCTTGGTGTTTACTGTTCCTAAAGGAATGGTTTCCTATGAAGTACGTCTAGTTAATTTGAAACATGAGTGGCTTCACTTTGAATTTATTACTATTGGGGAAATTGGAACATCGGGAAGAATCGTTGAGACCA
>ERZ772966.939-NODE-939-length-10878-cov-3.743417_pt1 | contig 10878 bp, 9 predicted proteins | sample MGYA00580680_ERZ772966 | MGnify/ENA primary metagenome ERZ772966 (study PRJEB29015, sample SAMEA2738055) | human oral metagenome | biome: human oral; feature: human-associated habitat; material: saliva | place: China | collected 2225 ...
CTTGCGTACTTCATTAGAGACAGAAGGGAAAGCAAGCCATACCTTATCTGATTGGAATTATCTTAAAGGTGTGGAAGATGAGCTGCGTATGGGTGGGTTCCGCTTTCAAGAACCAGATAGCGGAGCGTTTATCAGCTCTACACCCAGTTATAGCGTTCCGCCTGTCATACAGATTGACGAACTTTTACAAGCTGCTAAGGAGATTGAGAAAAGCGAGTATAAACATTTGAAGCCTGAAAAGAAATGGGTACAAAGGCTTTTCCAACCTGGTTCCTCAATGGGTGGCGCACGCCCAAAGGCTTGTGTCCAAAGTGGCGGTCATCTTTATCTTGCCAAATTTCCTTCCATCAATGACGACATCAACGTATCTCGATGGGAACACTTCGCACATCTGATGGCTAAGGAATGTGGTATCAATGTAGCTGAAACAAAAGTAATTAAGGCTGGCACTGGTCAGGATATACTTTTATCTAAGAGGTTTGATAGGACCGAAGAGAAAAAGAGAATCCACATGGCTTCTTCCCTTACCGTTCTCGGACTCACTGATGGCGACGGACAAAGAACAGGAAAAGGCTATTTGGATATTGTGGACTTTATCATTTCAGGAGGTGGTAACCACATTGAGACTAATTTAGAAGAGCTATACAAGCGAGTAGCCTTTAATATCTGCATTGGCAATACCGACGATCACTTTAGAAATCATTCGTTCCTGCTTGGTAAGGAAGGTTGGGAGTTGTCCCCTGCTTACGACATAAATCCAACAAACAGTATGTTTCAGGCATTGCTTATTGATGCTAATTCGAACGACAGTTCTCTCAATAGTCTTTATAATGCTCATGAGTTTTATATGCTGGATGAAACGACAGCAAGAGGTATTATCAAGGACGTAACAAGGAACATGAAGTACTGGGAGAATATGGCAGAGGATTTAGGGCTTCCCCGACGAGAAATAACACACTTTACGAATCGTTTTGAACAAGGTATGGAATTTCAATATGGGTCAGGACTTTGTCGGTGAGGTTAAAAGAGGGAGATATTCCATCTGTTTTCCTTTAGCTTATACAGTATAAGAGCATGATGTTTTCATGAAAATAATTCAGCAAAGCTTGTGTTTGGAGTTAAAACATAATGTTTTTAATGCAACTTCTGCTTACCAGTTGAGAGCATTTCAATGGTTTTGAAGCGGATGCTATGCGGCATTTCTGCGCGTGACAGTTGTGGGCGGAGCCAGTTGAGGAGTGTTGCCTCTGTTAGTGTTGCCTTTGGTGTACATTCTATTTCTGTGTGGATGACATTGCCAAAGTTAGGGTCAGGAACGGTAAAGGCACGTGCAGCAATAATCATAGGGTGGGAGAGAAGGACCTGTTCAATGTGTTCTGGCTGAACGTTCTCACCTCCACAGACCACCATTCGATCAGATCTTCCATGATGAAAGAAGTAACCTTCGCTATTCTGAGAAACTAAATCGCCAGTATTTTGCCATTGATTCTGTTTTCCATGCATAGCCCAACGAGAACGTACCCAAAGTGTTCCTATTCCTTCTTCATTGAGATTTTTTATTTTACAGTCAACTCCTTGGATAGGCTTACCTAAGGTTGTCTCTTCAAAGGAAGCTAATTCTTTGGGTGTTGCCAGCATAAAAAATCCTGCTTCAGACGTACCATAAAGGTTAAAGAGTACCTCACCAATTTGTTGATGAGTCATGTCGATGAGGCTTTTAGGAAGTTTATCGCCACCGCTTATAAGACAACGTAGACTCTTCATCTTCTCCTTTGCATTTTCAATCTGCCAAAAACGTGAGAGCATAGCAGGAACAATTGGCATAACCTCTATCTGTTCACGCTGAATAATCTCTAAGGTTTTGATAGCATCGAAGCGTTTTTGTAGGCATACCTTCTTACCCATAAGTAAGGAGATAATAAGCGTTGAAAGTCCAAAACCATGATAAAATGGCAGTGAAATCAGTACACTCTTATATTCGTAGATTCTGATGTTGTGTAGTAGCGCAAGTAATGGAGGGAGAAAAGAGGTGACAGAAGGACGACGGGCAATACTCTTAAAGTTGCCACTTGTTCCCCCTGAGTGAATGGTTATTTCTCCTCCTCGCCAGATTTTAGGGAGTTTTCTTTTCTTTGTTAGAGAAGTCTTATGTAAAAGGATGTCATTAAGCCTCTCTGTTGTAACAGCCGTACAAGGAGTTTCTATGGGAACCTGTTTGAGTTCTTCGTCATATATAAAGAGTTGATAGTGATGCTTTTGTAAGACTGCTTTTATCTGTTCCGTACCTAAGTCTGTGCTAAGTAAGGTGGTGTGTATGCCTAATCGTGAGAGTGCATGTAGTAGGATGGTTAAGGTAAGGCTGTTACGTCCTATCAAAGCCACTCTCGTTTTGGGTTGGAGGTGGTATTTTGTGTGGAGAATTTGTGCGAGTTGACGAGTACGAGTGTAGAGCTCTCGATAGGTCAAAGATTGGCAGTCATCAATGACTGCACAACGTTGTGGATAGAAATAAGCAACAAAGCGAAGTAGTGCCATTAGGCTAATACCTTCCAAGATGAGGCTTTTTGCCCACACAAATAAGCCCTTTGGTGAGATTATGTGTAAGCGATAGAGGATTGAAAAGATAGAGGCGTTTCTGCTTTTCATGTCATTCGTTTATAATATAGCTGTATAATTGGTGTGAAGGTGTGGGCTATCGGAGCAGATAACTTAGCCCACCATGGTTTATAACTCTTGTTCTTTCGTATGGCGAGTTTTAACAGAATGTTGGCTGCATCAGAAGGAGCGTAAGCTGGTAGGTGCTTGTATTGTTCGTTAACATCTGACATTGCTGTGTGAACCAAGGGTAAATAGGCTATCTGTACTCGGACACCTAATGGGGCAAACTCGCTATTTGCCGTCTCACACCATGTGTTCGCTGCACTTTTTGAAGCATGATAAGCCGACCAGCCCGGTGCCATTGGATAGAGCGTACTCACAGATGAAGAATAGATGATTTGTCCTTTGCTCGCCTTCAAAGCAGGTAACATAGCCAATGAAAGTGCAACCAAGGAACGATAGTTGAGGTCCATCGTGCGGTCATAGTCGTGTAGGCGATTCTGCGCATCATTGATTTTGCGATGGATAGATTTACCCGCATTGCAGAAAAAGTAATCCAACTGTGGTAGTGTTTCCTTTAGTTTCGTGCAGAGCTGTACCAGTTTTTCTCTGTCTCTTAGGTCTATTGCGCAGTAGTCTGCACTACTTCCCGTTTGCTTAGCCTTGGCGCATAAGAGGCGTAAGTCCGCTTCACTTCGAGCAATGAGGAAGACATTTGCACCAGCACTGATTAGTTTTTCGGTTAATGCTCGCCCTATCCCATGCGATGCACCCGTCACAAGTACCCACTTCCCAGAGAAGTGTTCTCTTGTAATATCAGGTGTTAGACTTATGGGTGGGTAAGCCAATGCACCTCCAATAGCTATTATCTTTTTTCTGAGAGACGTCATCATAACTCTTTTCTAACGATCAGTAGTGCTTGTTTTGATAACCAATAGCGATGTGATTAATGCCCCGCACATCATGTGTTAGGCATGAACACCATGCGTGTTAGGCATCCGCACATCATGTGCTAAGCAATAACACGTTGGATGAAAATGGGTAGAACGCTTTATAGTTGTCGTTATAACATGGCATCGTAAGGCACTAATACCAAAGTTATACAGCGCAGTTCTCTTAGATATTCATGCTGTTTTATACTTGCCTTTTCCCTATTTCTTTATATTATTTCCAACGTGAAATGCTGGTAATCACGTATGATAGTATAAAGGAACTTCTCATCAGCAGTGTTCGTGTCAGATATTTTGAGATGTTCTCGTACCTTAGCTGCAAGGGAAGCAATACGACGTTCGCGCTCGTATCCGTATTCAGAATTGAGCGTACGTTGGATGACATCAAGTTGGTTAAGAGAAAGGTCTTCTGCTTGTGGGTAGACAGGTTTATACTTTCTATCAAGGTAATAGAATTCGTCAAGTGATACTTGAATCTTGCGATAGTCATTAAGTTGGATGACCATTGTTCCTGCTGCGAGGTCGCCGAGACGTTGTGAATTCTTAGAGATAAGAATGACAAGTGCGCCAATACCAGAGAAACCAAGGTCGACAAGTTGCAGAAGCCAACGCATAAAAAAGTCACCAATGCCCGGTGTTGTTCCGTCTTTCTTCACAACACGGATACGCATCACCATCTTTCCAACACTTTGTCCATGGTTGAAAAGTTCCATAAGGAAGTGGTAAAAGATGGCAGGAAGGTAGATACCTAATAGAAAGAACAATTCATTTGAGACAAAAGAAAGGTTCGATTCAGCTATTAGGAGCGTTACACCAATCAGATAGCAGATAATTAGGAAGTCATCAATTATTTGTGCAACGATACGCTCTCCTAAACTTGCCGGCGACTGACTTATTTGGACGTACTGACCTGTTATGATATTGGCTTCGGGCATTTTCTTGATAATTAAATGTTGTTTCTGTTGCAAATGTAAGAAAAAAACTCTACTTTTGTTGCGTAAATGATAATTAATGTGTAAAATACGTGTGAAGTTTGCATGAAAGAGATTCTTTTCATACGAAATAATATTGAGAAATGGCGGGCGATGGAAGGCATGATAGATAATGTCAAGTTTGAGATGCCTGACCAGTTGGCTGATGCTTATACAGAGCTTACAGCCGATCTCGCTTTTGCACAGACACATTATCCTCGTTCACGTATTACCATCTATCTCAACAAACTTGCTTCTGCACTTCATAATGAAATCTACCGCAATAAGCGGGAGAAGTGGTCGCGTTTGTTAACTTTCTGGACGCAGGAGGTTCCTGACGTGATGTGGAAAGAGCGTAAGTTGTTGCTTCTCTCATTCATCATTTTTATGGTGAGTGTGCTGATAGGCGTTGTTTCAACCTTAGGAGACGAGTCCTTCCCACGCTTGATACTTGGCGATGGCTATATGGATATGACTCTTGAGAATATTGCGAAGGGAAAGCCGATGGGCGTGTATGGCAATGAAGAAGAGGGAAGTATGTTTATTAGTATTACGCTGAACAATATCATGGTGTCGTTTAATGTGTTTGTTTCGGGCGTTTTGACAAGTTTTATGTCTGGCTTCCTTTTATTCCGAAATGGTATCATGGTAGGTTGTTTTGATACTTTCTTTTATCAGCATGGATTATTAGGTGAAAGCCTTTTAGCGACGATGTTGCACGGTACGTTGGAACTTTCAGCAATCATTGTGGCAGGTGCTGCAGGCTTGGCTATCGGTAATGGTTGGTTATTCCCAGGTACTTACTCGCGTTTGGTTAGCTTTCAACGAGGTGCAAAGAGGGGAATGAAGATAGTTGTTGGAACTGTACCTATCTTTATCTTGGCAGGTTTTATTGAAGGATTTATAACTCGTCATACCGAGTTGAATGACTTTATCCGCATTGGTATTATACTTGTATCATTGGCGTTTGTCGTGTATTATTTTATTTACTTACCTTATAAGCGTAATTATCATTTAGAAAATGCAAATAGAAAGACCAAAGATTGAACTTTATCAAGTTCGTAGTTTCGGCGAGAAGTTCTCAGCGATTTTTGAGTTTATTCGTGAGAACTTTAAGTTTTTGTTGCGTGCATGTACCTATCTACTCTTGCCACTTTGTTTGGTACAAGGTTTCGCTATGGAGATGATGATGAAGATCTTAGCACCTTATTATACCAATACCTTCGATATGGGGGAGGATGTAGACGTGGCGCAGGGGATGCTCCTTAGATTAGGTGCTTCGTACGTGGGTTATGGTATTTGTCTGCTGATAGGTTCTACCTTGTTGGCTGGAATCTGCTATAGTATGGTGAAATACTACCATAAGAGTCCAAATAGGCTTCGTAATACGAAACTGAGCGACTTAAAACCTTTAATCATTCAGGTGATTAAACGCTCGTTATTAATGACCGTTGTTCTTGTAGCTCTGTTTATCGTAGTTTTGGTTCTTATCATTTCTTTTGCTGCAATCACAAGTGCACCGATATTGGCCGTTATACCAATTCTTGCGTTAGTAGTATGCTGTTTGCCTGTTTCTATGGCGTTACCTGTCTATATTTTTGAAGATAAGGAAACGTTGTTTAGCTCTATATTACGTGGCTTAAAACTTGGTTTCCACTCTTTTTGGTCGTTGTTTGGTTTGATGTTTGTGATAGGATTCTTGACTAATATCCTGTCTTCATTCACATCAATTCCTTGGTATATCTTGACTGTTGTGAAGTCTGTTTTGCTGGCTACTGATACCACTCAGAGCTCTTTTGCAACAAGTCCGGTGTATAGCTTCTTCGTTTATTTGTCATCTGTATTCATGAATTTTGGTATGTATCTTACGATGACAATCTCTACCTTTGCCTTAGCTTTTCACTATGGAAGCATCGCAGAGGAGGAAGATGGCTTCTCTGTAGAGGACGACATACAGCACTTTGAGGAGTTAGCAGAGAAAGATACAGATATTGATAACTTCGGTAAACTCTGATAGTCCAGTCCTATGTTACAGCCATTAAGTGATACTTTGTCGTGTGATTCTGCGTTACTTCATCAGTACCGTTCTGATGATGCGTACAACTATGCGCGAGAGTTACAGGCACCTGAACTTGGTTGGTGGGATTGGCTGATGTCAAAGATAGGCGAATTCCTGTCTGAGATATTTAGTATTCAGAGTAAGGGGGACTTCCGTATCGTGATATACATTGTTATTGCACTTGTTTTTATTGCTCTAATTGCTTTCATTTTGTACCGTTATCAATTCAAACTCTTTGGTAGAGCGGGTAAGGTGACGAATGAAAATGATGAAGAAGACAATATCTACGGCGTAGACTTTGAGGCAGTCTATGCCAAAGCAATGGCACAGAAGGATTATTACAAGGCTGTTCGAATTGTCTATCTGCGCACACTTCGTTGGTTGTCAGATGGTAATAAGATTAGTTGGCAGCTCTATAAGACCCCAACTCAATACACTCGTGAGTATCTATCAGTAGAATTTGAAAGAATGACTACAGCTTTTATGCGTGTAAGATATGGTAATTATCAAGCGTCTGAAGAACTCGTAGAACTACTGTTAGACTTAGAAAGCAAGATAAAGAAAGGAGGTAAGGAATGAACAAGCGCTTTTGGTTCTTCGTAGCTGGCTTCCTTGTCTTTGTCTTTCTATTAGAGTGGAATGCACCTTCAAAGTTTGTTTGGGAGCCTACCTTTAATCATTACGATAAGCAGCCATTTGGTTGTGCGGTGTTCGACTCACTGATGGAGAAGTCAACTCCTGCTGGCTATGAGGTGACACGGAAGACTTTCTCACAATTGGAACGTGAGGGTTACGGTAAGAAACCGCATGCTTTCTTGGTTCTGTCAAACGGAGTTGAACTAACAGAAACAGATATTCGGGCTTTAGACAAGCTTTTGAAGAATGGTAATAAGGTCTTTATTGCAACGTCTTATTTGATGCCTGACTCTTTAAATCCAGACTTGGATGTAAGTGTATATGGGAAAGGTGTATTCTCTCCTTTGCAGGTTCAGAATTCAATAAAGAATCAGTCTATTCCCTACGACACCTTAGTTTTCCCTCGACAGTTGCCTTATCAGAAAAAAGAATACCATGTCTATTCTGCTATGACGGGTAGTTATGTAGTAGTAGAAGGGAAAGTTACGTGTGATACTTTGGTTAAAAGTTGGGTTTCAGAGGAGGAATCTGATTCTACAGAAGGCTATTGGGAGCCACGTATAGTTAGCATTAAACGAGGAAAGGGAGAACTCTTCCTTTCTTGTGAACCATTATTGATGACCAATTATGGTATCCTTGATACGCAGACAAATGGACTCATCTTCCGTATGATGTCACAATTCCGTGATTTGCCAATTGTTCGCACTGAAGCATACGGTCCTGAGACGGAATTTGAAACGAATACTCCACTACGCTTCTGGTTGCAAAATGAGCCGCTACGATGGGCTATCTATCTTACCTTAGGAGGACTATTACTCTTCTGTGTGTTCTACGCACGAAGACGACAACGCGTTATCCCAGTGGTAGAGGAGCCAGCAAATCGTTCGTTGGAGTTCGTGAAGTTGATAGGTACTCTTTATCATCAGAAGCATATTAATCGAGACTTGCTGCAGAAAAAGTATAGTTACTTTGCAGAGACGTTGCGTCGTATGACGATGATAGATGTCGAGGATGTTGAGTCAAGGAAGGAGAATATAGCACAGATAGCCATTCGAACAGGAATGCCAGAGGCTGAAGTGCGAATGATACTTGACCGTGTTGAACGTTATTTGCAGGGTGATGATGAACTAAAAGATGCTGCTCTGCGAAAGGCAATAGACGGTATGGATATGATAATCAATAAGCTATAAACGCTATGGATGAGCAAAATAAAAATGTAATTGAAGAGTAAACAATAAATAAGATGGAAGAGAATAAAGAAGTAAGAACCGACCTTGCTGCATTCAGTGAAAAGGTGATGCAGTTGCGGGGAGAGATAAGTAAGGTTATTGTTGGGCAGCAGGAGGCAGTTGCTCTGTTGTTAACAGCGATTCTTGCAGATGGTCATGTGCTGATAGAAGGTGTGCCTGGTGTTGCTAAAACCTTGTTGGCACGTCTGATGTCACGTTTGATTGATGCACGTTTCAGTCGTATTCAATTCACGCCAGACCTCATGCCAAGTGATGTACTTGGTACGACTGTTTTCAATATGAAGACCTCTGAGTTCGACTTCCATGAAGGTCCTGTGTTCTCAGATCTCGTTCTTGTAGATGAAATCAACCGTGCTCCTGCAAAGACACAGGCAGCTCTTTTCGAGGTAATGGAGGAACGTCAGGTGACGATTGATGGTACAACTCGTCGTATGAGCGATGTCTATTCTATTATTGCGACACAGAATCCAGTAGAACAAGAAGGTACTTATCGTCTACCAGAGGCTCAGCTCGACCGTTTCCTCTTTAAGATAAGCATGGGTTATCCTTCTGTTGATGAGGAAATGAATATCCTTAAGCGTCATCAGGAGAAGCGAAACCTCATCAAGTTGGAAGATGTTAAGCCAATACTTACCATTGACGAACTGCTGCAGATGCGCAAGAAGCTTGATACGGTATTCATTGAGGAGAGCCTTTTACGCTATATTGCAAACATCGTACAGCAGACTCGTACCTCAAAGGCTGTCTATCTCGGTGCCAGTCCACGTGCTTCTGTGGCCATGCTCAATGCTGCTAAGGCTTCAGCTTTGTTGGGTGGTCGTGACTTTGTAACACCTGAAGACATCAAGTTTGTTACGCCAAGTATTCTTCAACATCGTCTTATCCTTACTGCTGAGGCTGAAATGGAGGGATATACCCCATTGAAGGTTGCACAGAAGTTGATTGACAAGGTGGAAGTTCCTAAGTAATGAGGTTAGCCGAGTAACACTCAAATAAATAAAGAAGAAATGTTCCTTACTAAAAGGTTTTATTTTATATTAGCAAGCCTTACCCTGCTCGCAGGATTTGGTTATGTATATCCACAGCTTTTCATGGGGGCAAAGATGCTTTTGTTTATCTTTACTGCTATGGTTGTGGTGGATGCTGTTATGCTCTATCAACGTCGTGGAATAACAGCGAAGCGAACCTGCTCAGAACGTTTCTCTAATGGTGATAAGAATGTTGTCAAGATAAGTCTGGAAAGTAAGTATTCCTTCCCAGTATGGTTGACGGTTATAGATGAGGCTCCCGAAGTGTTCCAACGGAGAGATATTAGATATAAGAGTCATCTAACAGCGATGGGAAAGAATACTATTCGTTATACGCTCAGACCAATGAAGCGTGGCGTCTACTCCTTTGGTAAGATTCGTTGTTTCACACGTACTGTCTTGGGACTTGTCGAACGTCGTTATACTTTGGGCAACGCAGAAGACGTTAAGGTCTATCCTTCTTATATGATGCTCAATCGCTATGAGCTTCTTGCGATAAGCAATAATCTCACAGAGATGGGTATAAAGCGTATTCGTCGAGCAGGTAACAACACAGAGTTTGAACAGATAAAAGACTATGTGAAAGGTGATGAATACCGAAGTATAAACTGGAAGGCAAGTGCACGTCGCAATCAGCTGATGGTGAATGTCTATCGTGACGAACGTTCTCAGCAGATATTCTCGGTTATTGATAAGGGGCGTGTTATGCAGCAATCGTTCCGTGGAATGACGCTTCTGGACTATAGTATCAATGCTTCTTTAGTGTTATCCTACGTTGCTATGCGCCGTGATGATAAAGCAGGCTTGATAACCTTTGCTGATAAAATGGACACGTTCGTTGCTCCTTCGAAGCAAACAGGTCAGATGCAACTTCTTTTAGAGTCACTTTATGCACAGGAAACAAAGTTTGGTGAAAGTGATTTTAGTGGTTTATGTGCCAATGTACATAAACAAGTTAGCAAGCGTAGTTTATTTGTTATTTACACAAATTTCTCTGGTATGACAGCTCTCAATCGTCAGTTGGCTTACTTGAAGTTGCTTAGTCAGTGGCATCGTGTACTCGTTGTCTTCTTTGAAGATGCAGAAATGAATGATTATATTCGTTCTCCGAAGCACTCAACAGAGGAATATTACCAGCATGTTATTGCTGAGAAGTTTGCTAATGAAAAGCGTTTGATAGTATCAACACTGCGTCAACATGGTATCTATAGTGTTTTGACAACGCCAGACAAACTCAGTATTGATGTTATCAATAAATACTTGGAAATGAAGCAAAGACAAATCTTAACATAGTAAGTCTTACTTATTTCCTAACAAATAATGTAAGGTTCACTCCTACAATACCTAAAACTAATGGGCTGATATCCGATTGTGGATTTCAGCCTT
>ERZ772966.943-NODE-943-length-10858-cov-14.133759_pt1 | contig 10858 bp, 4 predicted proteins | sample MGYA00580680_ERZ772966 | MGnify/ENA primary metagenome ERZ772966 (study PRJEB29015, sample SAMEA2738055) | human oral metagenome | biome: human oral; feature: human-associated habitat; material: saliva | place: China | collected 2225 ...
TCCCGAAGGGTCGGTGTGAGGACCGGCCCGGGTGTGATAGTGAGTTGAGTGATGACTGATGCGGCGTGAGCCCCTGCATGAGGGTTTGCGCCGCATCGTCTTTTAACCGTGATGCGGGCGCGGGAGGCGCTGGTGGAAAGCCCCAGTGGAAAGCACCGGCGGAAAGCACCCGGTACCCCGTCTACTTCCCTTTTAGCATGCGGTAAGGCGACGGCGTTGCGGGCACCCGGGATTTAGCTGGGTTATGGTGAAGCTATGAGGATTATTTCTGCTGCTTTCGCTCTTCTTGGCGCGCTGCTGGTCATGCCTGCGGCGGTGGCGTCTTCTTTGGAGGGCGCAACCCGCCTGTACGCGTTGCTTATATTTGTTCTGATCTGCGCGGTGGTAGCATTTTTTGCGTCGTTGAGCCCCTCACGCCGTCGTGCGCGTGAGATTAGGCGGCAGGTGCTACAACAGCAGCAGAACCAGGCGATGAATCAGCAGGTACCGCCCCAGCAGGCGCCTTCACAGCCTGCGCCGCAGCAGGTACCTCCGCAGCAGGTTCAGGGCGCGGTGAGCTACCCGATGCACTATCAGCCGAAGCAGGCTCAACAGGTTCAGCAGACTCAGCAGGTTCAGGTGCCCTCGCCTCAGCCTCCTCAGCCGGTGGCGGCACCTTCCCCTCTGGAGCCGATGCAGGTAGGTGGTGAGTCTAGTTCTTCTACAGCCCAGAACCATTCAGCCCAGAACCATTCAGCAGAAAGCCCTTCAGCAGAGAATCAGGAGCAGCAGAGTATGCCCCAGAACACCTCGGTACAGGGTGAGGAGCAAGCGCAGCCTGAAGAGCGCCCGCAGCAGGAGGCTCCCCAGCAGACGTCTGAGAGCAAGCCCTCCGATCGTTTCTCTTTGAGTACCAACCACAAGCTCATTTTCCCGCTCGAGAACGCCCAGCGCAGCCGCTACCCCATGGTGCTTTCTGTCAGTACATCTGAGGATGAGGTCTTTACCCTACCTGCGATTAACGGTGTGCCGCAGCATCTGTTGGTGGGCACGCAGGAGAGTCATGTTCCGCTGAATCAGCGTCCGCGCTGGCAGCAGATCGAAATTCTAGAGAACTACCTCATGCGTGCCGTCATGAACCTGCAGACGCTGGAGCGTGCGCTGGTTTCTCCGTTGCACAGTTTCAAGGAGACCGCCCAGGCTGACCGCGCGGTGCTTGCCGCCGAGCTGGAAGAAACCATCCGGGTGTCTCGGCTGAAGCTGAGCGGGGCGTTGGAGTTCTATGTATCGTTGCCGCGTTTGGCGGAGGCGCCGGGCTCTTTCGCTTTTGCCCGTGATCATGCGTTCTCCCTGAGTGCCACCGTCATTAGCCTGACGGAGCAGTGCTTTGAACGCACCTTCCGTTGGCGTCTGCTGGAGGATACCCTCCCGGATTCTTTGAACGACCGCCTCTACGCGGTGCGTTATCTGCGTGAGAGCGCGCAGAAGCTGGCGGCTTTTGTGGAGCTGAGCGAATTTGATCGCGCCATGCAGCTTGCTGAGACCTGGAAGAAGACGGCGCGCAAGGATTCGAATCTCGATGAGGTCAAGGTCTGGAATGAGATGACGGAAGTTGCCTTTGACGTTCTGCCCGAGTTGCGAGAGCAGGCGTTGAAGGGCGTTCAGTCTACGTTGGAGTTTAGCGAGCTTTTCTACCGTTCCAGCGAGGATGGTACGCACCGTATGCTCCGCCCGGAGCAGCTGAGCGAGTTTGAGCTCAAGGGCGTGCAGTCCACGCTGGAGGAGCGCCTGGAGAAGGTGCGTCTTGAGCTTCAGGATGCGGAGTTCTGCGCTGCGGTCTTGAGCTTGCAGACACGTGCTGTCATTGAGCTTCTGGAGGAGCTTCTGCAGATCGAGCAGGACGGCGTTCTGGCGGAGATTGTGACCGATTTGCGGGCGCTAGCTCACCACTCGCCCGACCTTGCCGAGCAGCCCATCCAGACGTTGATGTTCAGCCGCGAACAGTACGCCCCCGACGGGGAGGACCTACCGACCATTGGCGAGCGCATCCGCGCCCTCTCGAGTGTTCCCGAGGTTCTGGCGTTCGTCCACTACGAGGGGCCGGTGCTTCTGACGGGCGTCGCAGATCCGTATAAGGCGTTTTCCGGGGAGGGTTCCTCCGAGGGTCTGCTCTCAGAGGAGAAGAAGTTCTCTTCCATGCCGCTGTCGATGTTGCGTACCCATTCGCGGCTTCTGCAGCAGGTGCTTCGCCTGCAGAATCTGCGTTTGAAGCTGGCGTGGGTGAGTAGCTGTAGCGGCTACACGCCTTGGTCCCTGGTTGATCGCCATTTCGTTGGTCCCTCTGCCGCTGACGAGGATTTGAAGGAGCTGACCGAAAATATTGAGGCGCTCGCCGATCTTCTGGACGCCCGCTCTAACTCCCAGGTGTATAAAGGCCGCGGCGTGCCGACTACACCCTTCCTGTGGGTGCAGATGCGTAAGCAGGCAGATCGCAGTTCTAGGCTGCTGAATCATGTGCAGTTCTTGGGCTGGATGTACGCCTCGTCTTCACGGGTTCAGGTGGTGGATGGCACGGTACAGAGTATCCACGATGTTAATGCCGCGGAGGTAGTGGGTCACCTGATGAGCAATCTGGAGATTGCGCGTCGGCGCTAACTGAATAGCCGGTGAGCCGGGGTCTAGCATGAGGCTAGACCCCGGCTTTCCTGTATAAAGCCTGGGAAGTCGGTAAACAGGTGGCAAACAGCGGCGCAATATTACGGTGATATTCGCTCAAGGCTGCCCATCTGCGCCTCTGGGTGCCTATGCCACCGCTACACTAATAATGTGACCAGCACTAAGGTGTGCGATGTTCAAGCACGCCGTGAAGTGCAGGTCCGTTCATACTTCACGACAACGGAGGAAAGACCATGACCGAGCACGCCTTTGCGCGTCAGATTCGTCCCGCACGCCCCCGCCTGCGCACTATCTTGGGTGCCACAGTGCTGGCGGCAGGTCTTTCTTGTGCCCCGGTGGTTCTGCCGGCTGGTTCTGCATTTTTGAGCACGTCGGCGCAGGCTGCTGCCCCGATGCAGATTACGGGCACCACCGTGTACGATTCCACGAACTCTTTGGGTGATACCGCTACCCTGAAATCTAAGATTTCGAATCTGTCGAAGAAGTACAACGTGGATTTGCACGTGGTGGTCATCGATAAGTTTGAGAACCCGTCTACTTCTTCGAGCTGGACGAAGGCGCTTGCCACGAAGAACAATTGGGGTTCTGCCGATGTGGTGCTGGTGATTGCTACCGAGTCCCGCCAGGCGTATTTCTTGGCCGGTAGCACCAAGACCCTGTCGAGCGATCAGCAGACGAAGGTGTACCAGAACTACATCAAGCCGAAGCTGCAGAACAGCGACTACTCGGGTGCGGCACTGGCCGCGGTTGAGGGTATCGAGGCTCAGAAGGGCGGCAGCTCTTCCGGTGTGGTGACCGGTGTGCTCGGTGTGGGCGCGGCGGCAACCGTGGGTGCTGGTGGTTACGCGATGTACCGCCGCCGCAAGAAGAAGAACACTCAGCAGCAGCCTCAGCATTCCTACGGTGCGCCTCGTAACTACTCCCCCATCCCGGAGGTTCCGCTGGAGGAGCTGCGCACTCGCGCCGGTAGCGCCCTGCTTCAGGCTGATACGACGATGAGCCACGCGAAGCAGGAACTGGATTTTGCGCGTGCACAGTACAGCGACCAGCAGGTGGCTGAGTTCGCTCAGGAGATTGCGCGCGCTGAGGATCTGATGCGTAAGTCCTTCCAGCGTCAGCAGCTTCTGACCGATAGCATCCCGGATACCGAGGCTGAGCAGCGTGCCTGGTTGACTGAGATTATTGATAACTCTCAGGAAGTCACCCGCATTGCTCAGGAGCAGGACGCTAAGCTGGCTCAGCTTCGCAACCTGGAGCAGGAGGCACCCCAAGCTATTGAGGCTCTGGCTCAGCGTCTGCCGCAGCTGCGTGCCTCGGTGGAAGAGATTGCCGCCCAGTACCGCGCGTTGAAGGAACGTTACCTGCCCAGCGCCCTGGAACCCATTTCGAAGACTCCTACCCTGTTGGAGTCGAACATGGTGCTGTGCGCTGCCGAGGTTGAGAAGGCCCAGGCGACCGTTGCTACGGCACGTTCGGAGGCGGTCGCTCACCTGCGCACCGCCGAGGAAGCTGCCTCGCAGATTCAGGCGCTGGGTGCAGCTGTGCATGCCCGTTCGCAGGAGCTGGAGCAGGCTCAGCTGGGTCTGAGCACCGATCTGCTGAGCATTCAGCGTGATGTGGCGGAGGCGAAGAGCCTCGCGGCTTCTCAGCGTCGCGATGATTTGGGTGCGGTCGCCGCCGGTATGGAGGCGGTGCTCAACCAGGTCACCCAGAGTGCTTCGGCTCGCCCGAATGACCCGCTGACTCTGGCGAACCAGCTGCGTCAGCTCTCCGCTGAGCTGGATAAGGCAATGACGAATATGCGTGCTACCCGCGAGCGTTCTCGTGCGGCTTCGCAGAACCTGGATCGTACGATGCGTTCTGCCTACGCCGCGGTGAACGGTGCGCGTAGCTACATCAATAACCGCCGCGCTGCGGTGGGCCCGATGACCCTGACCGCTGTTTCTGAGGCGGAGCGTCACCTGGGTCAGGCTCAGCGCCTGGCTTCTTCGGATCCACTGAACGCCATGAAGGAAGCCAATATGGCTATCCAGAAGGCGACCGACGCGCAGAACCGCGCTCAGAGCGAGGTCGGCAACTACTACAACAACCAGAACGACCGCGGCGGCGGTAGCTTCGGCGGTGACCTGGCGAAGGGTCTGCTGCTGGGCGCTCTGATGACCGCGATGAACTCCGGCACCAGTAGCTGGGGTAGCAGCGGCGGCCACAGCAGTGGCGGTAGTAGCGGCGGCAGCTGGGGCGGCGGCTTCAGCGGAGGCGGCGATTGGGGTAGCGGCGGCGGTGACGGCGGCAGCTTCTAACCGCCTCCACACTGGCTGTCCTGCCGGTGCTGGCGATCCTGCCGGTCGGTTTCTGCAGATTTTTCTACAGTCTGACCGGCGGGGCACGTAGCTTACCTCACCGGTTTTTCCCCAGTCGGAAAACACCCGAGGCAATTTACCAAAAGTTTAAGTAACAGAAATCAGGCGTGCATCATTTTCACAGCATGCACCCAGAAATCTGCCACATAATTAGTTATACGGGCACGGCTCACGAGGAGCGTAGTGCTCCCCCGCAGCCCGTGAACAGAAAGTAGGAGATTATGGCTAAGCAGACCATCTTCGGCCGTATTGCACAGCTCACTAAGGCAAACATCAACGCCCTGATTGATGCAGCTGAGGACCCGGAGAAGATGCTGGACCAGATGGTTCGTGACTACACCAACAACATCCGCGAGGCGGAGGCTGCAGTAGCACAGACCATCGGCAACCTGCGTCTGCTCGAGAAGGACCACGCAGAGGACGTCAAGGCCGCTCAGGAATGGGGCACCAAGGCTCTGGCAGCTTCTAACAAGGCTGATGAATTCCGCGCAGCTGGCGACGTTGCCAACGCTGACAAGTTCGACAACCTCGCTAAGATCGCTCTGAACAAGCAGCTGCTGGCTGAGAAGGCTGCACAGGCTGTTGAGCCTCAGCTGGCTTCCCAGACTCAGGTTGTCAACCAGCTCAAGGACGGCCTGGAGAAGATGCGCTCCAAGCTTGAAGAGGTCAAGTACAAGCGTGATGAGCTGACCGCGCGTCAGAAGACTGCAGCAGCTCAGACCCAGGTGAACGACGCTCTGAAGGCGTTCGACGTTCTGGACCCGACCAGCGAGATGAGCCGCTTCGAAGAGAAGGTTCGCCGCGAAGAGGCACGCGTCATCGGTCAGCAGGAGCTGGCAGCTTCCTCCCTGGACGCTCAGTTCAACACCCTGGACCAGATGGAGCGCGAGACCGAGCTGGACGCTCGTCTGGCTGCTCTGAAGGCAAAGAACGCTCCGGCTGCTCCGGCTCCCCTGGCTGTGGAAGCTCCCACCCAGACCCTCTAAGCCCGGTCTAGTGCCTAGCTTCTTGAGCTAAACCTCAAAAGATCCGCCCCGTTCCTGAACTTTAGGAACGGGGCGGATCTTTATGCGTTAGGGGATGCGAGCCTTAGTTCGCGTAGATGTACAGGTAACCTGCCATCGCGGAGCGGGTGACCGCAGCATTGGAGGTGGAACCGGTACCAATACCGTTGGAGGCAGCCCACGCCAGAGCCTGGGACGCGTAGCCGCCCTGAGCCTGTGCCGGGGAGCCAGCTGCACGGTACATGAACTCAGCCATGGTGGACTCGGTGACGGCCTCCAGGGGGCGGAAGTCGCTACCGCTGATGCCCTGCTGGCTCAGCCAGAAAATCTCCTTGTACGCGGGGTGGTTGACCGGAACGTCGCTGAACGGCGAAACAGCCGGTGCGTTCACTGCGGGGCGACCAGCCACGCGGTACAGGTAGGTTGCCAGCTGCGCGCGGTTGACCGAAGCGTTCGGGCGGAAAGTACCGTCCGCGAAGCCGAGCATGATGCGCTTATCAGAGTTCCAGCTAATCTCGTTGTAGTTCGGGTCCGAGTCGGACAGGTCGCGGTAGCCCAGCGCGGGGGTCTTACCGGCGAAGTCCAGGGAGGACGCCAGGATGTGCGGCAGGTCGTAGTCGTGGTGGCTGAAGCCGTCAATCAGCTTCACGCGGGCGTCGGAGAAGCCTGCGCCCAGGTATGCGTTGTAGCCGGACTCAACTGCGCCTCGTGCGCTCCAGGTGACGGGGTTGGTGTTACCGGAGGTGTCATTCGCGCCGACCCACCAGTACATAGGCAAGCCCTTAGTGGTTGCGTCAGCGTCCACGGAGCCGTCCGAGTCGCCGCCTGCAACCATGATGGAGCCGCCGCCGTTACGCCATGCGGTGTTGTGGTCGGTCAGCTCGTAGGTGATGAACTCGGCGCCACCGGAGTAGCCCATGGTCCACACCTGAGAAGCGTCCAGGTTGTTCTGGTTGATGAAGGACTTCGCGAAGGAACGGAAGAATTCGCCGTTGGCGTCCATATCTTCCCACCAGGTGATGCCGTCACCGGATGCGTTGATGTCCGGGGAGATGATCGGCACAAAGACCATGTTGCGGGCGTTAGCAATCTTGCCCATTGCCGCGAGCATGCCCTCGTCCGGGGTGTAGACCTTGGACTCGTTACGCTGCCAGTAGTCGCCGTCGAAGTAGAAGACCACGCCAACAGGTTTGGAGTAATCCAGGTTGTTCGCGTACACGTGATACTGGGAGGTGGTACCCGCCGGGGAGGTGTAGCTCTGGTAGGTTGCGGAGCTCATGGTGCGGGCGCGAGGAGCGTTGTTCTGCTTCTGCTCAGACTTCTGCTCAGCCTTCTGCTCGACCTTGGGAGCGGCGGTTGCCTTACCCTTGGTGAGCGAGCTGCTCAGAATCTCAGAGAAGTTGTAATCGAAGTGGCCCGAGCCGTTCAGAACGGTCGCGGAAGCGTTCGTGTAGCCGGCGTTGCGGTAGGCGTTGTAGCCGCCCTCAACGGCGCCTCGTGCGCTCCAGGTCTGCGGGTAGGTCTCGCCGGTGCCGTCGTTCGAGTTTGCGTACCAGAACATGGGCTGGGACTTCAGCGTAGCCGAGGGGGTGCCCTCGTCCAGACCACCGCCAGCGACCATGATGGAGCCGCCGCCGTTGCGCCAGGTCTGGGGCTTGGTGTTCAGCTCGTAGGTGATGAACTCGGCGCCACCGGAGTAACCCATGGTCCACACGTTGGAGGAGTCCACGCCGTTAGCCGCGATGAAGGAAGACGCGAAGGAGCGGAAGAACTCGCCGTTACGCTCCATGTCTTCCCACCAGGTCACGCCAGCATCGTAACGGTTAGCATCCGGGGAGATGACGGGCACGAACAGCATGTTCTGTGCCGCTGCGGATGCAGCCATCTGAGCCAGCTCACCGGAGGGGTCGTAGACCTTGGACTGGTCGTTGCGCCAGTAGTCGCCGTCGAAGTAGAAGACCACGCCAACGGGCTTGGAGAAGTCCACGCCCTCAGCGTAGACGTGGTACTGCGAGGTGGTACCAGCCGGGGAGGTGTAGGACAGGAAAGTCTGGTTGGTGCGGGTTGCTGCCACACCGGATGCCGCCTGGGTAGCCTGTGCGGTCTGCGCGGGCTGAGCGGCGGGGGTCTGTGCAACCTGTGCCAGGGTGGGCTGAGCGGAAGGCTGAGCCGCCTGTGCGGACTGGAAGGTAGCCGAGGGGGTTGTCTGCTGAGTTGCCTGGGCAGTGTAGGTCTTCTGGATGGGCTGAACCGCGGTCGTTGCGGGAGCCTGCTGAGTCTGCTTTGCCTGTTCTGCCTGCTGGCGGATCTGCACAGCAACCTGCGAGAGGGTGGGCTGCACGGTGGAGGTGAACAGGGACTTCGGAGCCTGGGTAGCTGCGCCGGGGATGTCCTGAACGACGGGTGCGAATGCGGAAGCGGGTGCTACCAGGGTGCTACCGAGCACGGAGGGTACGGCGATGGCTGCGAGAGAGCCAGCCTTAACGGTGCGGGGGCGAAGTGCCATGGGTTGTCCTCGTTGTTGGTGTTTCGTGGGGCGCGGACGCCCGAGAGTGGTTGAGTGATAGGTGGTCTATAGGTGAGAAGCCTATAGGCGGTCGGCCTGCGAATGTGATGCCGCATGGAGCAAGTCCAGTAACCGTCCCGTGTGTGTTGCGGGGGTTTCCTCGTGTGATGGAGGGGTGCAGTATTCATTTCGGAGAGCTACGCGGCGGACCGCGGTGACCACGTACTCAAAGCTACCAGGTCAAAAAGCCTTTTCCAGCGGTTTTTTGGGGCTATTTTTGGGTATCGAACAAGATTCAATCTTAACAAGAGCTTTTTCTAAGCTTCTAGTTTAACTTGAATCACCCTCAAGTAGAGGTTGAATGGGCTATTTTTCCTTGATTTTCCGGGGTTTTTGAGCGTTTTTTGAAAGAGTTTCAAAAAACTCTACAATTAACTTGAATGTTTCGTATGTGATTACAATCACTTTCAGAGTGAATTGTTGCACTCGAAGCCCAATTTTTGCCAAAAACCGCGGAATTCCGGGGCAAAACGGGTGATTTCCAAGCCCGGAATATAGGCACCTTTCGCATATTCCACTTTGAGAATGCACTTTGAGGCAAAAACAGCCCCCTCGCCACTCCCCCACCCAGGCATCCTATCGGACCCCTCATCACGCTCTTGAGACCCGCCCCAGAGCCCCCTTCAGGACCCCTTTCAGATCCCCTTTCAAGGAGCTCAAAAGCAGCGTCTCAAGAAGGCGTAACCACCCTCCAGCAACCGCTCGGAAGTGACTCCACCACCCCCATGGGCACACCCGCTTGAAGCCCCGATAGACGGACTGAGGAATACCTCGAAAGACGCATCGGGAGACGTTCCGAAACCAGTCCAGGGTACTTTCACGACGGTTCTATGAAATTCCGTGAGGAGGTTTCAAGAGGGGTTTCGAGAGGCCGAAAGATCCACCTCAAGCACCCCGGAAGGGGCAGCAGGCTGCCCCCCCCCATCAGTCTCCCCGAAGCACCGCCCCGACAAGGTTCAGAAGACCCCCTCCGCAGATTACAGAAGGCAGGAGATACGGAGAGGCAGGAGATATAAAGAAAGCCGCCCAGCAGGCGGCAGAAAGGTAGCACAAGAAGAAGAAAAGTAGGCGGCAAATGAAGACAGGTCGCCGACAGGAAAGGTGCAGGAAGGTGGCGAAAGAAGGCAGACCGGCGGTCGGAAGGTGACGGGAGGACAGCAGAAGGAGACAGGTCGGCGGGAGTACGGGTTTTAGGGAATAAAAAAACTCCCGATAGCTAAGCTATCGGGAGTTATCCGTTGCGGGGACAGGATTTGAACCTGCGACCTCACCGATCTTGTTTGCTGTCGTTCCCACGACTTGGATTTTAAAAGGCGCCACCTTTGGCTCCTATATATTTTCTACCGGGTTTCTGTTGGCTGCGATAAGTTCGGGGTTTTTACTAACGTCGGTGAAACGTGCATAGCTATACTTCACTTGGAAAAGCGTATGTGAGGATAGCTGCACTTCCAACGGATAGGTTTCCAAGTGACGGCAAAGCGAAGTCAGCGTTTGCTAAACTGTTCTATCGAATCCCAGTTTGAGATCGGTCCTTGCAAGTTCCACACCTTCGTTTTATTCCGCTATCACGAAGGCTATTTCCGGCTCTTCCGAGTTGAGTGTGGGTGACCAGGTATTGGTCGGGGGTTGTGGGTAGAGGTCGAGGTCCTTGATGATGAGCGGACTTCTACCACCGCGATCTTCAAAGGACCTCCTGTTGACTTCTTACCGTGACGGATCATGGGGCAGCCACACACAGAGCACGATGCAGTATTCACAGGAACGAGGCAAACACGACCAACTGAAAGAGTGACTTTCCCGCACCAGAAAGCCGAAAAGTCACCCAACCAGCAACACGTAGTGTCCTATAACCCAGAAAGAAAGCTCTCCCTGGAAGCCACTGAGGCTTCCAGGGAGAGCAGTCAGAGAGTGCGAAAGACGAATACACCGCTATCAAGCGTGAGGCGGCCGATGGGGGAGTCGTAGGTGGCGAGCGCCGGATCAGAATTGCTCGGGGTGATCGCGGTAGGCATACGCCCACACTGTCACGGCGACAGTCACAGCGCGAGTCCACGCGTCACGGACAGCGTCCAGTTCTGCGCCCTCGAAGCCCTCCGCCAGGAGACGGTGCCCGACCTCCACAGTCGGCGCGATGAAGGCGAGCACGTAGCGCAGAGGCACGAATGGCGTCGAGTCCGCCCCATCCGCCGCGTTCTTCGCCGCGGTCATGTGTCGAGCTCCGATCAGGTACTGGTAGTCCAACCACGCCTGATCCCGCTCGCGCGTGCACATGT
>ERZ772966.944-NODE-944-length-10828-cov-7.124385_pt1 | contig 10828 bp, 4 predicted proteins | sample MGYA00580680_ERZ772966 | MGnify/ENA primary metagenome ERZ772966 (study PRJEB29015, sample SAMEA2738055) | human oral metagenome | biome: human oral; feature: human-associated habitat; material: saliva | place: China | collected 2225 ...
CGCATAGCCCGCCTCACGCAGACTCCCCGCGATGGAGGGCAGGGTACGGCTCTTCGCTGGGAGCTTCATCACCGAGTGCGTGGGGAAGCTCGTGTAGCCGCTGAGGATCGAGATGAGCCCGCGGTCGGTGCGGTAGCTATTGGCATAGCATCGCGAGAAGAGCACCCCTTCGCGAGCCAAGCTATCGAAGTGGGGGCTGACCTCGGGCTTCTCACCCAAGACACCCGTATAGCGTGCGCCGTAGCTCTCGAGGATCAGGAGGACGATATTCGGTCTGCGGGTCGTCAGCAAAGTATCGCCCTCGAAGGACTCAGCGGGGAAGAGGTCTTTGGTCAGCTCACCGAGCGTCTTCTCATCGAAGGCATTGTACTCGGCATCGTAGTCCTCGGCCTTCCCGAGCGAGGAGAAGAGGCTGAAGAGCGGATTGACGGCAGCGTGATTGAGGTACTGGCGGTCGCTGAAATAGACCTGCCCGACATTGGCTGTCGCTTGACTCACGCCCCCACGGATCATGAGGAAGGTCGGGCCTAAGAGGAGGACGAAGGGCAGGGCATAGAGTCCGCCACGGCGAAGCTCGGGCCAGCGCTTCTCCGTCGTACGGTCAAGGGAAAAGCCTACGGCAAGGCCGATGACGATGACGAGAAGGATCGAAAGGAGGATGAAGGGAAGGCTGACACTTGCAAAAGCTTCGCCTGGACGGTCCAGATAGAGGAAGATCGAAGCATCGAGCTTGAAGCCCCAGAAGGGATAGAGGCGCACATCGGTAATGCCCACGATGCTGATGAGGGCAGCCGTGAGGATATGATAAGGTCGGAGGGCGCGACGCGCGGGGAAGGCACGGAAGAAGCAGCTCACTGCCGTCGTCAAGAGGGGTATGACGAGCAGGTAGCCCAGCACGGAGAAGTCCAAGCTCAGCCCGTGATAGAGTACAGCGAAGATGTCCCCCATACTCAGCGCCCCTTCAGCGGGGACGAGCAGAAGGAAGCACCCCTTGAGGACGAGGAAGCTCAGCAGCACCACGAGGGCGAAGCGGAGGAGGTAAAGGATTCGTGAGCGCATCGTGCGACGAGTAGATCTATTTCTATTTGTCACAAAGGTACGGCTTGCCCCGCTAATCCCGCTCGCTCACAGATGCCCTCACTTCATTACCTTATTATATAGAGAGGAGTAGCTCGAGACGACATCGAACTTGACCGTGCTGTCCGAGATCGAGGCAAAGTGCCTCCGCGCACACTCGATCTTATTCTGCTCCACCTCACGTAGCTGCGTGATATCCTCTGAGCCTTTGGTCTCTACCACGAAGTAAATGTGCTTCACAGAGCCCTCACGGAAGGCTATCGCCCAGTCAGGATTATACTTCCCCATGGGCGTGCTGATATAGAAGCCACGGGGTAGCTTGGTGTAGACCTCCACCATCTCTTGCTGCTCCAGCTCTTCGGCAAAGCGCTTCTCTACACCTTGACTATCCACTACTACGATATCATAGAGGGACTTATCACTCCGGATCGCATCAATGCCTATACATCCACGGAGCTCCTGTGCAGAGAAGATATCTGCATCATACTGCTGATCCATCTTGTGGTAAGCTATATGCTCGATCACGGCACTGGACTTCCGCTCATTGATGATGTTGCCGGCACGGATGATGAACTCTTCGGGATTCGTGCGATACATGCCGAAGGTCTCAGGCTTGATGCGCTGTAGGATCGTAGCGATGGTGCTGCGCTTGAGCCCCGTACGCTGTACCAGTTCCCCGAGGAGGTCATAGCGGATGCCACTGGCCACCGCTTCGTTGACCTTGACATTGCGCGTCGTACCCACCTGCATTGCCTGACCCGCCTCGAGCTCTTCCTTAGAATGAATATGCTCCAACTTGCCGGATGTAATAGCGATGTGTATCGGCGTCACATGGAGCGACTCATCCAGCCCCGCAATAGCCTTGCGGATCAAGCCCTCTGTCTCAAAGTCTACCTCATAGTAGGTCTTGCGGTTGATCTGCTCCCACAAAGCCTGAAACTCCTTCTTGGCAAAGCGATCTTCTTGGAAGCGTGCCGTCATCTTACCTCGAGCATTCTCGGGGAGAAGGCTTGTGGGGTCAAAGACCTTATCTAATATGGAGGTGATTGCCTCCAGTGCCCCCTGCCAGTCCTCCAGCTGTAGCGTACCTGCAGCCTTATCGGTGTGGTACTTCTCGGTGAGCATTTGCTTCTTGACATAGCCCGCAGCGATGAGCTCTTCCATGATGGTAGCTGCCTGCGCGGGCATCAGCGTCAGTTGCTCACCACTGGAGGTCGTGATGGTCTTCCAGGCAAAGAGTGCCTCCGTCACCAGTATGGGGCGTGACGTGATGCTCTCAGCCAGCTCCTTCTGCAGGGCCTCGGAGAAGTCCTTGTAGCTTTCGCTGGCGATGACTGTCAGGACGTTCGTATCATAGACGGCATCCCCTAAGAGGTCGCTGTCCTGACGCTCACCCTTTTGGTTGACACAGAGGCGCATACCACGCCCTACCTCCTGACGCTTCTTGACCTCGCTGTCGCTCTGCTTGAGGGTACAGATCTGGAAGACGTTGGGGTTGTCCCACCCTTCCTTGAGGGCGGAGTGCGAGAAGATAAAGCGTGTCGGCTCGGCAAACGAGAGCAAGCGCTCCTTGTCGCGCATGATGAGCTGGTAGGCATCGGGGTCATTGGAGATCGTCTCCCCGCGCTTGACCTTCGAGTCGATCATCTTCCCCTTCTTGTCCTGAGAGAAGTAGCCCGCATGCGTCTCCTCGGGAGTGATACCCAAGAGATAGCGCATATAGTCCTTGTCCCAGAAGAGGTCTTGCACTTCATTCAGCACGGAGACGTACTCTTCCTCGAAGAGCTCCGCCCAGCGCCCCTTGCTCACCTCGCCCCCAGCTTCGTAGACGCGGTACTTATCTACGGCATCGATGAAGAAGAGACTCAGCACCTTGATGCCCTGACGATAGAGCTGGTGCTCGCGCTCGAAGTGCTTCTGGATCGTGGCGCGGATCTGGATACGGCGGATGGCCTCCTCGGTGACGGCACCGATAGCCTGCCCAGCATATACCTCCAGACCACTACTCAGGCGGATACGGCCCTTGGCGCCATCGATATGCTCGATCGTAAAGCCATCACGGTAGGCCTCCAGCTCGCCACTCTCAGCGTAGAGGTCAAAGCCCTCACCTACGGTACGTGTCGCCGTGCGCAGTCCCACTCGACTTGTGGCATCGAAGCTGATGCGTGCTCGGGGGGCTTCGCCTTTCTTCTTCGACAGGACGATGCTCTCCAGATGGAGATACCCATTGGTGGCCGTGGTACCTACTTGCTCCACGCCCATGACCTCGATCTTCTTGACCAGGTGCTTGTTGAAGGCATCGATAGCATCCAGACGATAGACCTGATTGTAGACATCATCCCTGCGGTGCGTCGCACTATAGAGCAGGGTGAAGAGCGGGTTGAACTGCTGGAGCCCTTGGCGCGTCTTGTTCTTCTTGTCCGCCCCCAGTACGCTCTGCGGCTCGTCGATGATGAGGATGGGGCGCGTCTCCCCGATCACATCGATCGGCCGGCGCCAGCCGAACTCCTCCAGCTTCATCCCGATACGCCGTGCATCGGCGCCCGTGGCGTTGAAGGCCTGCGTATTGATGACCATCACATGGATCTTGGAGTCGGAGGCGAACTGGTCGATAGCCGTGAGTCGTGAGCTATCGTAGACGAAGTGCTGCATGCGCTCGCCGTATTCTTCGGCAAAGTGGTCAGCCATCGTCTCCAAGCTCTTGATGACCCCCTCACGGATCGCCACACTGGGCACCACGATGATGAACTTCGTCCAGCCGTAGTGCTTGTAGAGCTCGTACATCGTCTTGATGTAGGTGTAGGTCTTACCCGTACCCGTCTCCATCTCGACGCTCAGTGCCAGCGTGTTATAAGCATCGCGAAGCACACGCTCAACAGGCTGCAGATCCGCACGCAGCTGTACCGTGCGGATATTCTCGGTCAGCTGAGCATCACTGAGCAGGAGGTCCTGATTGCGGAAGCCCTGCGTCTCCAGCGCCAAGCCCCCTTTACCCACGTCCATGCGGTAGGCAAAGGCATCCTGCAGCGGCTGCCCGAGGAAGGTATCCACCACGGCGCGTGCGGCTTCTCGCTGGAAACTCTGGTGCTTGAATTGTAGTTTCATCTTAGTGCCTGTGCTACGGACTGATGCATCTGCTTCATGGTCGATTACATGACATGGATACGGCGGTAAGACTCCTCGGAGCTCCAGCCACAGAGCTGCTTGAACTGCTCGTAGATATTGAGCTTGTCCGCATCACTCGCAAAGCACGACTCACGGAAGAGCACGCGCAAGGGCTCCAGCGCCGCTATCGCACGGATCACCTCGAGGTCAATATCCTCTTCGAAGCAGGCGACCAAAGCCCCTTCGTTCACGATATACAAGTGCTTGCCTGCCACCTCCTCCTGACGAAGGGGATAGCTCAGCTCCACGCCCCAGTCTACCATACAGCCGAAGAGCAAATCTAAGTCGCTACGGTCTTCCTTCACGCTATCCACTTGCCCAAAGAGCTGATCTTGCTGCAGCGCTGCTGGCTCAAAGTACACCTCCTCCATATTGGACGTGTCGACACGAAGCACACGGAAGCCCGTATCTAAGTCTGTAGCTTCGGATTCCTCCTTAATCTTCTTGCCTGCCCTACGGATGCGCTCCTTGCCAATCTCGCAGATCGTGGAAAAGCCCTGGTTCTTCGTCTTCTCACTCACTTGTTCTGGCAACTGAACGCAGATGAATTTACAATGCTTGCCTTCTGATGAGTTCTTCTGCATCACTGCGTGTGCCGTAGTAGCAGAGCCCGAGAAGAAGTCAAGGATGATACTATCATCATTGAGATTAGCCAAAGTCAACAACCTATTCAATAAGCGTACGGGCTTAGGCCCATCGAACACACCTTTATCTTCAAAGAGGCTTACCAGTTCCTTTGCTCCCTCTTGACTATGACCAACCTCCTTGTAGAAGAGAATGGAGGTGGGGGCTAATCCATCGTGTTTCAGTTCAGATAAGAAGCGCTTGATTTGTGGAACAGCATTACCGTCAGCTCCAAACCAAATTCGATTCTGACGGAGTCTCTCTGCGAAAGCTTTCGCAGAGAGCCTCCAGCAGCGCGCTGCTGGAGGCTCGACGATACGCCCCGAAGGGGTCGTTATAGGGTAGTCACAATCCGCAGAATAGGTCTTTACAGACATATCACTGGGCTTCCAAACTCCTCTGGGATCATTATCTGGGTTGCTATAGCGAGCGTTGGCTTCCTCCGTACGAGGAAGACGTCCAATGGTAAAGTATTCAATACTCTTAGCATACACCAATATATAATCGTGGCTAGTGGAAACATACTTCGCATCATTCTTGGGGGAATATGCTCTCTCCCAAATCAGCTCTGCCACAAAGCTCCCAGCCCCGAAGACTTCATCGCAGATCTTTCTTAGGTGGTGCACCTCGTTGTCGTCGATGGAGATGAAGATCACGCCATCATTGGCGAGTAAGGTGCGCGCCACCAGCAGGCGGCTATAGATCATCGAGCACCAGTCTGAGTGGTAGCGGGGATTGGAGTCGAGGTTACGGCGCAGGCGGTTGCCCTCCTCATCGAGGTTGCCCATGGCATCATCCATATCCTCACGGCTCATGGTGAAGTCGTCGTCGTAGACGAAGTCATTACCGGTATTGTAGGGCGGGTCGATGTAGATCATCTTGACCTTGCCGAGATAGGCACGCTGGAGGAGCTTGAGCACCTCGAGGTTATCGCCCTCGATGTAGAGGTTCTGCGTCTTGTCCCAGTCCACACTATCCTCGAGGACGGGGCGCAGGGTCTTGCGTGTAGGCTCTGCGGCAGCGCGCTTTGCGTCCTGCTTGCCTACCCAGTAGAAGCCGAAGCGCTCTTCATCGCTGTCGAGGATCTTATCTCCGAGGAGCTCTCTCAAGACGTCGAAGTCAATCTTATGCGTCAGCTCGCCCTGCTCATCACGCACTTCGGTGAAGGCGGATGGAGCTATTTGGCGCAGTGCCTCGAGGGTGAAGTCGCTATGCGAAGCGGAGGTTAGTGCTTGCTTCTTGATGTTCATTGTGTGTAGTAGTGTGGGACTCTTCTATTCTCATTAGGGGGGCGTACATCGCCCCGAGAGAAAGGTACGAAGATACCAATTAATCTCTATATGAGGTATATGAATCGCCGAACTGACGTAGACAGAAGGGGATGCCCCTACGCCTCCAGCGATCTATCCCCCACTCCTTGGCACACATCCACTACGAGAGGATGAAACCAACTAATAGTGGTACGTGGGTGAAGCAGTAGTGGTTCTCGCTCCGACCAGTAGTGGTTGGCACCCTCAACCACTACTGGTCGGAAGACGAAGGACTAGTGCTCGTGGCAGCCCCCGCTATGAGGCTGACTCACAAAGGCTCCGAAGAAGGGTGCAGAAAAGAGAAGCCCCACAGCCTCCCCATAGAGGGAAAGGCGTGGGGCTTATGCCGTAGGCGAGGCGGCCTTAGTAAGGGCGTTTAGCCTTACGCTCTATACTCAGAGGTTTGTATCAAGCCTACTTTTCAGCCTCTTGATCTGATCGTAGAGCTGCATCTGTTTGCTCAGTGCACGCTCCTTAGCCATTCGTTGCTCCAATAGCTTCACTTCCTTGAGGAGACGCTCACGCTCTCGCTTCTTCTGAATCCGCACCTCAAGCGTCTGCTCGCTTTGGGCTGCAATCCGCCCTATAGTCGTCACCAAGTGCTCCCATACCGCATCGAAGCTGAGACCACTAATCGGGATACACACCTCATCTGTCGCCCCCCACTGAGCGGCATGCCAGCCTTCGTGGACAATGGCGAGCTGTGCCTGCTGCTCGTGCCGCATCACAAAGAGCATGCGCTGAGGGATGAGGCGAGCCAAGAGCTTGATGCTGTCTGGATGATAGTCCTTTCTCTTGAGGCTGACGGAGAGGACATAGATTTCTTGGACATCTTTGCCTACAGCTATAGCGGGTAGCGTATCCTGCGCCAAGCGGGCAATGATATCGATACGAGCAATATCCGCATCGATGCACTGCCTTTGCCCCGTAGTCAGGGCAAACTTCTCGAAGATCGCCTTCTTGGGGATCTGCTTATTCAATAGTGTATGAGCGGGTAGCGCGTACATAAGGGCCTACTTTATCTCACAATGAAAAAGCAGATGAGCTCAAAGTCATCCAGTCCTTTAATCCCTTTGGAGAAGAGATCACCCGTCCCACCTTCGAGGAAGCTAAGCACATCACTCTGCTCTTTGACCGCAATGATACTCTGAATCGACTCTCCCAGCAGCCGTGAGTAGGCTTCCATACGACGTCCATCGCCCGTCTCACGATTGAACTCTTTGCACAAGTCGGTATAAGGTGCAGCTTGCCCCCGGCATGCTTGCCTGAGCAGATCCAGCATCTTCTTGGGCTGCAAATGATTGATCACGACAGCCCCATCGGTGGAGATATAGACCAAGTAGAAGGGGTGTAGCTGGTTTTTGCGGTCAATGTTGACTCCTTGGTTGCGATTTTTGAGTACGTAGATCACCCCAGGAGGCATCTGCTCTCCAGCCGGTAGGACGGCGTGTAAGCCCATCGGCGTCTGCTCCAAATCTCCGTGTCGCTTGATGAAGTCCAGCAAGTCCAGACGGAATTCATTGAGCCCAAGATCAAGGATAGAGATCCCCGTGTTCATCTCCTCAAGGTCCACCACCTCTGTCTGCAGACGCTCGAGCTGCCTGCGACGATACTCCAGGTCGCCTTTTTCCTCATTAGAGAGCAGATTATCATCGCCCGTAGAGGTCAGCACCGAGGCCTTCATACGATTCTCGACACGAGCTTTGAGGTTGATGTATTCATCGAGCTGAATATCCGGCCAATAGTTGACCATCTGAATGCAGCTATTGCGAGATCCTATACGGTCGATACGCCCAAAGCGCTGGATGATACGTACGGGGTTCCAATGGATATCATAGTTGATCAGATAATCACAGTCCTGCAAGTTCTGCCCTTCGGAGATACAGTCCGTCGCGATCAACAAGTCGATCTCTCCGGGCACATCGGGGAGCAATGCCTCCTTATCCTTAGAGTGTGGCGAGAAGAGTGTGAGCGCTGTATCAAAAGTCATCTTGCGGCGCTGGGGCAACTTCATGGTGCTACAGGCATCGATGCCCCCTGTGATAAGGACACTGTGCAAGCCGTGCCTTTCATAAACTGTCTGCGCCAAGGCATCATACAAGTACTCTGCCGTATCAGAGAAGGCTGTGAAAACAATAACCTTCTTATTGCCCGCATTGATGGGGTGCTCTATTTTCGCCTCAATATCGGCGAGCAAGCTCTGGAGTTTGGCATCTTTATCTGGCGTGATATACTCGGCCTCCTGGAGCAAGGCTTGGAGGACACGTATATCCGCCAAGATGTAATTCTTCCATCCCAGATAGTCCATATCCCGCAGATCAATGGTCGTCGTCCCACCCCCAATCAGTAATTCGTCATTGAGGTCGTCGATATCCCAGCCTTCATCGAAATCATGCTGGCCCACACCAATAGCCTCGCCTCTTTCGACCTGCTGAATCTTAGCCAAGGTCGCCGCCAGGAGTGTTAGCAGACGCTCTACGGTGAGTCGAAACGAGTGGATAGAACTTTCCAGTCGCTTCAGCATGTTGATGCACATCAGGCGACGGATACCCTGCTCACGCCCTGAACGACTTAATCCACTCACGTTGCCCTCATCATCCACCGTGACATACTTCTCTATTCGACTCTTGAGAATAAAGTCTGAAGGTGTGTAGATGGCCAAATTGAGATCCGATAGCATGGAGTAAATCTGATTATAGTCGATCAGACTACTATCCAAGGTGAGCCGTGGGCGATGCGACAGGACCGGCAAGCGCTCGGGGAACGACCCGACCTCTGCCGCATCGTAGTACTGCTCGATATGTCGGCGGGATCGGGCAATGGTCACGCTATCCAAGACCTCGAAAAAGTCGAAGCTTAGCGACTGAAGTAGCGCCTCAGTGGTGCGCTCGGAGTCTGGCAGCTTACTCCAACGATTGTACTCCAGCTGTGCTTGGCGGAAGATATCATCAATAGAGCTGTCGGTATTCAAGAGTTGGTCAAACGCCTCTGCATCTCCTTCATAAGCGAGCTCTAACTGATTCTTCAGATCGTTGAATCGATTGTTTACGGGGGTAGCTGAGAGCATCAGCACCTTTGTCTTGACCCCATCACGGATCACATCATCGAGCAAGCGGAGGTAGCGATTCTTACGGGGATTGAGGTCGTCTTCATCTGTGGCGATCTTACCCCCATTACGGAAGTTGTGGCTTTCATCAATCACCACCAGGTCGTAATTCCCCCAATTGATTTTCGCTAAATCAATCCCGTTATTCTCACCACTTACCCTTCCCAGGTCTGTATGATACAAGACATCATAGCGCAGGCGATCAGCGAGCAGGGGGTTGTTCTTATAGTTATTGCGGTAGGTACTCCAGTTTTGGTAGAGTTTTTTAGGGCACAGTACCAGCACTGACTTATTGCGCAATTCGTAATACTTGATCACGCTGATCGCCGTAAACGTCTTACCCAAGCCAACACTATCGGCCAAGATGCAGCCATTGTATTTCTCCAGCTTATTGATAATCCCCAGACAGGCATCTTGCTGAAACTTGTAGAGCTTGTTCCACACGGCGGTCTCTTTAAAGCCTGTAGCCTCATTCGGGAGTACATCCTCAGAGATATCATCTAGGAACTCTCGGAAGAGATTGAAGAGAGTAACAAAGTAGATCAACTCTGGCGGATTCTCCTTGTAGACGCTCGAGATACTCTCGACGACTTCGCTGGTCACTTCTTGCAAGCGCTCCTCGTCGTGCCATAGTTGCTCAAAGAGCTGTGCATAACTGAGACTAAAAGGTGCTTCAACTTTTTGAATCAGCATGTAGGCATTGTTCCCTCTCTCTACTCCAAGATCAACAGTCGTAAATCCCGTCAGAGGTGTATAGCACGCGTCATCTACGACACCAAAGCCCATCATATTCTCATTGGTACAGTTGGACTTAAAACGCACTTTGCGACGGATCCACTCTGCACACTCTTTCGCAATAGCTTTTTGCTTCAGCTCATTACGGAGCTGTATTTCAAACTCACTTCCCGTAAGGCTACGCTCTCGATGAAGACGAGGGATATAAAACTCCCGTTGAGCTTTATTCCCCTTTTCCGCGATAAAGGTGGGAGAGGTGAAAATAAAACGAAGCTCCTCGATCTGCTCAAGCTCCTTTCGCAGCTCTTGGTAGGCATAGATCGAAAAGCAAGACGCCGCAAGAGATAGACGACTTCCAGAAGTGAGAGTAGTGCGTAAATCTTCGGCCAGTGTCGTATGTATGTTATCAATCAGCTTCATAACTCAGGCTTGATAGCCATAAAGATACGACATTGACCTGAGACAAACGAACAAGAACTTAGCGACTTGCACATCTCCCCGCATGATCGATGTCTCAGCAAACACGGCTGGTCACGAGCTTCGCTGCAATCGAAATAAGCAGGGCTATACGGCGCCTCCGTCGGACTATCATCCGTTCCTCAGCACCCTCCACACTACGAGGGGGTGGTATCGACCTATATTGGATGGCAAAGAAAGCTATATGGCTTTGTTAAGTGGCCTATATCAGGTTGTTGCTCTGCGTAGGGATAAAAGTTGTGGACGAGTAGCAAATAAGTTTGGGCTACGTGCCTGGATGATAAATCTACGTACGTGGATATTTGGATTTGCGTGCCTGGTCTTTAAGACTACG
>ERZ772966.946-NODE-946-length-10823-cov-3.190286_pt1 | contig 10823 bp, 6 predicted proteins | sample MGYA00580680_ERZ772966 | MGnify/ENA primary metagenome ERZ772966 (study PRJEB29015, sample SAMEA2738055) | human oral metagenome | biome: human oral; feature: human-associated habitat; material: saliva | place: China | collected 2225 ...
TCGTATTCCTAAAGGGCTTACACTAATAGCACAGAAATCGCTAACGGACTCTACTGAAATAAGGGACTATCGTGGAGCAGGTATACGATTTGTTGTGGCCAAGAAACCAGTAAAAGTAAAAGATAAATACATGTATTCCTTTTTAAACGAACTTGTAGAAGTAAAACCAGAGCGCCAGATAATAGGTGATGCGCCTATTCAGGCAGCATCTGTTTGGAATAATGGCGTGCCTAGTCTTTTAGTAGATAATTATCAGCCAGGGAAAAAATCTATAATGCATCGATTCTTATACGATGACAAGAATGTATATATTATGAGTCTAGTTTATACTGATGGAGCTATACCATATTCTCATATTCAGCTACGCAATACTTTAGAATATTCTGACTTTGCAAATGTTGAAACATTGAGAAATAAGGTAATCCGCATTCAAAGTCAAGAAAGAATGTAATATGAAAATGTAATACAGTTGTGTGTATTTAGTTTGTAAATTTTAAGAGGGTTTTATGTTACGTAAAAGTATAATCATGATGGCATTAGCGGCTGCTTTCACCATGAATGTAAGCGCTGTACAGATCGAAGTCCCAGATGGACAGCCACCTATGCCAGGTGCTGATGCGAGTATTCCTGCCAATGCTTACGAAAATTATTCCCATATTAATGAAAATGCCCAAAAAGAAGCGGAAGCTTTTAGGATCAAAATACAAGGGAGTCAAGAAGAACCTAAGTCAGGTATGTATAAGATTTTTAAGGAAAAACCAGATATTGTTAAGCCCTATAAATTAGGAGAATTTTCACAATCTACTGTTATCTTACTTCATGAAGGAAAGCATAATATCCGTTTATCTGTTCCAAATATTAGCTTGCGTGGAGATACGGTTGATTCTAAATCAAGTGATGGCCCTTTATTTGTAGTTCGTGGTTATACAAGCATTTTAATGGTGGGACCACCACACGCCAAAGAATTTAGTAAACATATGCATAATGAAGGCGTATATACATATCCGGGGTTAGAGAATGCATCTTGGCAAATTCTTAAAGCGAAGACACATATGATGTATACAGAGTTTACGCTTAAGAATACGAATACTACCTATGGAATTACATATCTTGGAGGTGGTGATGTGAAGGAGCCATACCAAGATAAAATAGCTGAAGTGGTAATGAGTAATTATATTATTCCGTCTATTGAGCCTTTATCGGGGCTAGATAATTATAGCCATGTTAAGCATTGGGACAATTTCAGCTATCGTATTCCTAAAAAGGCTAAGCTTGTGAGCGAAGCATTGGAAGATAATAAATATGAAGTTCGTACTTATGAAGATGTAGGGGTTATAATCCGTGTATTGCGCTTTCGAATAGATCCTAATATTGTTGATAAAAGCTTGGCAAAAAAACAAATTTTTTCCTTTTTGAATAAATATGGTGATCTTGAGACTCCTACACAGTATGCAACAGTTTGGAATAATGGGATTCCAGGATTCTTAATTGATCGATATAAACCTAATGGAGAGTCCTATTTGCGCCATTTTATAAAGGATTCTGAATATTATTATAGTTATCGCATTGATTATGATGAAAGCAAATCTCCGTATAAACATAAACAATTACGTGATATGGTCGAGTATGCAGGTTTTGATAATGCTGAAAGCTTACGAAAAGAACCTCAATGGCGTATAAGTGATAGCCATAAAAAGAAACTTGATGCGGATCCAATCTTTAATCCTTGGTATATAAAATGGATTGAAATATTAACTCAATAAGAACTTTAGTGTTAAAGTTTCTATGGTATTAGATAGGAGAGAGCCAATGAGTAAACTCAAATACATTAAAATTATATTAGTGCTTTTGTTTAAAGCTTATCTTGTGTATCTATGGATTAACTCTGTAGAGACCTTTATTCAGCTACTCTATTATATTTATGTATTGAAAGTATCTTCGTTGGAGCAATTCGGTCTATTTCTATTCTTTCTCTTTGGTAATATATGTTGTATTCTGTGGCTTGTTTTATGGTGTAAGCGATTACCGCCGGCTTTTAATAAGCCCAAAATATATTATGAGATTAAAGACTGGATACGATCTAAGAAAGAAGAAGCACCTATCTATAAAGTCCTATTTGGCAGTTTATTGCTTTTGTTAAAGCTATGTCTTGTATTGTATATCTTAATCACTATCTCTACCGTTTTAAGCATTCCACTGATAAATGATTAGTCTATTTTCAAAATTTAAACACACTAAAAACCCGAGCTACTATTTGATTAGTAGCTCGGGTTTATTTGTCTCACAAAAGACAAATAGCCCTCCGTTACCGCATGGTAGCTAAGTAAACAGAAAGGCCATTTCCTAAGTATTTTGATTTTCGAGATGAGCCTGACGCAACTACTCGTCTGACTATCTACCTATATTATAGGGATAAAGATATATATCGTCAAAATGAGATGTATCCGTATAACTATAAGTTTTATGAAAAAACAATGAACTAACTTATTATTTTATGCTAAAATGAAGGTAATTATACGGTGATTGGTGACTTATAGATTATATGTACCGTTTAAATAGTAAATTTAGGCAATAAAAAATCTCAATTCCGAAGAATTGAGAGTAAGTGCCCTACGTCGGGCGGCCCGAAGGCATTGTAAATAAATTTGTATTTGAACTCGTAATGTAATTCTGTAAACCTCCAAAACTAATTGGATTACTTATAGTATAGTTAAGCATTTGATGAATGTCAATTATTAATTTCCGAAGGAGAGGTCTTATGGAAATGCAAACATCGAAACAACTCATCTCAAGTCATTTGAAAGAATATCCGATTAAGGATTATTTTGTAGGACTAGATATTGGTGCAGGCTCTGTAGGCTGGGCAGTAACGAATAAGTCATATGAGTTATTAAAATTCAGATCTCATAAAATGTGGGGGAGTCGGTTGTTTGATGAAGGTGAATCAGCTGTAGGACGCCGTAGTTTCCGGTCTATACGTCGTCGTTTGGAACGCCGTAAATTACGATTAAAATTATTAGAAGAATTATTTGCTGATGCTATGGCACAGGTGGATCCAACATTCTTCATGCGTCTTCGTGAAAGTAAATATCATTATGAGGATAAAACGACTGGTCATAGCTCTAAACATATTTTATTTATCGATAAAGACTATACAGATCAAGATTACTTTAAAGAGTATCCTACTATTTATCACTTACGTGCAGAATTGATGAAATCTGGTACTGATGATATTCGTAAACTATTTTTAGCGGTACATCATATTTTAAAATATCGTGGTAACTTCCTTTATGAAGGTGCTACATTTGATTCTAATGCTTCAACACTTGATGATGTTCTTAAACAAGCACTAGAAAATATTACATTTAATTGCTTTGATTGTCATTCTGCTATTAGCGCTATAGGTCAGATTCTTATAGACGCTGGTAAAACAAAATCTGATAAAGCAAAGGCTATCGAACGTCTAGTTGATACATATATAGCTACTGATACAGAAGATTCTTCAAGTAAAACCCAAAAAGAACAAGTCAAAGAGGATAAAAAAAGACTGAAAGCGTTTGCTAGTTTAGTGTTAGGTTTGTCTGCTAGCCTTACAGATTTATTCGGCTCTGTAGAGGAGTTAGACGATGACCTTAAAAGGCTTCAAATAAAAGGGGATACATATGACGGTGAACGTGACGGACTAGCTAGAGCATGGAGTGATAAGATTCATATTATTGATGACTGTAAATCTGTATATGATGCTATTATTCTGATGTCTATCAAGGAACCCGGTCTTACTATTTCTGAATCTAAGGTAAAAGCTTTTAACAAGCATAAAGAGGATTTAGTTATACTGAAATCTTTATTAAAGACTGATAGAAGCATTTACAATGCGATGTTTAAGGCTGATGAAAAAGGTTTACACAACTATGTGCACTATATTAAACAAGGTCGTACAGAGGAAACAAGTTGTAACCGTGAAGATTTTTATAAGTACACTAAGAAGGTAGTTGAGGGATTACCAGATTCTAAGGATAAAGAATATATTCTTAGTGAAATTGAATTACAAACATTATTGCCATTACAACGGATTAAAGATAATGGCGTAATTCCGTATCAATTACATTTGGAAGAACTTAAAGCTATTCTTGAGACCTGTAAACCTAAATTCCCATTCTTGAATGAAGTGTCAGATGGTTATTCTGTAGCAGAAAAACTCATTAAAATGCTTGAGTTCCGTATCCCTTATTATGTAGGCCCTTTAAATACTCATCATAACGTAAATAATGGTGGTTTTGCATGGGCTGTTCGTAAAGCTTGTGGACGTGTTACACCGTGGAATTTTGATGATAAGATTGATCGGGAAAAATCGGCAGCAGCTTTTATTAAGAATCTTACTAATAAATGTACATACCTTTTAGGTGAAGATGTGTTGCCTAAATCCTCTCTTTTATATAGTGAGTTCATGTTACTCAATGAGCTAAATAATATACGTATTGATGGTAAACCATTAGAAACAGCGGTAAAAGAACATCTTATTGAAGCTGTATTTAAGCAAGACCATAAGAAGATGACCAAAAATCGTATAGAACAGTTCTTGAAGGATAATAATTATATCTCTAATAAGCATAGACCAGATATTACAGGCCTTGATGGGGAAATTAAAAATGATCTGACATCCTATCGTGATATGTTGCGTATTTTAGGGCCTAATTTTGATAAATCTATGGCTGAAGATATCATTATGGATATTACTATCTTTGGTGAAAGCAAAAAAATGTTACGAGAAACATTGCGTAATAAATTTGCTTCGCACCTTGATGATGAAACTATCAAAAAGCTTTCAAAATTAAGATATCGAGATTGGGGACGTCTTTCTAAAAAATTACTGAATGGTATCCAGGGTTGCGATAAAGCTGGTGATGGTACACCTGAAACAATAATTGAATTGATGCGCAATTTTAGCTATAACTTGATGGAACTATTAGGAGATAAATTCTCCTTTATGGAACGTATTCAAGAGATAAATGATAAATTGACAGAGGGGCAAGTAGTAGATCCTCATAATATTATTGATGAATTGGCGCTTTCGCCTGCTGTTAAACGTGCGGTATGGCAAGCTTTGCGTATCGTTGATGAGGTTATACATATAAAAAAAGCGCTACCATCTCGTATCTTTGTAGAGGTAACACGGTCTAATAAAACAGAGAAAAAGAAAAAAGATTCTCGTCAAAAACGATTATCCGATTTATATGCGGCGATTAAAAAAGAGGAAGCCTTATTGAGTGGGCTAAAGGAAACAGAGTTTACAGGTTTGAAATCAGGACTAGCTAACTATGATGATGCGGCTTTGAGAAGTAAAAAACTCTATTTATACTACACTCAAATGGGCCGCTGTGCTTATACTGGGGAGACTATTATACTCAGTGAATTAAACACAAATTATGATATCGACCATATTTATCCTCGTAGCCTCACCAAGGATGATAGTTTTGACAATTTAGTTTTATGTAAACGAACAGCAAATGCTCAGAAGTCAGATACATATCCAATTGCTGAGGAAATTCAAAGGGCACAAAAGCCGTTCTGGACTTTTTTAAAACAACAAGGACTTATTAGCGAACGAAAATATGAGCGCCTAACTCGCAACACTCCTCTTACGGCTGATGATCTAAGTGGCTTTATTGCTCGTCAATTAGTAGAAACCAATCAATCTGTTAAAGCTGCTACAACTCTACTGCGTCGTCTTTACCCAGAAATTGATGTAGTTTTTGTAAAAGCTGAGAATGTAACGGACTTCCGTCATGATAATAACTTTATCAAGGTTCGCTTATTGAACCACCATCACCACGCTAAAGATGCATATTTAAATATCGTAGTAGGGAATGTGTACCATGAGAAATTCACACGTAACTTCCGTGCATTCTTCAAAAAGAATGGTGCTAATCGTACATACAACTTAGCGAAGATGTTTAACTATGACGTGAAATGTACTAATGCTAAAGATGGTAAAGCTTGGGATGTAAAAACAAGTATGGACATCGTTAAGAAAATGATGGAAAGCAATGATGTTCGCGTTACTAAACGATTGCTAGAACAATCTGGTGCGTTAGCTGATGCAACTGTATATAAGGCCACTGTCGCAGGAAAGGCTAAAGATGGTGCTTATATTGGTATGAAAACAAAGTCCAGTGTATTTGCAGATGTATCTAAATATGGTGGCATGACAAAAATCAAAAATGCCTATTCTATCATTGTTCAATATGTTGGTAAAAAAGGTGAAATAGTTAAAGAGATTGTGCCACTACCAATTTATTTAACAAATAGAAATACAACAGATCAAGATTTAATCGATTATGTAGCCTCTATCACTCCAGAAGCAAAAAATATTTCTATTATTTATAGAAAGCTATGTATTAATCAACTTGTTAAGATTAATGGATTCTACTACTATTTGGGCGGGAAAACTAGTAATTCAATATGTATTGACAATGCCATTCAAGTTTTGATGTCAAATGAGTTTCTGATATATGCAAAACTCTTAGATAAAGTTAATACTTTACGTAAATCAGACCCAAGTATTAATGTTCAGAAGATTAGTACGTTGAGTCCAATTGCTAAGGAGCAAATTTCTATCACTATCAATGATAATCTTAAGTTTTATGATTATTTAGTGGAAAAACTAAATAGTAATATATATAAAAAAATGAAAGGGAATAAAGCTAGTGATTTGATAGATATTGGACGAGAGAAATTTAAGAAAATTGATGTTAGTAGTCAGTGTATTTTATTATTAGAAATATTAAATATGTTAACAAATATGAAAACTACTTATGATATTAAATTATTAGGCTTCAGTACATCTAGAACAAAAATTGCTTTGAAGGTTAGCACTTTAGATGAATTTAAAATTATAAATGAATCTATTACCGGTCTATATTCTAATGAGATCACTATAGTTTAAAGTGTGAGAATTAGTATTAGGGAGTATTATGAGTTGGCGCACAGTAGTCATAGGTAGTCGTTCTAAGTTAGATTTTAAAATGAATTACATGATTATTCGCAAGGACTTTGAAACGACTAAAGTATATATTGATGAAATCTATATGTTGATTATTGAATCTACGGCGGTGAGTCTCACCGCCGTACTCCTAAATGAATTGATTAAAAAGAAGGTAGCTATTGTCTTTTGTGATGAGAAACGTAATCCTGCTAGTGAGGTTCTTCCCTTACACGGTAGTCATAACAGTAGTAAACGCTGTCGGGAGCAGGCTGAGTGGTCGAAAGATTTACAAGCTTATATTTGGACTGAAATTGTACGGCATAAAATTATGAATCAAGCCGACTTATTGCAGCATCAAGAGTTAGCTGAGGCAGAGTTGTTATATCAATATCTAGATGAGTTGACCTTAAATGATGAAACTCAACGTGAAGGACATGCTGCAAAAGTATATTTCAATGCTTTGTTTGGGAAATCATTTTCTCGGGAACAAGATAATCCTATTAATGCAGCCCTTAATTATGGATATGCCATATTGCTTTCCGCAGTAAATCGAGAGATTTTATCCTTAGGATATATTACTCAGTTAGGGCTAAATCACTGTAATCAATTTAATCCGTATAATCTAGGATCTGATTTAATGGAACCATTGCGTGGATTTGTTGATGCGGTAGTTATCAAGTTAAGACCTACAGAGTTTGACCGCAATGTAAAGCTTTCACTTATAGAACTTTTATCTGAAGATGTAAAGATAAATGATACCGTTCAAACCTTTAGTGCTGCAATTCGGATTTATTGTAAAAGTGTATTTGATGCATTGCGTACTCACGATGCTAATCAGATTAGGTTTATAGAATATGAGCTATAGATTTATGAGAATACTAGTGATGTTTGACTTGCCGACATTGACCTCGGAAGACCGAAAAGAATATAGGAATTTTAGAAAGTACTTAATTGTATCTGGCTTCCTTATGTTACAAGAGTCTGTATATTCAAAGTTAGTTCTTAATACAACTAGTGCTAATCTTATCATGGAACATGTACGAAAAAATAAGCCGCCTAGTGGTAGCCTGTTTATGTTAACTGTCACAGAAAAGCAATTTTCCAGAATGGAAATTGTAGTTGGAGATAAGCAAAGTGAAGTTATAGATTCAACAGAGAGGGTACTTATGATATGAAATTGATGTATCAAGATTCTACATTGGATTTTGAAATATCTCATGATAAGGTAACGGTGATATCCTTTGAAGATCGTAAAGTATTTCGACGTATGGTTACAGAGCTTGATATACAATGTGATGGTAGTGAAGGGCCATGGATCTTAAATGACAAGGCTAAAGCATTTAGTATAGATAAATATAGTCATATAATACTTAACCCATTATATGTGGCTGTAAACAGTAAAACTCTGTTAACTAAATTACAAAACCAGCTAGCTAAAGAAGCTTTATTGATGACAGAAGAGGTAGCCGATATTGTTAATCGACTACATGCGTTTTACTACTCTTTAGAATTTGGATATCCTTTATCGATTCAACATAAACTTGAAATTGGTACTGCTGAACTTATTAAATTAGGAAGTTTTAATTTTGAGTTTAATCGTAAAGGAGATATTATGGATCTAATGTCCTATATAGAAGTGGTAGATACATTATTATCTCCTATGTTATATATTGTAGTTAATTTAGATTTAGTTTTAAATGATGATGAACTTAATGCATTTTATCAAAATATTCTGAGCCGGCAATTACGGTTAGTTTGTCTAACAACAGGAAATCTAAATAAAGAAAAACTTGATAAAAGCTTAATAAATGGTTATATTTTAGATAATGATTTCTGTGTTATTTAAAGAGAATACAGAATTACACCTGGTGGTAGCCCGAGTTACTCTTGAGCCTCAAATTTAATTTGGGGTTTGAGAGTAGTGTAATTCTGTAAACCTCTAAAACTCTTATATATTACCGACACCTATTATTGTCGTTTGAGAGTAGTGTAATTCTGTAAACCTCTAAAACAACAATCTTTGTGTATTGGTCGGTGTTTAAGTTTGAGAGTAGTGTAATTCTGTAAACCTCTAAAACTCCTTTTAAGCGGTCATATACTCGGCTGTGTTTGAGAGTAGTGTAATTCTGTAAACCTCTAAAACAAACAGTAGTGCAACTTCTACCTATCGACGGTTTGAGAGTAGTGTAATTCTGTAAACCTCTAAAACTACTCACAATGCTCTGTATGTAGTATCTCGGTTTGAGAGTAGTGTAATTCTGTAAACCTCTAAAACAATGTGGTCTTGCCAGTACCACTTCTACCAGTTTGAGAGTAGTGTAATTCTGTAAACCTCTAAAACACTCGGCACATTACAATATGGTGTATATGAGTTTGAGAGTAGTGTAATTCTGTAAACCTCTAAAACTAAAGCAGTATTACTTATCGCTTCCGTAGAGTTTGAGAGTAGTGTAATTCTGTAAACCTCTAAAACCTAGCATTCTTATTGTTACCACAGTCACCAGTTTGAGAGTAGTGTAATTCTGTAAACCTCTAAAACTTTACAGTGACCATTTGAGCCTTGATAGCAGTTTGAGAGTAGTGTAATTCTGTAAACCTCTAAAACCATGAACTACAATTTTGTAACGCATAACCTGTTTGAGAGTAGTGTAATTCTGTAAACCTCTAAAACGTACCCACTCTCGCAAGCGGTACATTATGAGTTTGAGAGTAGTGTAATTCTGTAAACCTCTAAAACTAAGAACACATTAGGGGGTTAGAGATGCAAGTTTGAGAGTAGTGTAATTCTGTAAACCTCTAAAACAGTTCTGCTGCCTTAGTTCTATCTGCTACAGTTTGAGAGTAGTGTAATTCTGTAAACCTCTAAAACTTAAGTATCTTAATAATCGTTGCAGCAGTGGTTTGAGAGTAGTGTAATTCTGTAAACCTCTAAAACAACTCCAGCTAAACAGAGGGAGATTCTAGCGTTTGAGAGTAGTGTAATTCTGTAAACCTCTAAAACCTAACAAGTCATCCGGTCAACCATTTACTTGTTTGAGAGTAGTGTAATTCTGTAAACCTCTAAAACGCTCCTTATATTGTGCAGGTGTTAGCACCTGTTTGAGAGTAGTGTAATTCTGTAAACCTCTAAAACTCTAAGACCATTAACATCAACACCTAGGTCGTTTGAGAGTAGTGTAATTCTGTAAACCTCTAAAACACTTCCTTAGGCTTTTACCCATTCGACGCGGTTTGAGAGTAGTGTAATTCTGTAAACCTCTAAAACGACTGTTTTGGCTCGATTGTATAATCATCAGTTTGAGAGTAGTGTAATTCTGTAAACCTCTAAAACCAATCAAGTATACAACAGAGGTTAAGGCTGGTTTGAGAGTAGTGTAATTCTGTAAACCTCTAAAACCAAGATTATTCAACTTCATCACTTCAACAAGTTTGAGAGTAGTGTAATTCTGTAAATCTCTAAAACTGCCGATTTCTTTTCTAAGTCGCAAGAACGGTTTGAGAGTAGTGTAATTCTGTAAACCTCTAAAACTCCGAACCACGGTCTGCCTTCTGCGATAGAGTTTGAGAGTAGTGTAATTCTGTAAACCTCTAAAACTTGATTTCTCGAGCTCATCAAGTTCTTTTTGTTTGAGAGTAGTGTAATTCTGTAAACCTCTAAAACTTCCCCCATTAGAATTAGATTGTTTTAGATGTTTGAGAGTAGTGTAATTCTGTAAACCTCTAAAACACTGTAACTAATTTAAACGATTTAGACTTAGTTTGAGAGTAGTGTAATTCTGTAAACCTCTAAAACGGATCAAGCCTATTGGTGTAGGACGTAACTGTTTGAGAGTAGTGT
>ERZ772966.948-NODE-948-length-10813-cov-6.370236_pt1 | contig 10813 bp, 6 predicted proteins | sample MGYA00580680_ERZ772966 | MGnify/ENA primary metagenome ERZ772966 (study PRJEB29015, sample SAMEA2738055) | human oral metagenome | biome: human oral; feature: human-associated habitat; material: saliva | place: China | collected 2225 ...
CTGAGACTTCTGTTCAAATCATGGAGTTATTAAAAGACATCGCCAAGGAACGTCTCGTTATCATGGTGACGCATAACCCAGAGCTGGCAAAGACGTACTCCACTCGTATCGTACAAGTATTAGATGGAAGCATCTTAAGCGACTCGAATCCATACGAACCAACCGAAGAAACCAAACAAGGCGACATTCATTTTACGAAGACGAAGATGAGCTTTATGACTGCTCTAGCCCTTTCGTTTAATAACCTATTGACGAAGAAAGGCCGTACCTTCCTGACAGCCTTTGCCGGTTCCATCGGGATTATCGGGATTGCCCTTATTCTGGCCCTCTCGAACGGTGTGAGCGACTACGTGAAGAAGGTGCAAGAAGACACCCTCGTCTCTCTTCCGCTGACGATTAGCGAGCAGAACCACAGCAACTTGCTAGCGACCTCTCCGGATTTAAGCGATAAGCCTTATAAAGACAATAACGAGCTCGGCGTCAATACGGTGTTGACGAATTTATTGAAAAAACAAATCGGGAAAAACGACATCGCGTCCTTCAAGACTTACTTGGATGAACACGCGTCCGAAGTCGCAGCCCTTACAAAAGACATTCGTTACCAATACAATTTACAACCGTACATTTACGCCAGTGATACATCAAACGGTCCAAAGAGCATTCTTCCGTCAAACCTAGCGGGTGAAGTAGATACGACGAACCAAACGATTAAAGGGTACTTGCAAAATATCGACTATTGGAGCCAACTTTCAAGTGACGAGGAAATGTTGAATGCGCAATATGACGTGCTCGAAGGTCGACTTCCAAAGGATAAATCTGAAATCGTCCTGATTGTGGATGAAGATAACCAAATTAGCGATTTGCTCCTTTATAGCTTACGCATTAAAGACCCTAGCGAATTAAACGATGTGAAGAAACTCGACGAACTCAAATCACAAACGTATCAATATAGTGATTTCATCGGGAAAACATTCAAAGCCGTTGTCAATACGAACCGATTCGCCAAAGAAAACAACCAATGGATAAATAAAATTGACGACGAAGCCTATATGAAGACGCAAATCGAGAATGGCCTCGAGCTTACAATCGTCGGCGTTCTTCGCCAAAAAGAAGGCACTAGTTCTGGTGTGAACTCTCCTTCTGGCGGTGTGGCTTATACAAGCGCCCTTATCGATTACACTTCTGAGCAAATTCAAAACAGTGACATCGTAAAAGAGCAAGAAGCCAACTCAACCATCAATGTATTTACTGGAAAAGAATTTGCCAAAGATCCAAAACCATTCAATTCGGCTGATTTAACCGAAGAAGAAAAAATCCAGTTGGTAAAATTGACGCCTGAACAACAAGCGCAATACATCCAACAATACAACGAAAACTCGGCTGCCACTTACGAGGAAAACCTCGCGAAATTGGGTGTCATCGACAAATCCAAACCGGCTGCCATCGAGTTCTACACCTCTTCGTTCCAACAAAAACAAGAGTTGAAGGACTTCATCAACGCCTATAACACGGCCAAAAAAGACGCCGGCGAAGACGACAAAGTGCTCGCCTACTCCGACGATATTCAAACCATCATGTCTTCGATTACGACAATGGTGGGCGTGATTACAACCGTACTCGTTGGTTTCGTAGCCATCTCGCTCATCGTATCATCGATTATGATTGCGATTATCACGTACATCTCGGTTCTCGAACGTACAAAAGAAATCGGAATCCTACGTGCAATGGGGGCTTCGAAGAAAGACATCCGTCGCATCTTCACAGCCGAAACAGCCATCGAAGGATTTATCTCCGGGGTGCTCGGTATCGCCATTACACTCCTTGCGACGATTCCAATCAATGCAGTTGTTTCTAAAATGACCAACGTGGAAAACGTGGCACAATTACCATGGGAAGCAGCACTTATCCTCATCGGTATTTCGATTGTATTAACGATGTTGGCAGGTCTCATCCCTTCACGCATCGCCGCGAAGAAAGACCCAGTCGAATCGCTCCGCAGCGAATAACCATTAACATTTGAAAAGGTGGATAAAGGCACAGCCTTTATCCACCTTTTTCATTGCCTCAATTTCCATAATTAACATATATGTTAATTAACAAATATGTTAATTTCAGAAATCCGCCCCCAGCACCCCTAGCCCTAAAAGGCAAAAGACAACTCCGCTTCACACAATCAATTGAGTTAGCACTAGGATGCACCGAATACTTTGCCAAAACTAAAAAAACAAAAATCCTCTGGACTATGCACCCTAGCCCTAAAAGGCAAAAGACAACTCGACTTTTCACAACTAAATGTATTAGCACCAAGGTTAGCGTAAGGACAGAATTCAATACTAAGCTTGTTCAGTGGAACGAAAAAACATCTTCAGATGATATAGTGGTATTTGTAAGGACAAATACCCAATGTGAATTACAGCTGCTAAGAAATTTATTTCCTAGCGGCTGTTTGAAGCTTGGGAACCTGGAGACTACAGGCTCCAGGTGGTATCCTTACATTTACCACTATAAAAACATCTGAAGATGTTTAAAGTGACACTGATTTAGTTATTTTGTGTAAAATTCTGTCCTTACGCCAATGACCCCATTGGATCCCATGGTGCTAACACAATTGGTTCGCTGTTGAAAGCGTCGAGTTGCTCTTTTGTAAGCAAGTCTTTTCTGACAACGATTTGGTACGTAAACTCATCCATCCACGCATCGCTCATCATCCAGAACCCTTCAACCCCAGATTCTTCACCCCAACTGTTTTCTACTTTCCAGCGGTTTGGTTTGCCATCCACAAGGTTTACCCCTGTTAATACCATCGCGTGAGTCATTAAGCTATCGCCATATTCAAGACGTTCGCCTTTATTGAGTGAATAGTCGATTCCAGTTAACCCTTTAAGATCAAAGTTGTTTAACGCAAGACGACCGTTACCTCGGTTAGAAGATTGACCGACATCGCAACCGAACCAAACTGACTCGCCTTGTTCTAATTGGCGAATCGCTAATTCTTTGAACGTTGCCATGTCTAAGTTCAAGTAGCGCACTTGGTTGCCAACGACATTTCCAAGCATGTCAACAGTGTATGAACGGTTGAATGGTTTGTCCGCTGTTGGTGAGTTAATGATAGACACGTAATCGTCCAAGTTCAAGCCTACGAATTGTTCGAAGAAGCTTTGTGGTGTCAAATTCAAGTGACGGTGGAATTCCTTATCTTTATCACGATATTCGAAGTCGAATGTTTCTGGCGGAGTTCCAAGCGTCACGCTAAGTAAGTCGTACACTTCTTGCATTAATTGTTTACGCGTTTCGTTGATTTCCTCTTCGCTAGCGCCACGTGCCACTAAGTCACGAAGCACTTTAGCGTCTTGACGAAGTTTTTTATTTAAGTATTTGTTCAAATCGCTTGAAGCCGAGCTTGAAAAACTTTCCGGCATCACGCTTTTTGGCACAACCCCATATTTCTTGAAGAGTGACACAATCATATCCCATTGCCCACCGTCTTGTTGAGGTGTTTGTAAAAGAAAGGCTACATTGCGGCTTGTCACAGGTTCACCCGCTGTTTTTAAAATATTTTCATGGAAATAATTAGCCTTTTCGTATTTATCCCAGAAAAATGTATAGCTTTGTGAGAGTTCAAATTCTTCGAGCTTGAAGTTATTAAAGAGTCTGTGGCGGAATGTATTGAGCGCCGCAAACATCCAGCAACGACCAGAAGCCTTTTGGTTGGCTACTTTCCCGTGTTCCAAATCAATCGAATACACCGGCTGATTTTCCACAACAGAAGCGACCGTCTCACTAGATCCTTTCAAACCATTCTTCACCGCAGCATTTTGCGCCACGATACGCTCTGGCTTACTTTGAAAACTTTCTTTATATTGTTTCGTCAATTCCTTTGTTAACGTAAACATCACTTCATCTCCTTTAAGGTTGATACCCTAATGGTACTCCTCTTTCCCCCTATATGCAATAACAAAAATCGGTTAAATTCAATAAAAAAGCCTATTTTATCCCCACTCCCTCCAAAAGCTCCGCACTCCTGCCGCTCCCTTCCTAAGCATTGGCGACAATATCGCAGCAGTTTATCAAAAAAGGAAAATAAAACAGAATATCTGGCTGCTCCAATTGTAGAGCGCGATGGATAAACAAAACGAGCATCAGTTGATTGAAAGAATAGTGGGAAATCGTATTGAAACGAATAAGAGGGAGTTAGGAATTGATTCCTTACTCCCTCTTTGAGGCTTCAAAGGTGAGTGACTACAGGCACGAGCCGGTACCCCACTATGACTCTTTCAATCATCAAACTGATGCTCGAAGGTTTATCCATCCCATCGAAAGATGGATGAATCTGTCAGATATTCTGTTTTATTTTACCGGAGTTAAAGCAATGAACTTCTCGATGTTGTCGGCAACTTGCGCGAGTGCCTTCTTCCAAAATGCGCTATCCGTCACATCCACGCCCAACACCTTCGCAGTATCTTCCGCAGAAGTCACTGTTGTCGCACGCAATAACTCTTGATATTTCTCAACGAATCCTTCAGGTTGCTCTTGATAGATGGCATATAACCCTTTAGAGAACAATCCTCCGAATGCGTATGGGAAGTTGTAGAAGCTTAAGCCGCTGCTGTAGTAGTGCGGTTTGCAAGCCCACATATATGGATGCATTGCGTCTGGATCTAATCCGTCGCCGTATGCTTCTTTTTGCGCATCCAACATTAATTGTTCTAAATCTTTCGAGAACATGAAGCTCTTTTCACGGTTTTCAAATACTGATGATTCGAATAAGTAACGTGAGTAGATGTCCACGATGATTTGTGTTGTATCTTGTAATTGTGATTCCAATAACGCTACTTTTTCAGCATCGCTTGCTTCGCTAATCACCGTATTCATCACGATGTTTTCGTTGAAAGTTGACGCCGTTTCAGCAACAGGCATTGAGTACTCTTGGTTTAATACACGGTGGTTTTCGATATGTAAACCGTGGTACGCATGTCCTAATTCGTGCGCAATCGTTACAACGTCGCTTAATGAACCAGAGAAGTTTGTTAAGATACGTGATTGTTTGATGAATGGTAGGTTGCTACAAAACGCGCCCCCCACTTTTCCTTTACGTGGTAAGAAGTCAATGTAGTTGTTTTCGTAAGCTTCTTTGGTCATATCCGCTAAATCTTGTGAGAAGCCTTTGAAGTTTTCTAATAAGAATTCTTTTGACTCTTCGATTGTAAAACGACGTGAGCTTTCTCCGATTGGCGCAAATAAGTCGTAGAATGGTAATCCATTTTCGTGACCTAAGAGGGAAGCTTTATGTTTCAAGTAAGCGCGGAATTGTGGTAAATATTCGCGAATCGCTTCAAGAAGTGCATCCAATGTTTGACGAGACATACGAGATGCTTCTAATGTTTGTGCTAGTGGAGATTCGAATCCACGTAAGCTTGTTTCTGTAAGTACTTGCTGTTTAATATTGTTTAAGGCAAATGCGATTGGTTCTTTAATCGTATCGTACATCTTCAATTCTGTTTCGTACGCTTCTTTACGAACCGCTGCATCAGCGTCATACGCCATATTACGAATTTCGCTAAGCGTTACTTTTTCGCCTTTAAATTCGCCTTCAACACCTGAAGTCATCGCTTCGAAGAGTTGTTCCCAACCATCTCCTCCGCTAATAGAGAATTTCGCAATGACATCTTCTAATTCATCCGATAATAGATGTTTGTATTGTTGTTTCGCTTCTGCAAAGTAGAATTCGTAGTCTTTTAAATCTTCGTCAGAGGTGATATCTGTTTCCACGCTTCCGATGAATTTGTAGACTTTTGTATACGCACTGTTTAACGCAGCATACGCATTGCCGAATAATGTACGGTATTTATTCGCTGTTTCGTCTGTTGTGTTGGCTGTTAATGTTAAATTAATGTAGTTTCCAAGACGGCTGCTTAAGACGCTGAACTCTTCTAAGGCTGCAATTGCCGCTTTGATAGACTCTAAGTTATCTTCGAGCGTTAAGCCGTTGAATACCTCTCTAAAGTTTGAAAAACGTTCAAAATCACGTTGAAACTCTTCACTTTCAAATGAAGGGTATATTTCTTTTAATGACCATTCTGTTGACATGTCGGATCCCCCTTATATTGACTATATGTCCTATTCTACCGAATTTCTTTATAAAATCATAGTATAAGAACCTTTATTCTCTAGGCAACAACGTGTATACTTAAGAGGCAAACACTTTTCAAAAAAGGAGTTCTTATGAAAAAGACTTGGAAAGAATTGTTCCCGGATGCTCTTCTTGGAGAAAACGGTCAAAACACGGTTCCTGTAACGCTGAACGGTGAAGTGATTTATCTCTTAGAATCGAGCTTAACGGAGCGCGAACGATTCCTCATCGAAACCTTAAATACACAACCGACAAAAACAACGATTCCAACACATCCTTGGCTTGCGTACTTGGAAGGAAAAGGCGCATTGCCAACACCGACTGCGTATATCCAATGCGTACACTTGGCGGTATTTCCTAAGCAAGAAGGCGTCTTCCTCGAAAAAGACTGGCTGGAGTTCGTCGAGAACTTAACGGTTGGGACCCTTGCCGCCTTCAAAAACTTCCGCCATCACTACACGCTAGTCGTGAACCCGGAAGTCGCAACATCGCTAGCAAGCACGCTCTTTGAAGTGCAATCCGCGATTGAAGATGACTTCGCCGTGGAATTACAACTCTTTATCGGAAACCGCTGGGCAACGTCAAGCAGAGTGCCAATTCTCTATCAAGCAGAAAAAGCGCTCTTCGTGGAATACTTAATGCATTCACACAAGCGCTCAAGTTTGGAATTTGCGCCAGTGATGTTATGGGCGATTGCCAACACTTTGGTCGACATCGCACCGATTGCCGACGAGTTGATTCTCTTATTAAGCGAAGATGACGTGAAAGAACTGATTGAGGCTCTCTGGGACGCTCATGGAAATGTCTCAAAGGCGAGCCAAACACTCTTCTTACACCGCAATACCTTACAGTATCGAATTGACCGTTTCGCAGAACAAACAGGGCTGAACGTCAAAGACATGAACGACCTCACGCTCTGTCACCTACTCTTACAAAAACAAAGTTATTAAAAAAATAGCCACTTCTATTTTTATAGAAGTGGCTATTTTCGTTATCCTATTAAGCTTTAACGGCTTCTTTTTTAGGAGCGACTTTTGTTTCTTTAATCGTCACTTTTCCTTTTTGAGAACCGATTGTCACTTTTTGACCGAAGCGAATTTCTCCACTGAGGAGCGCTTCACTAAGTGGGTCTTCGATTTTCTTTTGAATCGCGCGACGAATTGGACGTGCCCCGTATTCTGGGTCGAATCCTTCTTCTGCGATTAGGTCAATCACCCCTGAAGTGAATTTCAATTCGATATTGAGTTCTGCAAGACGAGTCTTAATGTCTTTTGTCATCAATTGAACGATTTGACGTAATTCCGGTTTCGTCAATTTATGGAAGACGATAATTTCATCGATACGGTTCAATAGCTCTGGACGGAACGCATTCTTCAACTCTTCGCGAATACGTTTTTCCATTGCCGTATGGTCGTGTTGGACGGTTTTCGCACCGAACCCCACTGCTTTTTCATCTCTTAGAGCCGTTGCCCCAAGGTTTGATGTCATGATGAGAATTGTATTTCTGAAGTCGACTTTACGTCCTTTCGAATCCGTCAGATGGCCATCGTCTAAGACTTGCAACAGAATGTTAAATACATCTGGATGAGCTTTTTCGATTTCATCTAACAGAATCACAGAGTAAGGTTTGTTACGAATCTTCTCTGTTAATTGTCCGCCTTCATCGAATCCAACGTATCCTGGAGGTGAACCGACTAAACGGCTAACCGCGTGTTTCTCCATGTACTCAGACATATCGATACGAACGAGAGCGTCTTGGTCGCCAAACATCGCTTCCGCTAATGTTTTCGCTAACTCTGTCTTACCAACCCCAGTAGGTCCAAGGAATAAGAATGAACCGATTGGACGTTTTGGATCTTTTAATCCGCTACGAGCACGGCGAATTGAACGAGCCACTGCTGATACAGCTTCTTCTTGTCCAATCACGCGTTGGTGCAATTCTTTTTCAAGATGAACGAGACGTTCGCTTTCTTTTTTCTCCATTTGTTTCAATGGAATTCCAGTCCATTGTGATACGACTTCTGCGATATCTTCATCCGTAATCGCCGCCACAAATTCTTGTTTCGCTTCGACTTCTACTTTTTTGCGTAGTTTTTCAAGCTTGTCGCGTTTGGCTTGTTCTTTCTTGCGTAAACGAGCGGCTTCTTCGAATTTTTGTTCGCGAATAGCGTCGTCTTTCTTCTGTGCGAGTTCTGCTACTTCTGCTTCTAATTTTTGAAGCGGTGATTGTTTTCCACTGCGGTCTAGACGGGCTTTTGCAGCTGTTTCGTCCATCAAGTCGATGGCTTTATCTGGTAATTTACGAGACGTAATATAACGAACCGATAATTGAACGGCTGCTTCAATCGCTGCGTCTGTGATTTCCACACGGTGGTGGTCTTCATAACGTTTGCGAAGCCCTTTTAAGATTTCAACTGTATCGTCTGCGCTAGGTTCATTGACATGAACAGAGGCAAAACGACGTTCTAAGGCTGCGTCTTTTTCGATATATTTTTGATATTCATCAAGCGTAGTCGCCCCGATAACTTGAATTTCACCACGAGCAAGCGCTGGTTTTAAGATGTTTGAAGCATCGATAGAGCCTTCTGCCCCACCTGCACCGATAAGCGTATGCAACTCATCGATAAAGAGAATCACATCTTGTTCACGGTACACTTCATCCAAGATTTTCTTCATACGCTCTTCGAACTCACCACGGTATTTTGTTCCCGCAACAACCGCACCCATGTCTAACATCATGAGACGTTTCTCGGCGATTTCTTCTGGAACTTCTCCGCTCACCATGCGTTGTGCTAAGCCTTCAACGATGGCTGTCTTCCCAACACCCGGTTCCCCAACGAGGACAGGGTTGTTTTTCGTACGACGGCTAATGATTTGGATAATGCGGCGAACTTCGTCTTCACGACCAACAACTGGGTCGATTTTACCTTCACGAGCTAGTTCCGTTAAGTCACGCGCTAAGCTGTTTAATGTAGGCGTTCCTTCTTGTGAAGACTCTTGGCGTGCTTTTCTCTTAGAAGCCGCGGCATTCGAAGGTTGAATTCCGATTTTACCGTAGATTTCTTTCATCAACTCTTGAGGGTCGATTTGGTTATCACGGAGAATCTTCGTTGCTAACACTTCTTCGCGTAATAAGGCTAATAATAAGTGCTCTGTTCCGACTTGTGGAACTTCGAGGCGTTTGGCTTCATCAGTTGCCGATAGAATCACTTTCTTCGCTCTTGGTGAATAAGGCATTAAGTACGGATCCATTTGCTTACGGTTTGAGCCGTATCCTGTGAGTGACTCGATTTCAGAACGAACGATTTCCGCAGTCAACCCTGCAGCACGAAGCACATTTCCCGCGATGCCTTCTTGTTCAAGGATTAATCCTAATAGTAAGTGCTCTGTTCCCACGGCTTGGTGTTTGAACAGGATGGCTTCTCTTGCGGCTAAGACCATTGCACTCTTTGCTTTTGGTGTAAAAATTTCACTCATGCGTTTATTCCTTTCTAGTTAACTGTATTTCAAATTGTCGATTAATTTCTTCATCATATTACTACGAATCTCTGCAGCATTCTTTACGTTTGAAGGGAATGTATCTTTCTCCATCATGAGTGACATCATTTGCGCTTCACGTTTACTAATCAGCTCATTTTCATATAAGTTTTGTAATAAATGATTGCCTTCTCGCTCTGAAAGTTCTTCTGGAATCAGATTTCCTAATTCATTTAAGATATCCATCTCGTCCACTAGATTCACTTTCATAATGCGGATATAACCACCGCCACCGCGTTTACTTTCAACGACATACCCTTGTTGAATGGTAAAGCGGGTATTAATCACGTAATTAATTTGGGAAGGTACACAATTGAATTGGTCTGCAATCTCACTGCGTCTGATTTCAACTGTTTCATTCTTATGCAGTACATTCTTTAAGTAATTTTCAATCAAATCCGACATATTTTTATTTTGATTTTGCATCGATCTTCCTCCTTTTACCTTGACTATATTTGACTTTAATTATACAAAAGAATGCGCCTTTTGCCAATCATCTTGCATTTTTTGATAAAAAAAGAAGCTAGACACAATGTCTAGCTTTCTCATTTGTTTACGTATCGGGAATACAGGATTCGAACCTACGACCCCTTGGTCCCAAACCAAGTGCTCTACCAAGCTGAGCTAATTCCCGTAAGTAAAAAATGCACCCAACAGGAGTCGAACCTGTAACCGCTTGATTCGTAGTCAAGTACTCTATCCAATTGAGCTATGGGTGCATTGTATATTTAATTAATGCCGAGGACCGGGGTCGAACCGGTACGGTCATCACTGACCGCAGGATTTTAAGTCCTGTGCGTCTGCCAATTCCGCCACCCCGGCATGGGCCATGGTTTTACATTGGCAAAGCGGAAGACGGGGTTCGAACCCGCGACCCCCACCTTGGCAAGGTGGTGTTCTACCACTGAACTACTTCCGCAAATTTGGTTTTAATGCCGGCTAAAGGACTTGAACCCTCGACCCTCTGATTACAAATCAGATGCTCTACCAACTGAGCTAAGCCGGCTATGAGTGATACAGGGCTCGAACCTGTGACCCTCTGATTAAAAGTCAGATGCTCTACCAACTGAGCTAATCACTCATCAATGGAGGTTAACGGGATCGAACCGCTGACCCTCTGCTTGTAAGGCAGATGCTCTCCCAGCT
>ERZ772966.956-NODE-956-length-10790-cov-6.149604_pt1 | contig 10790 bp, 9 predicted proteins | sample MGYA00580680_ERZ772966 | MGnify/ENA primary metagenome ERZ772966 (study PRJEB29015, sample SAMEA2738055) | human oral metagenome | biome: human oral; feature: human-associated habitat; material: saliva | place: China | collected 2225 ...
CTCGTAGGCCGTGAGTTCGTTAGAAAGCACCGAGCGCCATAAGGTGCATTAAGACTCCAGGATTTCGAGGTTGTACTCGTAGGCCGTGAGTTCGTTAGAAAGCACCGAGCGCCATAAGGTGCATTAAGACTCCAGGATTTCGAGGTTGTACTCGTAGGCCGTGAGTTCGTTAGAAAGCACCGAGCGCCATAAGGTGCATTAAGACAAGATGAGTATGCGTCTTTCGTCATCTCATCAGGACTGAGAGTTAGAAAGCACCGAGCGCCATAAGGTGCATTAAGACAACAGCCACACCTCGCCCTCAAACTTGGCGATAAGGTCGTTAGAAAGCACCGAGCACCATAAGGTGCATTAAGACCACTGTGCAACACCTCCTACAAAATGGTCATAAAGTTAGAAAGCACCGAGCGCCATAAGGTGCATTAAGACTTTCAGTAAAAACCGCTTCAGGGTACACCAGTAAAATGTTAGAAAGCACCGAGCACCAAACGGTGCATGACGGTGTCATAGGGTGTAAGCAATTTGTGTGGTAGCAGTGCTGCTGGAGGGGCTGGTTGTGAGCTGTCGTCGGATGCTAAGTGTTGAGGATCGCGCGGCGATTATGGTGGGGTTGGAGGCTGGCTTGTCCCAGGTGCGTATCGCCCGCTCGATTGGGCCTAGCCCTTCGGTGGTGTGCCGTGAAATCGCCCGCCACCGGTGTCCTGGCGGCGTGTACAAGGCCCAGCACGCCGACAGAGCGGCGGATTGTCAAGCGCCGCCCCAAGGAAGCGGCTCCTGGACCGCGATGAGGGTCTGCGCCGCGGCGTGATTGCTGATTTGTCGCAGGGGCGCACGCCCCGCCAGATCAGCGGGCATAGAGCGGGGGGCATAGAGCGGGGGAAGTGCGAACCTTCGCTCGAAAGCGAGAGTTCAACACTTCCCCCTGTGGTGGAGATGCGGGGAATCGAACCCCGGTCCGACAGCAGTGCAACAGGACTTCTCCGGGTGCAGTTTGCTAAAGAGTTTCTCGGCCTCAGCGTCTCACGCAAACTAGGACGCTTGGAACAGGCTCAGTCGACTAAAAGTCCCTTAATTCCCATCGACAAGGAATTAAAGCAGTGGCTCTCTAAATGACGCCAGTGACCGGGGCGAAAGCAAACCCGGGCTGACGGACTTGGCGACTGGCTCAGGCGGCCAGGGCGAAGTCGGTGCGGTTGTTATTGGCACCTATTGGTTTGAAACAGAGCGTTAACGAGATGACTGCTCATCCTCGACCCGCTTCTACTGAATCCACTACCGTCGTCGAAACCGATCATCCCCTATGTAGTTATCTGCCTATGGCAGGAATTGCATTTTAGCATAGCTTCCCGAAAAGCGCCAGTCCCAGCGGGGTTTGCTAGTGCCGACGACGCCGCCTGCGTCACCTCTCAGCCAGCGCCGCCCGCGTGGCCTCTCAGCTAACGCCGCTAGCGCCGTCGCCCACTCCCCCAGCGGCCCACACCCCTCTGGGGCGCGAACTGAGCCTCTCAGCCCTGGCGACGTCGAGCTGCGGCTACCGCCCGGGCAGCCTCGCGCTTGTCCTGGGCCTCACGCAAAGCCTGACGCTTATCCCATTCCTGCTTACCGCGCGCTAAAGCTACCTCAACCTTGGCTCGCCCGTTGATGAAATACAGCTCCAACGGCACCACGGTATAGCCCTTGGCCTGGGTTTTAAACGCCCAACGGTCAATTTCGCGACGGTGCATCAGCAAACGCCGCTTGCGGCGTGGAGAGTGGTTGTTCCACGAGCCCTGCGAGTATTCAGGGATGTGCGCGCCCTGCAGCCAAGCTTGGCCGTGGCGGTCAAGCTCAACCCAAGCGTCAACCAGCGACGCGCGCCCCATCCGCAGCGCCTTAACTTCCGTGCCGGTTAGGGCCAGGCCAGCTTCGAGTTTTTCCTCGACGGCGTAGTCGTGTAGGGCCTTCTTGTTGCGGGCAATGGTCTTGTGGGCATCCGAGGCAGCCTTAGCCTTCTGGGCGGCCGTCAGCTTCGGTGCTTTATCCTGCTTAGCCATAAGCGCCTCCAATCGTTGTGTATAAAACAGCCGGACGCATCAGTTTACCCGATACATCCGGCTGTTGCGCGAATTAATTCAGCGTCCCGCCAAAGCTCGCCAGCGCGAGCTGCGGCTTAGAAACCAGGCAGGCTCATGGGGTCAATGTTGACACCGTCGCGAGTGACCTCAAAGTGCACGTGGCAGCCGGTGGCGTAACCGGTGGCACCGGTGTAACCAACCACCTGGCCACGGCTGACGCTGGCCCCATCACCCACGGCGCGCCCAGACATGTGGCATAGGGTGATGTTGTAGGAGTGGCCGTCAATGTAACCGAGGTTGATATCCAAGCCGATACCGCAGGAAACCGAATACCAGTAGGTGGCTACCCCCGCCGCCGGCGCGTATTGGGGCTGGTTACAGTCAGCGGCAAAGTCCGTACCGGCGTGGCCTTGGGCAACCCCAGTAACCGGGTGGACGCGGTAACCAAAGGGACTAGTCACTGTCCAGGGCGCAGGAATTGGGTGGCCAATATAGCCGCTACCAAGCGAGTCAGACCTGGCCGAACTGGAAGACACATTAGACATACTGCCGCTGGCCACAGCCTGCGCGTTGGCGGCGTCGATCTTAGCGATCTTGGCCTGGGCGGCGGCCTGGTCCTTGGAAACCTGGTCTAGCTGGGCCTGCAAGCCGGCTTTCTGGGTTTCCAGATTGGAGGCGGCGGCTGAGGCGGCTGAGGCTTTAGCGGAGACCTCGTTGCGCTTGGCGGCAGCCTGATTGGCGGCGTCGGTGGCTTCCTGGGCAGCCTTGTCTGCCTGCACCTTCAGGTTGCTGATGCGCTTGGCGACGGCGTCCTGGCGGGCTTTGCGGTTAGCGTCCTTAGCGCGCTGGGCTTCGGCATCAGCCAAAATCGACTCCTGCACGCTGGAAGCCACCTGGGTGACGTTGGAGCGCTCAGTCATCTGCGAAACCGAATCGGACTGCAATACGTAAGAAAGCGTGGTTAGCGAGTTGTCGCCCTGATAGGTGGAGACCACCAGTGAGGCCACTGCCGCTTTGGAAGCATTGGCTTCCTTGGAGGAGTTAGTGGCCTGCCTATTTAGCTGCTCCTGCTGCGCCTGGGCGCTAGCCAGCTGGGTGTTTACCTGCTGCTGAGTTTGCAGGGCTTGGGCTTGGATCTGCTGGGCTTTAGCCAGCTCAGTTTTAGCCGCAGCCAGCTGAGTGTTGGCGTTTTGGGCATCCAAGTAGGCCTGGCCCAGCTTGGCGTCCACGCCTTCTAGCGAGGAGCGCAGCTGCGCTTCTTTCTGGTTGGCACTGTTTAGCTGGGATTGGGCGTCGTCACGCTCGTCGGCGTGAGCCACAGGCAGGCCGTGACCCACTAGCCCCAGGCTCAGGCTCAAGGTGGCGGCGGCGGCCATCACCAGTGAGCCTGCTTTAGAAAGCGAAAGCTTTTTCATGATTTAGACCTTGGTGTAACGCGAGAGTGAAACCATGGAAGAAATTCCGGCTAGCACAATGGCCCCAAGCATCAAGAACGGCGCTACGGTAAGCACCTCGCGGGTGCCAATGAAGGCCATGGTGATCGACAGGGACTTAGCCAGCCAGTCGTTAATCAGGTAGTGCACGCCCAGCAGTAGCACGCCTACCGCCAAGATGGCGCCGGTCAGGGCCGCGAGCATACCTTCAAGCATGAATGGCAGCTGGATGAAGGTGTTGGAGGCACCCACCAGGCGCATGATGGAGGTTTCTTTGCTGCGTGACATGGCCGAAAGTTTAATGGTGGTGATGATCAGCAAGAACGCTGCCACCGCCATCACAATGGCTAGGCCGGCAGCAAACCACGAGGCCCTATCCATCACCTTAAACAATGGTTCTAGGGTGGCCCGCTGGTCTACCACTCGTTCAACCCCAGCCCGGCCTTGGAACTGCTCAGCCACCACCTGGTACTGCTTGGCGTCAACCAGTTTGACGCGGAAGGAAACCGGCATCATGTCTTCGGTGGCGTTGCGGCCAATGGGCGAGTTACCGTAGGCGGCTTTGAAGTTTTTAAAGGCCTGCGCTTTGGTTTCCATCTGGAAACTCTTTACGTAGGGCTTGAGTGAGTCTGAACGCAGGAAGGAATCTACTGAGGCGATCTGTGCCTGGGTGGCTTCACCGTTGGGGCAGCGTGCCTGCGAGGAGGATGAGGGGCACATAAAGATGGACACCTCAACCTTGTCATACCAGGCCCCTTTCATGGCGCTGATCTGCATCTGTAGCAGTGAGGATGAACCCACAAACAGCAACGACACGAAAGAAACCAAGATGACGGACACGGTCATAGCCATGTTGCGGCTTAGACCCTGGAAAACCTGGGAGAAAATAAACCTGATACGCATTAAAACTACCTCAGCGGTTGGAGCCGTAGACACCGCGTGCCTGGTCACGCACCACGTGTCCCTCTTCAAGTTCGATTACGCGCTTGCGCATCTGGTCTACGATTTCGTCGTCGTGGGTGGCCATAACCACGGTGGTTCCTTGGCGGTTAATCCGGTCTAGTAGACGCATGATTCCTACCGAGGTGGAGGGGTCAAGGTTACCGGTGGGCTCATCTGCCAGCAGTAGCTTGGGGCGGTTAACCATGGCGCGGGCGATTGCCACACGCTGCTGTTCACCACCGGAAAGCTCGTGCGGTAGACGCTTTTCTTTACCTTTTAGGCCCACTAGTTCTAGGGCTTCGGGTACGGCTGAGCGAATGTAGTAGCGCGGTTTGCCGATCACCTGCGGGGCGATAGCCACGTTTTCGAGCACGTTCTTGTTTTCTAGGAGTCGGAAGTCCTGGAACACGGTGCCGATTTCGCGGCGCAGCTGGGGTACCTTCCAGGTGGAAACCTGGGATAGGTCGCGGCCAAGTACGTGGATTGAGCCGGAGGTGGGGCGCTCTTCGCGCAGCACCAGGCGCAGGAAAGTGGATTTACCTGAACCCGAGGCGCCCACTAGGAATACAAATTCCCCCCGTTCGATCTCAATATCAACCTCGTTTAGCGCCGGCCTGGCGCCACGTTTGTAGACCTTGGAGACTTGGTCGAAACGGATCATAGGGGAGCCCTCCTAAGTATGCAGACTCCCTCACCGTACGCGCATAAGGGCGCGTTACCTATTAGTGACACACCCCAGACTAGTCACACTCAGAACTAAATTAGGATTAGCTCATGAGCGAGAAGGCAGTTGACTGTATTGATTTGGGTTCTTGGGCCCGGTTTACCCCCTCTTTGGTTAGTTTTTTAAGTAACGACGTCGACGCCGGCACTCGCCTAGTGTTTTACGTAGGCCAGCCCTTGCTTGAGCCAGACACGCAGCTAACCGCGCCTGGCCTAGCTAATAAGCTGCTGCGCCGCAAAGCCAAGATTTCTAGCGATAAGCCAGGGATTGCGGTTTTGGTCAACCAAGCTCAGGGCGCACTTAGCTATACGGCTTTAGCTCCGCGCGTAGATGGCCTAGAGCAGCTACTACTGGGCCCAGCCCACGTTATGCAGCTGGCTTTGCTGGGCTGGGCTGCCCAGCCTAATGCTCTGACTTTTAAAACCACTGATGCAGATAAGCTGGCGGAAATAATCACCCGCTCTCTGCTGGAGGTTTTTAAAGTTGCCCACCCGGCTGATCTTGGCCTGGATCTGGCCTAACCATAGGCTGATCTAGCCACATTTGGACTGGTCAAAGCTGTGTTTCTAACCTTTAGCGCAGAACTTGGCCAGTTTCAGCGCAGGCCTTTAGACCAGGGTGTAGTCGGTACTCCACTGATCTTGTGCCTCCAGGCTGGGGGTCACTAGCTCAGGGCCACCGTTTTGGGAGGCAATAGCAGCGGCCAAGGCCGCGCCCATATCCGGGGAGCTATTGGTACCCGGTACACCCGTGATTTCTGGGGTGCAGGCGGTTTCAGGCCCGTCAGGCCCGCTCATGCTCTCAGGGGCGCTCATTGCTTCCGGCGCGCTAGTAGGCTCTGGCGCGCTCATGGTCTCAGGCCCACTCATAGCCTGCGGGCCGTCCATGGCCTGCGCTCCCCCGGCGCGCTGCGCAGCTAGCTGCGCCTCACCCGAGGCACCAGCCTTGTCGTGGATGATTACCACCTTGGTGTAGTGGGCTTCGCCGCGAGTTAGATCATGGCCGGCGCAGTGCAGGTGTAAAACCATTGAGCTAACTCGCTGACCAGAGCGCATCCAGTGGTCCTCCCCCAGCCTGCCGCACAAGATCACCGGGTCGCCTCGCTTAAATGACTGGGCTAAGTGCTCAGCTAGGTCTCCCCAAGCCTTGGCGGTAAACCATAAGGTGTCGTAGTTAACCCAGCTGCCAGACACCATTTGCCCATATGAGGCGGCTACACGGAAGCGACAGTAGGGCTTTTTGCCTTCCTGCCTGGTTAGTACTGGGGCGGTAGCCACAGTGCCCTGGACAGTGACTTCAATGGCGCGGTTCATTTACCTCTCCTTTGCGCGCATCGTTTAGTGACGCAACCAGGATCGGCCAAAAGGCAAGCCTCCCGCTTGGAGCCTGTGTATAAGCCGCGTGGGGCCAAAAAGTTCCCCGCCTGTGCACAAAAACGCCAGTCTGTCAGCCGCGCAGCGGCGCCCCCAGAACTAGCGCAACAAAAGCGGCGGCGGCCAACAACAATGCTGGCCGCCGCCGAAGTTAAAACTGGCGCAGGGCTAAAACTGGCTCAGGTTTACTGCGCTGCGTTTAGGTTTACCCCACTACGCTTGGGCCTTCTCCACTGCCAAAGCCGCGCGTAGGCGGTTGTGGCGGGCAAATACCGCCTGCATGGGTTTAACCATGTCGCGGTTAACCAGCTGGTCAACGCGCCCCCTGGCGGCTTCGCGATAAGCAGTAGCTTCCCGGTTGGCGCGGCGCAGACGCAGCCAGTAGCTGGCCACAGCCGAGAGCAAGCCCACGGCCACCAGCGCGTAGCTGGGCACTCCCCCATTCTTAAAGAACATCCAGCCAAATCCGGCCAGTACCGCGATCCAACCTAGCCACCAGCCCAGCTCTAGCAACACTTTGCGGGGGCGCGGCAAAGGCACTAGCGCCACCAGGTCAGTCACCCCGGTGACCAGGCCTTCAGGGTCAGAGACCGCGTCTTGCACCGAGTTAACCCAAGCCTGGGGTAGATAGTCGGTGTTACGGTGCAGCCAGGTGGAAGCCTGGGCAGCCACGCTCACTCGTGAGGGGGCTTCGGGGCGCGCCAAAGAAGGCGGGAAGATTTTACGCAGGCCAGAAGCAATAGAGTCAGCCACTACGCCCACGCCGGCGCTACGCGACATTTGCTCCTGGAAGTCGGCGGTGGCCGACTCATCCAAAGTGGCGTCACGCTCAGCCACACTCACCGACAATCGCGTGGCAATAGAGTCCAACTCAGCTGATGCAGTGCGGGCAGCGTTAGATTCGCGCCCAGAAACCTGGCGGAATAGCTCACGCACCTGGTCTAGGTTGTCCCCGCGCTTAGCGGATACGGCAATCACGCGCACCTTATCCAAGCCATCTGCCAGCAGCAGCGCGCGCACATCGTCAATCAGGGTTTGGGTGCCGCCCGCAGGCAGAGTGTCGATCTGGTTGATCAGCACCACCATGTCTTCCTGGCGGGCACCCAGGCCGCGCAGGTAGCCCTCGTGCAGGGCGGCGTCGGCATATTTTTGCGGGTCCACAACCCAAACCAGCAGGTCAGCTAGGGGCACTAGGCGGTCTACCTGTAGGGCGTGGGCGGTGGTTACCGAGTCATAGTCGGGCACATCCAGCAGCACCAGGCCGTCAAGGTAGTTTTCGTCGTCGCCGTCGAGAATGGACTCGCGCCTAATGCGGCGGTGCGGGTCTACCCCTAAAAAGTCCAGCAGAGCGGTGGCGTCGTCGCCCCAAGTGCAGGCGGCGGCACGTGAGGTGGTGGGGCGGCGGGCACCCACGTCGGCAAAATCAAGCTTGGTTAGGGCGTTGAACAGGGAGGATTTACCTGAACCGGTGCCCCCGAAAAACGCTGCCACGGTGTGGTCTACGCCCAAAGCTAGACGTTTAGCCACATTATCCATTCCTTGACGGGCAGGAATCACCAAGGAGGCGCTTACCTCGTTGGGGGCCGCGTCTAGGGCGCAGCGCATTTCCTCAAGCCGCCTATCAAGGCTGGCAGCGTCGATCATCAATTCGCTCCAAACAATCCGAAGGGTTTCAGCTCACTGGCACGCAGGCGTAAAGACGCCGCCAACTGTGCGGTAGGAGCCACAGCTACAGCGCTTCCATCAGGTGAAAGCGCGGTCAGTGTCTGTTCTACCTGAGTCCGCAGCTGTGCGCTAGCCAATTCTAATGCGTCTTGTACCTCAAGTCGCGCGGCAGCTTCCCGGGCTCGCACCACGCCGGTAACAGCCACCACCAGGAAGTCTTTCAAGGCAGGTGCGGTGAGCCCACGCGGCACTTTGGTGGGTTCAGCGATGCCCTCGTACCACTTGGAAATAACTTCTGCGGCAGAGCTGGTGCGCGGCTCTACCCCGGCACCTTCCAGCGTGGCTTGCCCCCAAGCGAATTTAACCTTAGCAATGCCCTCAAGGATGGTGGCTTCTAGGCGGTCGTTTAGGGCCAGGCGGCACTCTTGTGAGAGCGTGTCTAGGGCCTGCTGGCGACGTTTACGTTTGAGCCCAAAGAAACCGTTTTTAAGGGTTTGCCCTTGGGCTAGGGTGCTTAGCGGCGCGCCGGAGCTAGCTAGGGCCAGCCAGGAGGTGGATACAGCCCCCTGAGCGGCGGTGCCACGCTCGACATCATCGTTAAATTCGTGGATTACCGAGCCCAGCAGCTGAGCGCAGTTAGTGTCCAGGTTGTGGGCGGCTTGGGATTGTTCGTCGACGGCGTCGGCCAGGCGGCTTAGCTGCTCACGTAGCGAGGCCCATACGGCTCGCCCGGTGCGGCGCAGCAGCCCCTCAGCGCGGTGCTTGCCAGCCAGCAGCTGCAACCAATTACGCAGCTCAGCCACCTGCTCCACAGGCAGGAGGCCCTCGTGGGGGCCGACGTCGCCAACTACGAAGAAGGGGGCCTGGTCTAGCCCCATCTGGGCCAGGCGCTCCATCAGGTCTGTACGAATCTCGTTAAGCACCGGGCCGCTGATGCGGTTAAGCACCACCGCAATCTTGGTGTTGCGGGTGTTGGCCAGCTCTAGGGTGTACCAGGGGGTGGCGTCGCCGTAGCGCGCCGCCGTGGTTACAAACAGCCACAGGTCTGCCGCCTCCAGTAAGCGCGCGGCCAGGGCTCGGTTGGATTCATGTACCGAGTCCAGGTCACTGGCGTCCACCAGGGCTAAGCCGGCCGGGACGACGTCGGAAGTAACCATGCGCGAAATCTGCGACAGAGGGTGCTTAAGCAACACCTCTTGATCCTCAGGGTTGCACACCAGCACCGGGGTTTTGGTGGTGGGGCGCAAAATACCCGCAGCCGATACTTCCGCACCCAAAATTGAGTTGACCAGCGTGGATTTACCGGCGCCGGTGGAGCCACCCACCACCACAATGGCGGGTGTGTCGCCATCCTCAAGCTGAGGCAGCAAATTGTCACCCACCTGCACCTTCAGGCTGTCACGCAGGGCTACCGCAGAGGGCGCCAGTGCGGAGACAAACGGGAAGGAAAGCTGATCTAAATTTTTAAGTACATCTTGCAGTACATCTATAAGCTGACCGCGGCTGAGGGAGGACACTACAGTAGCGTCGCTGGAGCTAGACGTAACCATAACCACAACTTTACTTTATGTTTGCACGCACATACGCAGAAATTACGGATATTCAAAAGATAAAAAATGGTGCCCCCGGCCGGACTCGAACCGGCAACCTGCGGATTAGAAGGCCGATGCTCTATCCATTGAGCTACGGAGGCTTTGCTTTAAGTTTAAAGCAAAAGCTGCGCAAGGTAAACGCGAGCACAAACCGGTAAATAATTACTGCAGCTAATCACTAACCAGTTAAAAGACATGCGCAATTCACCCCTACAGATAAAATAAAACCCCGGAATTAACCGGGGTCTTAAGCGGGTGGCTGACGGGGCTCGAACCCGCGACCTCCTGGACCACAACCAAGCGCTCTGCCAACTGAGCTACAGCCACCATGTGCATTACCTGCAACAGCAATGAACTTTAGCTGCTTTACCCACCTGCACGCCACTTACGCGGCTGTGCATTAGGTCACGCTTTGGTTCAGAAGCGTTCAGCGATGCGCGCCAGGGTGGAGTCAGCACTGATTTGGGCCGCAATGGCGCCATAGTTACGCTCCCCTTCACCCTCAAATAGGGCCTGACGGTAGTAGCGCAGCTCGTCGATAGAATCGGCAATGTCGCCCAGGGCGCGGTGGTTGCCGGTCTTTTCCGGGGCGTGGCTGTAGGCCTGGGGGTACCAGTGCTTGGCTAGCTCCTTGATGGTGGATACGTCAATGATGCGGTAGTGCAGGTGCTCAATAACCTCAGGCATGTCACGAGCCAGGAAGTTTTTGTCGTTACCAACGCTGTTTCCGGCCAGTAGGGCGGTGCGCTCTTGGGGCACTAGACGCTTAATGTAGGCCAAAACCTCGGCGGTGGCGGCCTCCATGTCCATAGCCTCCGGCCCGGCTAGCTGCTCTAGCAGCCCCGAGTGGGTGTGCATGCTGCGCACAAAGTAATCCATCTGTTCTAGGGCTTGCTCACTGGGTTTAATCAGCAGGTCAATACCCTTGTCTAGGGGCTGTAGCTGGTAGTCAGTGACGATTACGGCCACCTCAATTAGGGCGTCGTCAACTAGGCTTAGCCCAGTCA
>ERZ772966.965-NODE-965-length-10728-cov-2.959149_pt1 | contig 10728 bp, 8 predicted proteins | sample MGYA00580680_ERZ772966 | MGnify/ENA primary metagenome ERZ772966 (study PRJEB29015, sample SAMEA2738055) | human oral metagenome | biome: human oral; feature: human-associated habitat; material: saliva | place: China | collected 2225 ...
CTAACTCGTCGTTTCTTTTCTACTCTTGCATTCTTTTCATGCAAACGGTATTTTTCATCTATTTACAAGGAAAAGGATTAAGTAACAGTGAAATTGCCTTTTCGCTCTCGTTGCTTTTTTTCTGCAACCAAGCATTAGCCATTTTAGCCGGTATCTGGGGCGATCGTTTTGGACTGGCTAAAATGATGTTGCTCGGGTGCTTTTTAGATGTGATTGCCTATATTTTCTTTCTCTCTGCAGACAACTACATTCTGCTTTTAATTGCCACCACCTGTTTTGGCTTAGGCAGTTGTTTGTTTGGTACCAATGCGAAAGCTTGCCTACTTGTACTCGCAGGCGAAGAATACAAAGAGAAAACTCGATTACAGGGAAAATATTTAAAAGTCTCCTCTATGTCGTCTATGTTTGCGCCTTTATTGGTGATTCCATTTATCAAATACAATCACATTGAATGGTTGATTTGGGTCTGCTTTGCGATGGAAGCAGTTCTCTTTGCCCTAATGGTTAAACCGTTTTATCAAATCCAAACCTTGCAGACCTTAGTGAAGTTTCGCTTTGCTCAAATTAAAGAAATCATCACCAAAGAATTTTTATTGGTACATTTGATGTTGTTTATTCCTCTTTCCATTTCAACATCATTCTTTGTAATCTTCCCGTTCCTGTTTGACAACAAATTAGGCATGCCGGAACACTCCCCCATTGCACTTTTTGTAAATGGTTTGTTGACTGTATCGCTACAAAGTTATTTCTCTCGAAAAATTAATTTAACGATTAAACAAACCTTATGGGTCGCGCCAATCCTAGCTATTGGTATTATCTTGTCTTGGTTTATTACGCTGAAATATATTTCTGTGGTTTCTGCTTATATTTACTTAGTCATCTTCACGGTGATTGAAGTCTATGCCTTAACGGCAATGGCAAATTTATTAGTAAAATTTGATAATGGTACCAACCGAGGTTTTATCTTTGGCTCATCACGATTATTGCTTTCCATTGCGACAGTTATCGTCATGAACTTAGTGCCACATTTATTTTTATTGTAAAAAAGAGCGGTCAGAATTCGCATTAAATTCTGACCGCCCTTTTGTTTTGCGATTTTACTTCACATCTAATTCGACATTATCAAACAATTTCTTCACGGCATTGTTATCACGCAATCTCTCAGCTTTTTCAACCATTGGACGCGTTAAGTGCGGTGAGAAAAATTCGATAAAATCATACATATAGTTGCGTAAAAAAGTGCTGTGTTTAAACGCAATTTGCGTCATACTCGCACGGAACAAATGCCCTGCATCAATCGCCACTAAATCCGTATCGGCTGGCGTATGTGCCATAGATGCCATAATGCCCACGCCTAATCCTAAACGCACGTAGGTTTTTATCACGTCAGCATCCGTTGCGGTAAACACAATATTCGGCAAAATCCCGGCTCGGTTAAACGCATAATCCAAATCAGACACACCGGTAAAGCCGAAGGTATAAGTGACTAACGGATATTTACCTAATTCTTCAACGGTAAGTTCTTTCACTTTTGCTAAAGGATGATCGGGTTTAACAATCACCGAACGATTCCACAAATAGCAAGGCAGTTGAATCAAATCATCAAAAAGGTACGGCGCTTCTGTTGTGATCGCTAAATCCACTTCACCAGAAATCAACGCATCGTGAATTTGAGTGGGTGAACCTTGATGAATATGCAAACTCACATCCGGATATTGTTTAGAGAAACGTTCCACCACACCTGGCAGCATATAACGCGCTTGTGTATTGGTTGTCGCAATACGTAACACGCCATGGTTCGGACAGGTATATTCATTGGCAACCGATTTAATGCTTTGTGCTTTCACCAAAAGCTCACGAGCAATAGCCACGATCTTTTTACCCGCAGGCGTAATGGATTTAATATGCTTACCATTACGCTCAAAAATCTCTAAACCTAATTCATCTTCTAACAAGCGAACCTGTTTACTGATACCAGGTTGAGAGGTATAAAGTGCGTTAGCCGCTTCTGTCACGTTTAAATTTTGGTTTACAATCTCAACAATATAGCGAAGTTGTTGCATTTTCATCGCTAATACCACCTACTTTTTATAGCGTTTACTTAACTCAGTATAACGTTTTACTGCTTTACGAATTTGACCTGATTTTGGTCGGCGACGAGGTTTTGTTACGTCTAATTTGGTTTCGGTTTCTGGTGGTAAGCCCACTAATTCACGTAGATAGTTGACATTTTCCAGATCCATTTCTTCCCAGCCACCACGCGGTAAGCCTTTCATTAGCTTAATGTTGCCGTAACGAATACGAATTAAGCGACTAACCTGAATACCTTGTGATTCCCATAAACGACGCACTTCACGGTTACGACCTTCCATTAAAGTCACGTCATACCATTGGTTAATCCCAACACCGCCCGCAAATTTGATTTCTTTGAAATTGGCTGGACCATCTTCCAACTGCACACCTTTACGTAAACGCGCTAACATGGCATCGTCCACTTGACCAAATACACGCACAGAATACTCACGCTCAACTTCACGGCTTGGGTGCATTAAACGGTTCGCTAATTCACCATCTGTCGTGAAAAGTAATAAACCTGAAGTATTAATATCCAAACGACCGACTGCAATCCATCTTGCGCCATTTAAGCGTGGTAAACGATCAAATACAGTTGGACGGCCTTCAGGATCACTACGAGTACAAAGTTCGCCTTCAGGTTTGTAATACATTAATACACGACATACTTCTTTTTGTGCTTGTTGAAGGTTGATGATACGACCATCAATACGTACTTTTACACCAGAATGTACATCGATACGATCGCCAAGGGTCGCCATTTTGCCATCGACACTCACACGATTTTCAGCAATCATCGCTTCAATTTCACGACGAGAGCCTTGTCCTGCACGCGCAAGCACTTTCTGTAATTTTTCACCTTCTACAGTAGATTGACGAGATGGTCTAGCCACCTTAGCTTTAGGGGTTGATTTGATGTCAGAATTGACCGCACTTTTACGTGCTTTACGCTCAAAGTGCGGTTGTTTTCCCGCTTGTTTTTCACGTTCTTGTCTGACTGGTTTTTGAATAGGTTTCATCTGTTTTCCTTTGTCGCTTTCCCAAGCGTCTAAAATAAGTTAAATGAAAGGAGCGGTACTACCACTTCCTTCACGTAAAATCACTGGCGATTCTCCCGTTAAATCCACCACCGTTGTTGGCTCTTGACCTAAATAGCCACCATGAATAATTAAATCCACTTGACGTTCTAAACATTCACGAATCTCTTCTGGATCGGAATAAGTCATATGTTCATTATCAGGCAACATCAGTGAGCAAGATAGAATCGGTTCACCTAATGCGTTCAATAAATCCAAAGCGATTTGGTTATCCGGCACACGCAATCCAATGGTCTTGCGTTTTGAGGTCATTAAGCGACGTGGAAGTTCTTTCGTTGCCGTCAAAATAAAGGTGTAACGCCCCGGCGTATTGTTTTTAATTAAACGATAAGCCGAATTGCTCACCGTTGCGTAGGTTGAAAGCTCGGATAAATCGCTACATACCAACGTAAAATTATGCCCTTCTGGCAACTTACGAATTGCAACAATACGATCCATCGCATGTTTATCGCCTATCATACAGCCTAAGGCATAGCCCGAATCCGTCGGGTACACAATGACACCACCTTGACGCAAGATTTCTACCGCTTGATTAATCAAACGCGCTTGCGGATTTTCAGGGTGGATATAGAAAAATTGGCTCATAATTTTGTCCTTAAAAAACTGACGAGATTATACACCGATTTAGATGCAGGTTATAAGAATTTGTTATAAAAAACGACCGCACTTTGAAAACTAATCCAAAGTGCGGTCCATTTTTTAAGTATTTTATTTCAATAATTCACGGAGGGCTGAACCAATTTCAGCAAGACTTCTCACTGTCTTCACTCCCGCTGCTTCAAGTGCAGCAATTTTATCTTCTGCCGTTCCTTTTCCACCGCTGATAATCGCTCCTGCGTGTCCCATACGCTTACCTTTTGGTGCCGTCACGCCTGCGATATAAGCCACTACCGGTTTCGTCACATGAGATTTAATAAACGCTGCCGCTTCTTCTTCTGCAGAGCCACCGATTTCACCAATCATCACGATAGCTTCAGTTTCAGGATCTTCTTGGAAACGTTTGAGAATATCAATGAAGTTGGATCCTGGAATAGGATCGCCGCCGATCCCTACGCAAGTAGATTGACCAAAACCTTCATCTGTCGTCTGTTGTACCGCTTCATAGGTCAAGGTACCTGAACGAGAAACAATCCCTACTCTGCCTTTTTTATGGATATTGCCCGGCATAATCCCAATCTTGCATTCATCTGGTGTAATCACACCTGGGCAATTCGGGCCGATCATCACGACACCCGTTTCATTTAATTTTTGTTTTACCAACAACATATCCAATGTTGGGATGCCCTCTGTAATACAGACCACTAACTGAATACCTGCATCAATGGCTTCAAAAATTGCATCTTTACAAAATGGTGCCGGCACATAAATCATGGTTGCCGTAGCGCCCGTCACTTTTACTGCTTCACTCACTGTATTAAATACTGGCAAACCTAAGTGCGTTGTTCCGCCTTTATTCGGTGAAATCCCACCGACTAACTTTGTGCCATAAGCCAATGCTTGCTCGCAGTGAAATGTTCCTTGCGCACCCGTGAAACCTTGGCAAATTACTTTTGTCTCTTTATTAATTAAAATCGCCATGATTATTCTCCTTTTGCCGCTTTCACTGCAGCTTGTGCCGCTTCTTGTAAACTATGTGCGGTAATTAAATTAACACCGCTTTCTGCTAAAATTGCTCTACCTTGCTGCGCGTTGGTTCCTTCTAATCTAACCACAACGGGCACTTTTACACCCACTTCTTTAATTGCCGCAATGACCCCTTCAGCAATAAGATCGCAACGTACAATTCCACCAAAAATATTCACTAAAACAGATTTCACATTTTTATCCGTGAGAATAATTTTGAAGGCTTCAGCTACACGCTCTTTCGTTGCACCACCACCAACATCAAGGAAATTTGCTGGATTACCGCCATATAATTTCACGATATCCATGGTTCCCATAGCTAGTCCGGCACCATTAACCATACAGCCGATATCACCTTCCAAGGCGACGTAATTGAGCTGATATTTTTCAGCTTCTGCTTCACGTGAATCACTTTGGCTTAAATCGCGTAAAGCTAGCAAATCAGGATGACGATAAAGTGAGTTATCATCAATGCCTACTTTCGCATCGAGACAAATTAAGTGACCTTCTTTCGTCACCACGAGAGGATTCACTTCAACTAAAGAAAAATCTTTTTCGATAAAAAGCTGCGATAATTTCACAAAAATAGCAGCAAATTGTTTATTTTGCTCACCACTTAAACCTAGTTTAAAGGCTAATTCACGGCCTTGATATGGCATTCCACCAACCAAAGGATCAATGGCGACTTTATGGATTAGCTCTGGTGTTTCTCTTGCCACATCTTCAATATTCATGCCTCCAGCTGAAGACGCCATAAAAACAACTTTCTGTGAAGCACGATCAATCACCGCACCTAAGTAAAGTTCTTTATCAATCTGGCTGGTTTCTTCAATATAAATGCGATTAACGGGTTGGCCTTTTTTATCGGTTTGGAAGGTCACTAAACGTTGTCCAAGCCATTTATCTGCGAAAGCACGTGCTTCTTCTGTATTATGAACAAGCTTCACCCCACCGGCTTTTCCGCGTCCACCTGCGTGAACTTGACATTTCGCTATCCAAACATCGCCATTCAGCTGAAAGAGCGCCATTTCAGCTTCATCTGCAGTTTGACATACGACACCTTCACTCACAGGCAGATCATATTGCTTAAAAAGCTGCTTGGCTTGGTACTCATGTAAATTCATATTTCCTTCCTATTTTGATGTTGTTTAGCGAAACAAACAAAAATTTGACCGCACTTCTTACTTTATTTCAATACGGGAAAATAAAAGGCTTTTCCCCTCAAAAGAGAAAAGCCTATGTGCTTAGATTTCTAATAATAAACGAGTTGGATCTTCTAATAAGTCTTTAATCGCCACTAAGAAGCCTACTGATTCACGACCATCAATTAAGCGGTGGTCATAAGATAAGGCTAAATACATCATCGGACGAATCACCACTTGACCATCTACCGCAACCGGGCGCTCTTTGATGGCATGCATGCCTAAAATTGCACTTTGCGGTGGATTGATAATTGGTGTAGACATTAAAGAACCAAATACGCCACCATTAGTAATGGTGAAGTTACCGCCTGTTAAATCTTCAACGGTTAATTTACCATCACGACCTTTTTCTGCGAGTGCTTTAATTTGTTTCTCAATATCCGCCATGCTCAGTTTATCGCAGTTGCGTAGTACAGGTGTTACCAAACCACGCGGCGTTGAAACGGCAATGCTAATATCAAAATAGTTGTGATACACAATGTCATCACCGTCAATTGAAGCATTCACTTCAGGATAACGTTTTAACGCTTCAACTACGGCCTTAATGTAGAAAGACATAAAGCCTAAACGTACACCATGTTGTTTCTCAAATTTCTCGCCGTATGTTTTACGTAATTTCATAATCGGCTGCATATCCACTTCATTGAATGTGGTGAGCATTGCGGTGGTATTTTTCGCTTCTAATAAACGTTCCGCAATACGTTTACGTAAACGTGTCATCGGTACGCGTTTTTCTGAACGAGAGCTATATGCCACGGTGCTAATGGTATTCTGCTCTGTCGCCACATCTTGTTTTGCTTTTTGAGCATCACGTTTTGCCACTTCACGCGCAATATCTTCACGGGTAATACGGCCTCCCACACCAGAGCCTTGAATTTTCTCTGCATCTAAATCGTGTTCAGCTAATAAACGACGAATAGCTGGACCTTGATCAGCTGAATTATTGTGACTATTTTCAATGGCGGCTCTTTGACGATCAGCAGGTGTTGGCTCATTGTCTTTCACTGTTTCAGTTGAAATATCGCCCGCTTGTTGGGTTGAAAGTTTGCCTAAAAGCTGTTTGCTTACCACTGTTGAACCTTCGTCTTGAAGGATTTCAACTACTACACCATCGCTTAATGCCGGCACTTCAAGTACGACTTTATCAGTTTCGATTTCCACTAATACTTCATCACGTTTTACCGTCTCACCAACTTTTTTATGCCATGTTGCAACAGTTGCATCCGCAACGGATTCCGGTAAATCAGGAACAAGAATTTCGATTGTCATTTTATTTTCCTTCAAATTATTCTTTCTTTAAAAATTACTGAAATTTCGACCGCACTTTTACAGTGTCAGCGCATCTTCTACCAATTGTTTTTGCTGTTTGGTGTGTAAAGACATATAGCCTACCGCCGGTGAAGCAGAGGCAGGACGACCTGCATATTTTAACTTCACATGCTCTGGAAGTGAGCTGTCAAAGTTATGCTTACTACAATACCAAGCACCTTGGTTTAATGGCTCTTCTTGACACCATACATAATCCGTCACATGAGCATAAGGCTCTAGTGCTTTCTTCACATCTTCATGTGGATACGGATAAAGCTGTTCAATACGAATAATCGCCACATCTGTTTGGTTATTCGCACGACGTTGTTCCAAGAGATCGTAATACACTTTACCTGAGCATAGGACTACGCGTTTAACTTGTTTCGGATCGATGTTATCAATTTCACCAATGACTGTTTGGAATGTGCCATTTACTAATTCATCTAAACTTGACACGGCAAGTGGATGACGCAATAAAGATTTTGGTGAAATACCAATTAATGGACGACGCATTTTACGGATCGCTTGACGACGTAACATGTGGTAAACCTGTGCAGGTGTAGATGGAATACATACTTGCATATTCTGTTCTGCACAAAGTTGTAAATAACGTTCTAAACGAGCGGATGAGTGCTCTGGGCCTTGGCCTTCATAACCATGTGGTAATAACATCACCAAGCCACACATTCTGCCCCATTTTTGTTCGCCAGAACTGATAAATTGGTCAATCACGATTTGTGCACCGTTTGCGAAGTCACCAAATTGTGCTTCCCAAATGGTTAATGTTTTTGGATCTGTTGTCGCATAACCATATTCAAAAGCCAATACGGCTTCTTCGGATAATACTGAATCCCACACCTCAAAACGACCTTGGTTGGCGTGTAAATGTGTTAATGGCACATAGCCTGTACCGTCATTTTGGTTATGCACAACTGCATGGCGATGGAAGAACGTACCACGTCCAGCATCTTCACCCGATAAACGAACATTAGCGCCTTCATCTAATAAGGTTGCGTATGCCATAGTTTCCGCCATACCCCAATCAAACAATTTCTCGCCTTTAGCCATTTCACGGCGATCAGCATAGATTTTTTCGACACGAGGATGTGCACGCAAGGTTTCTGGATATTCACTGACACGCTCCGCTAAAGTTTGGAAACGTTCTTGTGGGAATTTACTTTCGTAAGGGGATGTCCAGTCATAGTTGAGATATTGCAACCAATCCATTTGAGCAGTATCCATTTCTCGCCATTCTTTCACTACGCGATCGCCATTATCTAAGGCATCACGATAGAGATTCATCATTTCAATGGCTTCTTCTTCGGTAATCACCCCTTCAGCAATTAAACGATCTGCATAGACTTTACGTGGCGTTGGATGTTTTTTGATGATGCTATACATCATAGGTTGAGTGGCTAATGGTTCATCAGCCTCATTATGACCATGACGACGATAAGAAATCAGATCAATGAAGATATCGCGTTTGAATAAATTACGATATTCCACCGCCATTCTCGCCGCAAAAGCAACCGCTTCAGGATCATCACCATTCACATGAATAATCGGTGCCTGAATCATTTTCGCAATGTCCGTACAATATTCTGTTGAACGGGTGTCATTTGGGTTAGAGGTAGTGAAACCAATTTGGTTATTGATCACAATTCGGATTGTTCCACCAACGGTATAACCACGCGCATTGGACATATTCAAGGTTTCTTGTACAACACCTTGTCCCGCTACCGCAGAATCCCCATGAACGGTAACCGCTAATACTTGATTACGTTCTGTATCATTCTTTTTCGTTTGACGAGAACGCACCGCACCAATAACCACTGGGCTAACAATTTCTAAGTGCGATGGGTTAAATGCAAGGGTTAAATGTACTCGACGATCACCAACAGCGAAGTCAGAAGAGAAACCTTGGTGGTATTTCACGTCACCTGTACGCTCGCCTGAATGTTTACCTGCAAACTCATCGAAAAGATCTTCTGGTTTCTTACCGAGCACGTTTACTAACATGTTTAAACGACCACGGTGTGCCATACCAAACACCACATCTTTTACACCTTGTTTGCTCGCATGACGAATAATTTCTTTCATCAATGGAATAAAGGCATCACTTCCCTCTAAAGAGAAACGTTTTGCACCTGGGAATTTCGCGCCAAGATAACGTTCTAAGCCATCTGCAGCGGTCAATTCGCTTAATAAATTAATTTTTTCTTCTTTGGTAAAGAGCGGTTTATTTAATTGGCTTTCTAATTTACTTTGTAGCCAATTTTTTTGCTCCATATCCTGAACATGCATAAACTCAAGACCAATTGAGCCACAATAGGTCTCTTTCAGCATTTCAGCTAAATCACCTAATTTGATGTTATCGCGATGATAGACATAGTGATTAATATTGAAGGTTTCATTGAGATCCTGTTCGGTAAAACCGTGATAACGGTAATCCAATTCAGGTACAGTGGAGACTTTCCAACGATAATAATTGATTGGGTCAAGTTTCGCTTCTAAATGACCGCGGAAGCGATAAGCATTGATAAATTGGAGGACTTTGACTAATTTTGCACTGGCTTCTGGATCGATGACCGTCACAGCTTCTGTTGTATTTTCTCTCGCTAAACGACGGAAATAATCACGGACTGGTGAATGTGGTTGCTCTACTGCGGTTGTTTTCGGCAATGCATCAAATGTGGCGCGCCAGCTTTCATCGACTGAAGATGGGTCTTCTAAATAACGTTCGTATAACTCCTCAATATACGATTGATTAGAACCACCTAAAGCGGTTGAAGCCAACCATTCATCAAAGGCACTGTAATGCTGCATATCTACCCCTTTTATTACATGATGTTGTCCGCCCATTATACATAGGATAAAAAAAGAAATAATCCTCAAATCACACTTTGTTACAATTTTGTGATCTACTTCAATAAAAAACCGCACATAAAGTGCGGTCCGTTTTATCTGAGTTTCTTAGAAACTTAAGAATGGAGTGATTTTTTCAATTGTAGCTTCACCGATACCATCAATATTTGAAAGCTCGGCAGCACTTTTGATTTTGCCCACTTTGTTACGGTAATCAATAATTGCTTGTGCTTTTTTCTCACCGATGCCAGAAAGTTTTTGTAACGTTTCTGCATCAGCTTTATTGATGTTTACTTTTGCTGAAGGGGCCACTTTCTCTTTAGCTGACTCTTTTGTTGAAGTCGCTTTTTCTTTCACTTCTTTTACTTTATCTGCTGCTTTTGTTTTTGCTTCAGATGTTTTTTCTTTCGCACTCTCTTTCACTGAATTTAATTTTTCAGTGGCTTTGTCTTTCATGGACGGTTGATTATTCTCAGTCGCTTTTTCTTTTAAAGCAGATGCTTTCTCTTTTACCGCATCTTTTGCAGAAGTTGCTTTATCTTTCACAGCATCTTTCGCGG
>ERZ772966.969-NODE-969-length-10700-cov-16.038985_pt1 | contig 10700 bp, 10 predicted proteins | sample MGYA00580680_ERZ772966 | MGnify/ENA primary metagenome ERZ772966 (study PRJEB29015, sample SAMEA2738055) | human oral metagenome | biome: human oral; feature: human-associated habitat; material: saliva | place: China | collected 2225 ...
CCAGGAAGGCCGGGAAGGCGTAGGGCAGGATCATGAGGGACTGGTAGATCTTGCGACCCTTGATGCGCTTGTCCGCGAACACGAGGCCCAGGATCAGGCCGAGCGCGAAGGTCGACAGAACGGATGCAGCGGCGAAGACGAAGGACCACAGCAGGGCCTTCAGGAAGGGGCCAGCCAGGTCGCCGCGGGCGAACATGTTCATGTAGTTGTCGAAGCCGACGAAGACGCGCCAGCCCGGATCGATCTGGTTGCCGTCCGCGTCGACGAAGGCGCCGATCTTGTTGTTGGCCGTGTAGACGACGCCGGTCGTCGTGTCGGTCAGGGTGTCGGCGGCCTCGTCGTAGTTGTACCGGGACTTGGCCAGGTAGGCGGTCGAGCCGTCGTCGCTGCGGTAGCTTCCGTCGTTGGGGTTGGAAGACGCCGGAACCCTGATGGCGGAGACCTTCTGCTGCACCTCAGGCTTGAGGATATCGGCGAGCGTCAGAACCTTGTAGCCGTCAACCGCGCTCAGCATGCCGGCGGCGTAGGTGCCGGACACTTCGTGTAGCGGGGTCTCGGAGTCGCCCACGCGGATGGTGCCCGTCGCGGTGTCGACCACCGCGAGCCCGAGGCCGGAGCTGTCCTCAACGACAGCGGCGGGGAGGCTCGGCGCACCCTCGGCGCGCTGCTCGGAGGCCTGCAGGATCGAGGCGACGGCGTCATCCTTGCTGGAGTTATGGCCCTGTCCGTAGTTCGTGAAGGACACGTAGCCCGTGTACCCCATGACGAAGACCTGGTAGATGAGCAGGAAGACCATGCCGGGAACGAGGTACTTCGCGGGAATAGTCCGCTTGGAGAAGTACACCCAGTTGACCGCGAGAAGCAGGACGGCGAGGACGGCGAGAACCGTCCAGGACTTCACCAGGTAGGCGGTGAACATGCCGTAGATTCCCAGGGCATCGATGAGCATCATCAGGACAAGTTTGACGAAGAAACCGGGCCTGGTCACTTCGCTAGCGTGAGAGGCGGTGCGCGCCTCTTTTTTCTTTTCTGCAGCCTTCGCTGGCTCAGACATCGTGTCCTCCACACGTGCGCAGTTTGCGCGTCATTGCGACGATACCCGCCTGGCGGCGGGTCGGAAAGCACCCGGGGGTGCGAGTGCGCCGCACTGCGGCGCGAGCGTTTTGTGGGCCTCGCACCCGCCCGCCGCGTGGGACGCGGGCGGGGGCGAGGCTGGGTGCTCGCCTCAGGCGAGCGGGGTGCCAGTCGCTATGCAACCGGCGGGTTCGATCACTTGGAGGCGATCGCGTTGTTGATGTTGGTGACCATGGTCGCCCAGCCTTCGGCGGGGGTCTCGGTGCCACTCACGATGTTGGCCTCGGTCTGGCCCCAGAAGTTCCAGACGGAACCCATCGCGGGGATCGCGGGGGCGAGAGCGCCGGACTCGGCGACCTTCGCGAAGTCCTTGATGTCCTGGTCATCCGACTTGGCGGAGACCTCAGGCATCGCGGAGGCGCGACCACCGAGGTTCTGCATCTCTTCCTGGGCCTCGGGGGTGGCCAGGTAGTTGAAGAACTGCTTGGCGGCGACCGGGTTGGCGGACTTGGCGCTCTGGTAGAACATCTGGACGCCAACGAAGGGCTGCGCAGCCTGCGAGCCGGCGGCGGGGACCGACAGGACGGAGACGTCCATGCCCTTGTCACGGAACGCGGCGACGTTCCAGGGGCCGGTCACCGTGTAGGCGGCCTTGCCGTCAAGGAAGGCCTGCTTGGCAATGTCGCCGGTGATCGAGGGCGAGATGATGCCCGCGTCGCCCTGGGCCTTCAGCCAGGTGGCGAACTCGGTACCACCGGTGGCTCCCATGGCCAGATCGGAGGTGTACTCGCCGTCGGCGTTGGTGTTGAACACGGGGGCGCCGAAGGAGGTCTGGAAGCCGTAGAAGTGGTACGGATCGCCCTTGTCGCCCATCTGGATGATGAAGGGGTAATCGACGCCGGTCTTCTTGCCGGAGGCGATCATGTCGTCGTAGGTGGTGGGGGTGTCCTGGGTGAGCGCGTTGTTGCGCACCAGGGCCACGGACTCGACGGCGTAGGGAACGCCGTAGGTCTGGCCGTTGTAGGTCACGGCCTTGACGGCCACGTCGGAGAACTCGGACTTGGCTTCGCCCAGGTCAACGGGGGCGACGACACCGTTGGCAACAAGCGCGCCGAGCTTATCGTGGGCCATGACGATCAGGTCGGGGCCGTTGCCGGTGGGGACCTGGGTGGTGAACTCGGTGTCCATGTCGGCCTCGGACTTCTGGACGACGTTCACGGCGACGCCGGTCGAAGTCGTGAAGTCTTCGGCGAGGGACTGCACCTGAGCGAAACGGGTGTCATCGGCCCAGATGGTCAGGGTCGCGAGGGTCTCGTTGGAATTCTCGGACGAGTTCGTCGCGGGGGTGGGGTTGCCACTGCAGGCGGCCAGGGCGGTAGCCGCCGCGAAGACGCCGAGTGCTGCGATTCCACGTCGCATGTTTTCTCCTGTGTTGGTCGGGCTGGTCGCCTCCATCAGCGACCCGCTAACGCCACTGTAATACCTCCGTTTTTGTTTCTGCAATAATTTTCCGAATTGTGAGCTACCTGTTACATTTGTATGGAAGCGTCGGGCGGACACACCCAAAGGAGAGTTGAGTCGATGACGAAAAACCGCACCAGCATGGCTGATATTGCTACGCATGCCGGCGTCTCGACGGCCACCGTTTCTCGTGTCTTCAACGGCGTCGGACAGGTCTCTGCCGAGACGCGCCGCAAGGTGCTCACGGCGATCGACGAGCTGGGTTACGACCGTCCGACCCCCGAGAGCACCCCCAACACCCCGACGATTGGCATTATCGTCCCCGAGCTCACGAATCCGATCTTCGCCGCCTTCGCCCACCACCTCCAGGAGGAGGTTTCTCGAGCGGGGGGCATCGCGATGATTCGTTCTCAGACGCCGGGGGCCACCTCCGAATTCGATCATCTCTCCTCGTTGCTGGAGCATCGGGTCAGCGGCTTGATCTTCGTCTCTGGCAGGCACGCGGACCTGCTGGCAGATCTCAGCCCGTACCATGACGCCGTCGCTCGCTCGATCCCGCTTGTCACCATCAACGGTGCGCGAGCGGAGATCCCTGCCCCCGATTTTTCGACGGGTGACGCGCTGGGTATCCGCGCGGCTGTCACACACCTGCACGAGCTGGGCCATTCGCGTATCGCGCTCTTGACGGGGCGCACACACATCGTTCCGGCACTGCGTAAGGCCGAGGCTTTCACCCAGGTCATGGAGGAGCTGATCGGCGACCGCTTCCCCATCATTGAGGAGACCTTCTACACATACGAGGCCGCTGCGGCCCACACGAGCGGCCTGATCGAGCGCGGGGTGACCGCGATCGTGACGGGCTCCGACCTGCAGGCTCTCGGCGCGATTCGCACCATCACCTCATTGGGGCTCTCCGTCCCCGAGGATGTCTCGGTCATCGGATTTGACGATTCTTTCCTTATGTCGCATCTGAGCCCGGGGCTCACGACGATCCACCAGCCTGTTCCCGCGATCGTCTCGGCGGCAGTGCGCAATCTTTTCGAGGCCTTGGCCACACCCGACTACGTACCCGAGCACGCCGATTACGTCTTTTTGCCTGATTTGGTCGTGCGGGCGACGACTGCGCGCGCGAAGTAAAGTCCCTGGCCAGCGGGGTCCGCCCCCCGAGAATGACTTGACAATGATTCTCAGAGCCCCAGAGAATGATTCTCATGTCAAAGAGAATCCTCGCCGCCGCATGCGCGGCCGCTACAGCGCTCGCACTGTCCGCCTGCTCCTCCACTAGTTCCTCGGGGGGCAGCGCCAGCAAGGACGGAACCCTGACCGTCATGGCATCCTTCTACCCCCTGCAGTACCTGGCTGAGAAGGTCGGCGGCGAACACGTCACCGTCACCTCCCTGACCCCCGAAGGCGCCGAGCCCCACGACCTGGAGCTCTCCCCCAAGACGGTTGACGCGCTGGCTTCCGCGGACGCCGTCATCTACCTCGCGGGATTCCAGAGCGCGGTAGACGAGGCCATCGAACAGCAGGCCCCAAAGACCGTCATTGACGTCTCCCCTGCCGCCGAACTGGTCGAGACCGATTCCTCCACCAACCATCCGGGCGAGGATGAGGGCACCGAGGAGGCCCAGTCTGGCGAGAGCGCGACTCATGAGCACGCCGACCACGACCACGAAGGCCACGACCACGAGGGCCACAACCACGAAGGCCACGACCACGAAGGCCACGACCACGAAGGCCACGACCACGAGGGCCACCACCACGACATGAGCGCCGACCCGCACTTCTGGCTGGACCCGGTGCGCATGGCCAGCGCCGCGACCCTGGTGGGCGACAAGCTCGCCGAGGCCGACCCGGCCAACGCCGAGACCTACAAGGCCAACGCCCAGGCCCTGAACGAGGAGCTCACCGCACTGGGCAACGACCTCGTCGCCAAGACCTCGACCTGCCAGGTCAAGACTTTCGTCACCGCACACACCGCTTTCGGCTACCTCGCCGACCGCACCGGCCTGACCCAGGTGGGCATCTCGGGCCTCGACCCCGACTCCTCCCCCTCCCCCGCGCGACTCGCCGAGATCGGCCAGATCGCGAAGGACCAGGGCGTGACCACCATCTTCACCGAGGCACTCATCGACCCCAAGGTCGCACAGACCCTTGCCGACGACCTCGGTATCTCCACGGCGGTCCTGGATCCGATCGAGTCCCAGACTGACTCCTCCAAGGACTACGTCGCCGTCATGAAGGACAACATCAACGCCCTGACGAAAGCAAACAACTGCCAGTGATCACGACTGACACCATCACGACGGCGGGAGTCTCCCAGGCGGAGGCTCCCGCCGTCGTGCGTCTCAACAATCTGCACGTCGCGTGGGACACCGACCTGATCCTCCACGGGATCTCCCTGTCCATCCCCGCGGGCCAAACCGTGGCCATCACCGGCTCGAACGGGTCGGGCAAGTCGACGACCCTGAAGGCCATTCTGGGCACCGCACCCGTCACCGGTGGCGACGCCCTGCTCTTCGGCCGCTCGATCACTGCCCGGCGCCGCGTCCCCTGGCAGAAGATCGGCTACGTCCCCCAGCGCATCTCGTCGGGCGGCGCCGTCAGCTCGAGCGCCATCGAGGTCGTGCGCTCGGGTTTGCTCGGGCCTCGCCGCCTGTGGGCTCTGCCCGGGGACACGGCCCGCGCGATGGACGCCCTCGAGCGCGTCGGCATGGCCCACCGCGCCCACTCCCCCATGAATATCCTCTCGGGCGGCCAGGCTCAGCGAGTTCTCATCGCGCGCGCCCTCGTGCGCTGCCCCGAGCTGCTCATCATGGACGAGCCGATGGCCGGAATCGACGCCGCCTCTCGCGCGCGGCTGGCGGGCATCGTCGCCGACGCGAAGGCAGAGGGTACGACGATCCTCATTGTCTTGCACGAGCTCGGCGAACTCGGCCCCCTCCTGGATCGCGAGCTCCACATCAGCGCGGGGCATGTCTCCTACGACGGCGCCCCCCACATTGACGACGATCACGAGCAGCACCACGGCGGCGGCGACCACTGCCATCCCTCCGAGGCCACCGCCTCGTCGAAGGGCGACCACGGCCTCGTCAGCGGAATCTGGACGGGAACACACAATGATTGACGCCCTGACCACCCTCCTGTCCTCGCAGATGATGCAGCGTTCCCTCCTGGCCGCGCTCATCGTCGGGTTGACGGCGCCGATCATCGGCACCTACCTGGTCCACCGCAGGCTCGCGATGCTCGGAGACGGGATCGGGCACATCTCGCTGACCGGCGTTGCCTTGGGCTGGCTGGCCGGCACGTTCGCGAACGTGACCCCCGCCGATTCGTGGGCTATCCCCGGCGCTGTCGTCGTCTCTTTGCTCGGCGCGGTCACGATCGAGTTGGTCCGTCAGAGTGGGCGTACATCGGGTGACACGGCACTGGCGATGCTCTTCTACGGGGGTATCGCGGGCGGCGTCTTGCTCATCGGCCTGGCGGGCGGCACCTCCGCGCAGCTCAACTCCTACCTCTTCGGCTCGATTTCGACCGTTCGCTGGAGCGACATCACGCTCATCACGATCCTGGGGGTCGCTATCGTGGCGCTCGGCGTCGGTTTGGCGCCCGCGCTTTTCTCGGTCACCAACGACGAGGATTTTGCTCGCTCCACGGGACTGCCCGTGCGCACGCTCTCCCTCCTCATCGCCGTCCTGTCGGCTCTCACGGTCGCGGTTGCAATGCGCGTCGTCGGCTCGCTGCTGGTCAGCGCCCTCATGGTGATCCCCGTTGCAATCGCGCAGCTGGGAGCCCGTTCTTTCCGCTCCACGATGGGCGTCGCCATGGGCGTGGGCGTCCTGATTTGCACGTGCGGGCTCTCCCTGACCTATTTCGTTGATCTGTCGCCGGGTGCGACCATCGTTGTGGGCGCTATCGGGCTGTATGCGATCGGGTTTATGATCAGGGCAGCCCTGGACCGTGTCCGCCGGGTGCGCAGGTTGCGCGTGGCGCGCACGCACAACCAGCACCCCGAGCATTCCACCACCCGCTAGCACGCCCTACGGAAGGACCAGACATGCAGCGCATGACCAAGCAACGCCAGGCTGTCTTAGACGAGCTGACGCGCGTCAGCGACTTCCGCAGCGCCCAGCAGATTTTTGAGGACCTGCGCTCCCAGGGGCAGCGTGTGGGCCTGGCGACCGTGTACCGCTCACTGCAGGGGCTCGCCGAGGAGGGGCGCGTCGATACGCTGCGTTCCTCCGAGGGCGAGGCCCTGTATCGCAGTTGCGCGAGCGACCATCATCACCATCACCTGGTGTGCCGCAAGTGCGGTTTTACCGAGGAGATCGAGCAGTCGCAGATCGAGTCGTGGGTGTCCAGCGTTGCGGCTGCACGCGGTTTTGGAGATGTTGAGCATTCGTTGGAGATCTTCGGGGCGTGCAGCTCCTGCCAGTCGAAGAAGTGACCTGCTGAGGCCGGATTGGCCGTGACGAGGCCTGGGAGGCGGACGCCGCTTTCCCAGGCCTCTCACATAGGTTAGGATAGGCTTCGTTTGGTCAGCCTTAGCCTGGGAGTGTCATGTTCGCCGCCGGAATCGATTCCATGGTCCCCGCCTTTGCGCGTGAGGGCATCTGGCTCTTCGTTTTCCTTTTCGTGGTCGTCCTCTTCCGCGCGCAACTGACGTACTGGCTCGCGCGCGGGGCCGCCTCGGGCGCGGTGTTAGCCACCGGCCGAAAGGGATTCCTAGGTGCCGTGGCCCGTTGGTTCGACGGCCCGGTTCCCCGCAAGGGTGCGGCGATACTCGACAAGTGGGGCATCATCGTCATTCCCCTGTGTTTCCTGACGGTGGGCATCCAGACGGCGGTGAACGCGGGCGCGGGCCTCGTGCGCATGCGCTGGACCACCTACACCATCGCGATGCTCCCGGGGTGCGTCCTGTGGGCGCTCCTGTACGGCCTCGGCCTGCTCGCGGTCTTCGCCGCGGCGGTTCGAGCGGTCGCCGGCTCCCCGTGGGGCTGGGCAGGCCTCGTTCTCATTATCGCTGCGATCGCCGCGAAGATTGCGTGGGGGCGCCGGAAGCGCCGCTCTGTGAACGCCGCGCTGGCCGCCGACAACAGCTAGGACTGCGCGACGCGGTCGATGGCACCGCCGAAGCGGCGGTCCCGTCCCGCGTATTCCTCCAGGCATCCCCACAGCTCCTCGCGGTCGAACGCGGGCCAGGGGGTGTCGACGAACATCATTTCGGCGTAGGCCATCTGCCAGAGCAGGTAGTTGGACAGGCGCTGTTCCCCCGACGTGCGGATCATGAGGTCGACGTCGGGCACGTCGGGCAGGTAGAGGTGGCGTGCCAGGGTTTTTTCGGTGACGCCTCGCGGGCTCAGCCTCCCCGCCGCGACGCCTTCGGCGATGGACCTGGCCGCATCGGCCAGTTCGGCGCGCCCCCCGTAGTTGACGCACATGACGAGGTCGAGGGTGTTGCAGTGGGAGGTCGCGCGGTCGGCCTTTTCGAGGGCCTTGATGACGCTGGTCCACAGGCGGGGGCGCCGCCCGCTCCAGCGGACGTGCACTCCCCACTCGGCCAGCTGGTCGGTGCGCCGCGCGAGGACGTCGGAGGCGTAGTTCATGATGAAGGAGACTTCGGCGGGCGAGCGCTTCCAGTTTTCGGTGGAGAAGGTGTAGACGCTCAGGTAGCGCACACCCGCGTCGATAGCTCCGGCGATGGTGTCCATGAGCGCGTACTCCCCCGCGCGGTGTCCCTCGGTTCGGGCGAGACCGCGGGCATTGGCCCATCGCCCGTTGCCGTCCATGATGAGGGCGACGTGCGCGGGGGCTTCCCCCTTGTCGAAGCGGGGGGCGGGAACGTGCCACTGGCCGGGGCCCAGGAGCGGGGCACTGGGGTCGGAGGGGGCCCGGTCCATGGGGGTGGGTCGGTGGGCGTTCATGGGTGACTCCTGTCGATGACGGTCAGAGAGCGCAGGCGCCTTTCGAGGTGCCATTGAGTATAGGAGGAGATGAGTCCCGAGGCCTCGGTGCGCGCGTAGGCCTCGCAGCAGTCTGCCCGCGTCCAGTCGCCGCTCAGGAGCTGGCCGAGAAGCGCGACAGTGTCGGGCGCTGGCGAGGATGCCCCTGGCGGGCGGCAGGTGTCGCACACGGCGCCGCCGTCGGGGATTGAGAACGAGGAGTGGGGTCCTTGGGCGCCGCACACGGCGCAGTCGAAGCAGGAAGGGGCCCATCCGGCCAGCGCGAGGGCGCGCAGCGTGTAGGAGGTGCGGGTGAGGGTGGGATGGTGGCGCCCCCGAGCGAGCGCGTTGAGTGCCCCGAGGAGGAGCAGGTATTGGGAGTGGGTGCCGTCGTGAGCGTCGGCGGTGAGTCGCTGCGCGGTTTCCACGACGACGGTGGCCGCGAGGTAGAGATCGTAGTCGGCGGCGATGGCGTCGCCGTATTGGGCGATGGAGGCGACCTGCGTGAGGGTGTCGAGGGTGCGCCCGCGGTGGAGTTGGGCGTCGATGACGGAAAAGGGTTCGACGCGGGCACCGAACTTGGAGGTCGTCTTGCGCACGCCTTTGGCGACGGCTCGAACCTGGCCGTGTTCGGCGGTGAGCAGGGTGATGATGCGGTCGGCTTCGCCCAGCTTGTGGGTGCGCAGGACGATCGCCTCGTCTCGGTAGGACTTCATCACGAGGCCATTGTGTCACGGGGAGAAGACGCAGGTTGGGTAGGACTCGGGGCGTCGCGTTCGGCGAAATTTCGTGTGAAGTGTGGTGTCACATCCACCGACAAGTCCAGCTGTGGGCACTGTCAACGAAGTGTGGGAAACTGACAGCGTGGTCGGTCTAACAGCCGGCAAAGAGTTTTCGAGTAGATAGTTTTCTCGTAACTGGTTATGGTTTACTCGTAACCGTCGAAGGAAGGAAACATATGGCTCCCCCAATTGATGCCCGCGAAAAGCTTGGCACTGCCCTGCGTCAGGCCCTGACGCAGACCCCGCTGTCAAAGATCTCTGTCAGCGCACTGACACGCGCCGCAGGAGTCACCCGACAAGCGTTCTACTACCACTTCAACTCCCTCAACGACCTCAACGCGTGGGTTTTCCGCGAGGAAGTCACATCTCGCCTGACCGCCAGTTCGGGAGAATGGCTCGACGCGGTCGAAGCGACGATGATGTGGATGCACGAGCATCGCGATGAGACCGCGGCCGCCATGAAGACGATCGACGCCAACGACCTGTGGGCTTTCCTCATCTCGAACGCGCAGGAACTCATCGAGTCCCGCCTCCCCGGCTCAGCCTCGGCTACCGCGCGCGACGTCGTCGCCCAGCACTTCGCCCTGGCCACCGGCGCCCACATGGCCCAGTGGATGCTCTCCGGCCTGGAGGTGAACCCCTCACTGGCCATCGCACGCATGCGCGTACTCATGACCGACCAGACCACCTCGGCCCTGGCCCGCCTGACACAGTAACGCGGCCTTCCCACCAGCCGCGAGAGGGCGCATAACGCACCCCCACCCCGGCCTCGCCCCACGCGACGAGGCCGGGGTTCTTCACACTACAAAAGGCCACTCCCCTGTGACGGCGAACCACACACGACAACCTGACCATCAATTCAGGCGAGGATGCACCAGCTGGCACACGAAGCTCACGCTTCGCACCCTCAAACGCCTCCAGCGAGCCGGATTATAACTTTTTGATTTCGGTCAGTGAGAGGTGTCAAGACACAGTAAGGTCAGGTATTCATGCGTGACCAGGGACGCGCTGTGCAATTGGTCAGTTGTGTCTAGGCGCGAGTTTGCACGGCTCCGCATTCTGACATGTATAGTTCGCACGTAACCTCTCTCTGCTCGTTGACGAGGACCTCCGATGCCCCACCCCGATGCGAAAACGGCGCTCGCGCTCGCGCTGCGCGACGCGCTCACGACCACACCACTGTCTAAGGTGACGGTCTCCGGGCTCACGCGCACTGCCGGCGTGACCCGTCAGGCGTTCTACTATCATTTTGCCGACATTCGTGACCTGACCGTGTGGGTCTTCAAGCGCGAGGTCGCGAACCAAATCATCTCCCACGCGACCTACGACGACTGGTCGGACGGGCTGCTCGCGATGCTCGTGTGGATGCAGTCCCACCCGGAGGAGACACGCTCGGTCATCTCCTCGCTCGGCATGGAGGAGCTCCAGATCTTCCTCCACA
>ERZ772966.972-NODE-972-length-10672-cov-21.085523_pt1 | contig 10672 bp, 6 predicted proteins | sample MGYA00580680_ERZ772966 | MGnify/ENA primary metagenome ERZ772966 (study PRJEB29015, sample SAMEA2738055) | human oral metagenome | biome: human oral; feature: human-associated habitat; material: saliva | place: China | collected 2225 ...
CTCGTCGAGCTGGTCCCGACCGAGGCCGCCTCCACGGCCCTCGTGTTCGTCGGCTACCTCATGATGACCCAGGTGACCGGCATCGACTGGAAGTCTGACGAGGTCGCGATCCCCGCCTTCATGACGATCGCGTTCATGCCCTTCGGTTACTCCGTGTCCGTCGGCATCGGCGTGGGCTTCGTGACCTACGCGGTCATCCAGCTCATCAAGGGCAAGGCCTCCAAGGTCCACCCGCTCATGTGGCTGGTGTCCGGCCTGTTCGTCATCTACTTCCTGATGGGCCCGATCCAACGCCTCCTCGGCATCGGCTGATTTGTCACGCTTCACGCCCTTCCCGCCCCGCCGGAGTCTTCCTCCGGCGGGGCGGTCGTATCCTGGGAAGGTGCACCAATGGGGGGCCGGTCGGCGCCGCCAGCCCCGGCCTCGTTCAGTGCGTGGAGTGAGAGAGGGAGGAAGCACGTGTCGGCAACATTTGCATCCATGCGCTACGTGAACTACCGATACTGGTTCGTCGCCTCCCTCATTGCGTCGACCGGCGTGTGGCTTCAGCGCGTCGCCCAGGACTGGTACGTCCTCACCGTCCTTACCGACCACGACGCCTCCCAGGTTGGCGTAGTGACGGCCCTCCAGTTCCTCCCCATCATCCTGTTCTCCGCGTGGGCGGGTGTGCTCGCGGACCGCATCCCAGGGCGTCGCCTCCTCCAGTGCACGCAGGTCGGCGTCGGCCTCGTGTCCCTCGTCATCGGCCTCGTTGTGCTGACGGGCACGGGCGAGCTCTGGCACCAGTACGTCCTCGCCTTCGTGTCGGGGACGATCTCGGCGGTCGACACGCCCGCGCGCCAGGCATTCGTCGGTGAGCTCGTGCCTCACGAGAAGATGGCAAACGCCGTCGCCCTGAATGCAACGGCGTTCCATACGGCGCGCCTCATCGGCCCGGCCTCCGCTGGCTTCTTTATCGACTGGTGGGGGATCGGTCCGGTTTTCCTTATTGACGCGGTCATGTTCATGGCCCCCGTCATCGCGCTGGCCCTCATGCGCGGCGACCAGCTCTATCCGCGCACCCTCGTCCCGCGCGCCCCGGGGCAGCTGCGCGAGTCCGTCGCCTACGTGCATAGCCGCACCGACATTCGCATCATCCTGGCGCTCATTTTCGTCGTCAGCGCCCTGGGTATGAACTTCCAGATGACGAGCGCCCTCATGGCGACGACCGTGTTCGGCAAGGCCGCCGGGTCTTTTGGCATCCTCTCCACGTTTATGGCGGTCGGGTCGATCCTGGGGTCCACGGGGGCGGCGCGCCGGGCCCCCCGCCTGCGCACGATCCTCCTGGGTGCCGCTTTCTATGGGACCGCCGAGATTCTCCTGGGACTGGCCCCCTCCTACTGGTGGTTCGCGCTCCTGTCGATCCCTACGGGCTTCGGCATGCTGACGATGAACACGAGCGCGAGCGCCCTGGTCCAGACGCGCACCGACCCCGACAAGCGCGGGCGCGTCATGGCCCTGTATTCGCTCGTTTTCCTGGGAGCGACGCCGCTGGGCTCTCCGTTCATCGGGTGGGTGGGCACGACGTTCGGCGCGCGCTGGTCGATCCTGGTCGGCGGCATCGCGTCGCTGGGCATCGCGCTCATCTGCGGGGCGTGGGCGATGATCCACTGGAAGGGGCGCGTGGTGGCTCGTCCCGCATTCCCCTGGGTGGGGATCGAAGCGGACTCCTCCGTGGACGCGTCGCGCCGCTCGCTGGACGAGGGCTGAGGCCAGCTGAGGGGTGCGGAGGTTAGAGCACGCGCTCCAGGCAGTAGTCGATGCACTCCAGGAGAGCCTCCACGTCGCCGATGCCGACGCTAGGCCAGGTGCCGATGCGCAGCTGGTTGGTCCCCACGCCCCGGTATGCGCCGATGTCGAGGATCTCGTGGGCGCGCAGGTGGGCCGCCAGGTCGGCGGCCGACACGTCGGCGTTGATCTCGATTGTCGCCGTCACGGGGGAGCGCCACGCCTCCTCGGCAACGAAGGGGTAGAGCGCGGGGCGCGCGGTTGCCCAGTCATAGACCAGGGACGAGGCCTGGGCGCAGTGGGCGCTCACGGCCTCCATGCCGCCGCGTTCGTTGAGCCAGGCGACCTGGCGCTGCGCCATGATGATCGTGGCGAGTGCGGGGGTGTTGAGGGTTTGATCCTTGCGCGAGTTGTCGATCGCGGAGGACAGGGACAGGAACTGGGGAATCCAGCGTCCGCCTGGGGCCGCCTCGATGGTGCGGGCTCGCTCAATGGCGGCGGGGGAGAGAACAGCAATCCACAGGCCGCCGTCCGACCCGAGGGCTTTTTGCAGGGAGAAGTAGTAGGCGTCGACCTGGGTGAGGTCGACCGGCGTGGCGCCCGCGATGGAGGTGGCGTCGACGAGGGTGAGTGCGCCCGGGGCGTCGACTCGGTAGACGGGGGAGACTACGCCCGTCGAGGTCTCGTTGTGGGGGTAGGCGTAGGTGTCGACGCCCAGCGCGGGCTCGCGTGGGTTGAGAGTGACCAGGGAGCCGGCCGGCGCCTCGTCGATGAGGGGAGAGGCAAGGTGGGGGGCGCGCTCGGCTGAGGCGGCGAACTTCGCGCCGAAAGCGCCCCAGGAGCCGAAGGTCGCGCGCGATGAGATGAGGCACGCGCAGGCGGCGTCCCAGAAGGCGGAGGCGCCGCCGTTGCCGAGTACGACCTCGTAGCCGTCGGGCACGTTCAGGAGGGCACGCAGGCCCTCCTTCAGGTCGGCGACGACGTGGCGGACGGGGGCTGCGCGGTGGGAGGTGCCCATGAGGAGGGGAGTAAAGAGGGCTTCAAGCTGGTCGGGGCGTACCTTGGAGGGGCCGCAGCCGAAGCGTCCGTCGGCGGGCAGGAGAACCGGGTCAATGTCGGGAAAAGCGACCATGGAAACAGCCTAACCCCGCGCTTGTCAGTATTTCCATCATGCCCATTAATCGAATTGTCGTGAAGAAGGACACGTCGCGACTCACACTTTTTCGCGTCTTTGTCGTGTTTCCTTCCAAGATAACCAAGGTCACCCTATCCTGATGCTTGTACATGCCCGTTGAAGGAGGATGAAGTGGCAGACCTGATCGATACCACTGAGATGTATCTCAAGACCATTCTCGAGCTTGAAGAAGACGGGGTGACGCCCCTGCGCGCCAGGATCGTGGATCGTCTGGGCCATTCGGGCCCGACCGTCTCGCAGACGGTGGCGCGTATGGAGCGAGACGGCCTGCTCCACGTGATGGGGGACCGGCGTCTGGAGCTGACGGAGGAGGGGCGCGCCCATGCGACGGAGGTCCTACGCAAGCATCGCCTCGCCGAGCGTCTCCTGCTGGACGTCATCGGCCTGGAATGGGCGCAGGTTCACGACGAGGCCTGCCGCTGGGAGCATGTGATGAGCGACGCCGTCGAGGCGCGGCTGGAGGAACTGCTCTCCGATCCTACCGTGGATCCTTACGGCAATCCGTTGCCCGGCGTGGGCGGGGGCGAGCCTCTGCGCTCCGCTGAGCTGGCGGTGCGCTCGCTCGAGTCGGGCGTGCTGGTCCTGGGACGTATCGGCGAGCCGATCCAGGCCGACGCGAAGTTGCTGGCTTCCTTTGATGAGCTGGGGCTACGCCCAGGGGCGCGTGTGGGTCTGTCGGCGCATGGGGACGTCGTGCGCGTGGCCGCGCTCGATGGGTCCGGTGAGGTGAGCGGATACCTGACGCTTCCGATGGCGCTGGCCGCACATCTGTTCGTGCGCGGGGAGTGACATTCTCGGATTGACGAGGCCGGGACCCGGCAGGGTCTCGGCCTTCGTTATGCGCGGCTCTGAGCATGTCTCGCATCGTGAAATGGGTGTGACGAGTTGGTGGAAGAAGTGGTTTTTCCCGTTATTACGGGGCTGAAATGTCACGAAACGATAACGGTGGGGGCTCGGTGCGTTACCGTAACGTGACATTGACCGGCCGTGCGGGCTATAGTGAGTACCGGTCATCAGACCAACCGCCCATTCGGTACCCGAAGTGAGACAACGAATGGAGCGGAAAGAGCGTCTCACGCGGGGAACCCATAACCGGCTCTTCGTAAGCCTTGGGGTGAAGCTCGCACGCCGAGCCGGGCCTCCCGCCCGAACCCGACAGCTAACCTCGCAGGGAAACAGGGAGAAATTGAGTGAAGACTTCTAAGCCTGCTCCGCGTCACCGCCAGGCCCGTCGCCCGCTGACCGCTTCCGTGGTCGAGGGCATGGCCCCCACGAACGCCGCTCGCCCGATCGCCTTCGCGTCGGCCGCCGGTGTTGCGCTGACCGCGATCGCCGCCGGTGTTGCGAACGCCGCCCCGGCCGTCCCCCAGTCTGAGCCGCAGAGCGCCGACCTGAATACCACCACGATCGCCGTTGACGAGGTCACGACGGTCGAGGTTCCCGACATCGCCTGGACCGCCGAGGATGACGCCGTCGAGTCCGTCACGGCTGAGGCTCCCCCGGCACCCGCGCCGACCTCGGCTGCCGCCGCGAACGAGTCGAACAGCTCTGACTCCGCCGCTTCGCGCTCCGAGACCCGCGGTGACGCCACTTCGAGCGACACTTCCGCCCGCCAGGCCGCCGTGAACGCCGCCGGCTCCGACATCGTGTCGGTCGCCCTGGGCCTGACCGGCATCCCCTACGTCTACGGTGGCGAGAGCCTCGCCGGCCTCGACTGCTCCGGCCTGGTCAAGTACGCCTACGCGGCTGCTGGCATCAACCTGCCGCACTCCTCGTCCGCGCAGACCGCGGGTGGCACCATCGTCTCCGACCCGCAGCCCGGCGACATCGTGTCCTACCCCGGCCACGTCGCCATCTACATCGGCAACGGCCAGATGGTTGAGGCGACGGTCCCCGGCCGCCTGTCCCAGATCTCGCCCGTGCGCGGTGGCGCGACCTACGTGCGCTACTGAGACGCAAGACCTGACGGTGATCGCCGCAGCCCCTCGGGCTGCGGCGATCACCTTTTCCCCTCGGCTTGGGCTTTCGCGCACCGTCAAAATGCGGCACAATATAAGTGACTGCCACCACGAGGAGGACATGATGAGTTCTACCGAAGTCATTCTGGTCGGTGTCGATGGCTCGAAGGAGAGCCTTGCCGCCGTGACCTGGGCCGCCGACCGCGGCGCGCGCACCGGAGCGCGTATCCACTGCCTGTGCACCTATGCGCTGGCCTCCTACTCTGCCGCCGCCCTGGACGGCGGATACGCCGTCCTCGATGACGAGGCCCTCAAGGCGGGCGCCGAACAGGTCGTCGAAGAAGCCAAGGCGGTGGCACGCGAACGCGGTGCCACGCACGTCTCCGGGTCCACCGAGCCGGGCGACCCCGCAGGGGTGCTCATCGACTTCTCGGCCGAAGTTGACATGATCGTCGTCGGATCACGTGGAGGCGGCGGCTTCGCCGATCGCCTCCTGGGGACGGTGTCCTCGGCTCTGCCCGCACACGCCAAGTGCCCTGTTGTCGTCGTGCCGCGCCACACCTCGGGCAAGAAATTCACGCCCGTGGAACGCATCGTCGTCGGCATCGACGGCACCGACCAGCCCTCCTGCGCCCTCAAGCATGCGATTTCCGAGGCACGCGTCTGGGCTGCGCGCCTCACCGCCGTCTCGGCCGTCCCGATCGCGGTCGGCCCCTCCGTCATGGCGTGGACCCCCACCGGCGTCGACCATTCTGCGCTGCTCGCCCAGGTCCGCGAGGGCATGGACGCCGCCATCGAGGCCGCCCTCGACGGTGACGACATGCACGTGTCGCGCCACGCCCTCGACGGCTCCGCGGCCTCTCTGCTCGTCGAGTTCTCCACCGCCGTCGACCTCGTCGTCGTCGGCACCCGGGGGCGAGGTGGCCTGGCCGGAGTACTCCTCGGCTCGACCTCGCAGACGGTTCTCCACCACTCGACCTGCCCCGTCATGGTCGTTCCCTCCGCCCACCTGGGCGAGGGAGCGGCCGCCGTGCACACGGAGTGGGAACGCCGCTAACACGTCACGGACGAGGCCGGGGTGTCCAGCGGGCGCCCCGGCCTCGTCCGTGTGTGCTCAATATCCCCGACGCCATGGCCCCGTTGACGGGGCCGGTGACGCGACGGGCGGGCACCCACTTTGCTAGAGTTGCCCCGGACAATGTGTCACGCCCTCGTAGCTCAGGGGATAGAGCACCGCTCTCCTAAAGCGGGTGTCGGACGTTCGAATCGTCTCGGGGGCACTGTGAGGTGATGTCATGCGTAACGCCATCGGGTATGTCGTTACGGCTGTGGCTGCGCTGTGTTGGGGAGCATCCGGTGTCTCCGCCGACTATCTGATGACCTCCCATGGCATTGAGCTGACCCTCGTCAGCTTTTTTCGTATGTTCGTCTCGGGTATCCTCACCCTTGGCTTCGCCCTGGCTCGCGCGCGCCGCGTCACCCCCCAGCACCGCGAGCTCGTGACAGCGAGGCGCAACTGGCTCCCGCTCGTCTCCTACGCGATCTTCGGCCTCGCCGCCTGTCAAATTAGCTACATGGAGGTTATCCGCGCTTCCAACGCCGGGACGGGCACAGTCCTGCAGTACCTGGGTCTCATCCTCATCGTCGTGTGGGTCTGCCTGAGCCACCGCCGCTGGCCGCGCGCCAGCGAAATCGTCGCCATCCTCCTCGCCCTGACGGGAACCTTCCTCCTGTCCACACACGGCTCCCTTGACACCCTCGCGCTGACCCCTGTGACCCTTGCGTGGGGCGCCATTGCTGCCCTCACCCTGGCGACCTATACGCTCCTGCCCGCCCGCCTCATCGCCTCCTACGGTGCCGAGCTCGTCGTCGGCTACGGGCTCCTCATCGCCGGAGCCGGCGTCGGCCTGGCCGGGCGGGTCTGGCGCTACTCCATCACCTGGACCCCAGACGTCATCGTCGCAATGACGGTCACGGTCGTCCTCGGTACAGCCGTCGCCTTCACCGCCTACCTGTGGGGAGTCGACCGCATCGGGCCCGTGCGCGCCTCCCTCGTCGGCAGCCTCGAACCCATCGCCGCGACCACTTTTTCCGCTCTGTTCATGGGAACGACCTATACGGGCATCGACATCGTCGGCATGACCCTCATCGTGGGAGCCGTTGTGACCATCTCCGTGGTCGACCTCGTCCGGGCGCGCCGCGTCGGTCAATAAGCCACCCTGCCGTAGGGTGGAACCGTGGTTCCTAGTATCTTTTCGCGCCGTCCCGCTCCAGAGCCCGAGGCCGCCGAGGCCTCGTCCACGTCGACGCACCCGACCACCCTTGTCGGTCAGGCGCGTTCCGCGTGGCGCACACGACTCGAGGAGACCATCGCAGCCGAGAGCCAGTCCCTGCCGACGCTGTCACTGACCGACGCGCACCCGGGAGGCCTCGCGCAGCTCTACACCGAGCACCCCGTGCGACTGAGCCTGCTCATCCGCGAACCCATCGCCCTCGGGCGTGCCCTCGACCGCGCCCGCGCAATCATCGCCCGCTCCGAACAGCGCGCCGCCACCCACGGCACCGGCCCCGTCCACCTGGGCATCGGCACCGCCACGTGGCGCCACGGAACCGAGACCGTCACCGTCCCCGCTCTGCTGCGCCCCGTGCGCCTCGTGCGCCGCGACGACGACGTCCTCATCGCGCTGGGACGTGGAGCTCTCCTGGCGCCCGAACTCACCGACGCCCTGCGCGCCGCCGGGCAGGACGTCGACGGCCGCGACATCCTCGCCCAGGCCAGCGGACACCACGGCTTCTCCTCCTCCCAGGCCATGAGCGCCCTGCGTCAGACCTGCGGCGTCCTGAACCGCTTCGAGCTGCGCGACGAGCTGGCCGTCGGGCTCTTCTGCCACCCCGCCGGGCCCCTGGCCGCCAGCCTGGCCACCGACGTCGAGGCCCTGGCTGACTCCGAGGTCATCCGCGCGCTCGCGGGCGACCAGGATGCCGGCCACGACCTGACCGCTGAACCCATCCCCACCAACCCCGGCGACCGCGATCCGTGGGCCGAGAAGGGCGTCGGCGACCTGATCCCCACCCAGCAGGACGCGGTCGAGGCAGCCTCAGACGGGCGCAGCGTCTTCATCGACGTGCCCGCCCACGCCGACGACGCCTCCATTGTTGCGGCTATCCTGGCCGACGCGGCCGCCACCGGCCGTTCGGTCCTGCATGTCTCGACCCAGACACCCCGCTCGATCGCCGCGTATTCGCGCCTGGCGGACCTGGGCCTGGCCGACGTGGTCGCCAACATTGACGGTTACTCGGACGCGCGACGAAGCCTCGCCGGGCGCGTTCGCGAGGCCATGGCCGACATGTCGCCCGTCGTCGATCAGGAGAACGTCGACGCAATGCGCGGTCGCCTGCGTCAGGTTCGCGCCTCTCTGGCCGCCTACGCAACCGCACTGCACGAGCCCTACGGCCGTTTCGGCGTGTGCGCGGCGGACGCCCTGCGCGCCCTCACCGACCTCACGAGCGGCGAGGACGCGCCCACGACACGCGTTCGACTCTCCGAGCAGACCCTCTACGACATTGCGCTGGATCAAGGCGAGAAAGCCCGTGCACTGCTGCGCGAGGCCCTCGCCTCCGGGCGCCTCACCGCCGCCTCGTCCTCCCCGTGGTCCTCCGCCGTCCTCACATCCGACGAGCAGGCCAGTGACGTGCTGCTGCGCGTCAAGCGTCTGTCGGAAACCCTGCCCCAGCTGCGCGTCCACATCGCCGCCGTCGCCGGCGAGGCAGGCATCAAGCCGGCGGGCACTCTCGCCCAGTGGGACCGCCAGCTGGCGATGTTCGACGGCATCGCCGACGTCCTCGACGTCTTCCAGCCCCGCGTATTCGAGCGCAGCGCCGCCGACATGGTGATCGCCACCGCCCCCAAGCAGTGGCGCAAGGACCACAACATCTCCATGGGCCGCTCCGAACGCACGCGCCTGGTCAAGCAGGCCCAGGACCTCGTGCGCCCCGGCGTGCACGTGCCCGACCTACACCGTGCCCTCATTCGCGTCCAGGAGCGCCGCGACGCCTGGTGCGCGGTGTGCGGCGACGACTCCTGGCCGATCCTGCCCGCCAAGATCGGTGAAATCTCAGCCCTGACCGACGCTGTGCGCGACGACCTGGACGCCATCGCGCCCGTGTTCGTTGCCGAGGAAGCGGATCTCGTGGGCACGCACCTGCAGCGCCTCGCGACCCTTATCGAACGCTGGTCGAGCGACACTTCCGCCGCCCGCGAGGTTCCCGCTCGCCTGGCGTTGCGCTCGCGCCTGGCCGACCACGGCCTCGATGCCCTCGCCCAGGACCTAGCTGACCGCGGTGTCGAGGACGAACAGATCGACACCGAGCTCGACCTGGCCTGGTGGGCCTCCCTGCTGCGCGCCATGCTGGCCTCCACGCCGGCCCTCGGCGGCGTCGACCCCGGCTCCCTGGAGGAGCTCGCCCGCGAAGGACGCGAGCTCGACGAGGCCCAGGTGGCCTCGCTCATCCCCCAGGCCATCACCGGGGTACGCCGGATCCGCACGAACGCCCTGGCAGCGCGTCCCAGCCAGTACGAGGAGCTACGCGAGCTCCTCGACGGCGGTGCCGCCCCCTCCGACCTGGAGCTCCTCGTCGGCTACCCGCTCGTGCGCCACCTGCTGCCCGTCCTCATGACGGTCCCCGCGATGGTGCCCATGCTGGCGCCCACAGGGCGCACGGTCGACATGGTCGTCCTCGACGGGGCCGATGGCCTGCCCCTTGCGGAGCTGGCGCCCATCATCGCGCGCGGCCACCAGCTGGTCGTCATCGACGACCTCGCGGCCGCCTCCGAGGAGGGTGCAACGCGCGCCCTCGGCAACGTCCTTCCCACCGTGCGGGTCGAGCCCGGCCCCAGGCGGCTCAACGACCAGGTCGCCCTGCTGCTCGCCCGCTACGGCTACGAACACGCGGGAATCCCCGTTCCCTGGACGGCCGCGAACGCGCCCGTGAGTGCCCGCTGGGTTGAGGCCACCGGCATGCCCGCGCCCGGTGCCCACGCGATCGAGTCGACGGGCGCCGAAGTCCGTGTCGTCGTCGACGCCGTCATCGAACACGCGGTCGAGTGCCCCGAGCGTTCGCTGGCCGTTATCGCACTGTCCGATCGGCACGCACAGCGCATCACCGAGGCCCTGGCCTCCGTGCGTGCCGACGAGCCCGGCCTGGCCTCGTTCTTCGACCCGGCCACGCCCGAACCCTTCGTGGTCGTTGGGCCGCACCAGGCCGTGGGCCTGACTCGCGAGTCGTTGATCCTGTCGGTTGGCTTTGCCAAGACGCCCCACGGGCGCGTCATCCATGACTTCGGCGTGCTCTCGAGCGAGGAGGGAGCCGACACCCTGGCCGAGGTCCTGCGCGTCGTGCGTGGCGACCTCACCCTCGTCTGCGCCCTGCGCAGCGCCGACATCGACCGCGACCGCCTCCACCACGAGGGTACGCGCATGCTCGTCGACCTCCTCGAGATCGCCGAAGGGCACGCGGGAGAGGGGATGGACGCCTGGCCGGTCCTGGCCGGCGAACCCGACCGGCTCCTCGTCGACCTGGCGGACCACCTGTACTCGCGCGGCCTCGAGGTCGTCGCCAACGTCGGCATTCCCGGCGGCATGCGTGTCCCCCTGGCCATCGGGCACCCCGACTCGCCCGGCCGCCTGCTGCTCGCGGTCCTCACCGACGACGAGGAATACCTGTCCGAGCCCAGCCAGCGCGTGCGCGACCG
>ERZ772966.974-NODE-974-length-10652-cov-4.814381_pt1 | contig 10652 bp, 7 predicted proteins | sample MGYA00580680_ERZ772966 | MGnify/ENA primary metagenome ERZ772966 (study PRJEB29015, sample SAMEA2738055) | human oral metagenome | biome: human oral; feature: human-associated habitat; material: saliva | place: China | collected 2225 ...
CAAGGCCGGATCCAAAGCTTTAGAACCCACAAATAGACTCAAAACTATGGCCCCGGCCAAGGCTAGCAGCGCCAGCGTAAAAAATATTGGTTTAGCTAGGCGCATCTTTAGGCTGCAGGCCCCGGGAACTTGCCGACGCCGCCCGCTCCGGCTGACTTTCCGGCGCCAGCCCCGGCAGCGCCAGCTCGACGGCGGTTACGCAGCAGCACCGCGCCGATAGCAACCGCACCAATAAGCAGCGCCGCACTAAATACGCTAACGCCGAGCACCGGGAAATCTGATTTAGGGCTCTGTTCCATGGCCACAATAGTGGTCACGGTGGTGGCCGCCGGCTGGGCCTTCTTTTTAGCGCCAGGTGAGGCGGTCACCTTCAAGGTCCCTGAGGTGGGCTTAGCCGAGGCGCCCGCGCTGGCAGTGGCCTGGCTACCAGCAACGCCTGCTGCGCCAACCCCACCATTAGCGCCCGCCCCTGAATCACTGCCAGAGCCAGAGCTGCCAGAGCCGCCGCCAGCGTTGCTAGAGCCGCCAGCGCCAGAAGCACCACTGCCAGAGCCAGCGGCTGCTGCGCCTCCCTGATCGCCAGAGTCACTGGCTGAGCCGGTTACGGTAAATTGCGGGGAGCGGTTACTGAAACCTTTAGTGCCCCCACCTTGAGATTCAGGGATTTCTTGGCTGGCCAAGAACCTCAGCCAGTGAACGCCGGGCTTAACATAGCTGGGCAGCACAAACGAGCCAGAAACTGAGCCGTTGGCACCAATTTTTTGCTGATGCACCACGCCGGTGCCGCTTACTGAATTGTCTGAGCCATCCAGGGCGCCGTCGTCAATTTTGATACTTACAGTCTCACCAGCAGGAAAGCCGCTGAGGCTGAAGCTGAGGGTACCGCCCGCCTCCACCGAGCCGGTGACAGTTGAGCTGGTACCTTCAGTGGAGTCGTCTGCACCCCCTGGCGGCAAAGCTGCAGCGCTAGGCAGCACCAGGGCCAGGGCGGCGCCAGAAACCATGACAGCACTGGCTAGGGTCTTAAAAACCTTGGTCACTCTACGCATTTACTTTCCTTAAATTCGGGGCGTTAGGCTTTGCGGCGCAGCAGCAGGGCCACGGTGGCGCTGGAAGCCAAAATGACTCCGGCTGCAGCTAGCAGCCAGACGTCGTCGGGGCTGAGCCAGCCAGCCTTTTGGGCGCGTTTAAGCACCACTACTTGACTGACGTTTTGCGCGGGGGCCGCCTCAGCCGCAGCCGGGGCGCCCCCAGCCAGCACGAAACTGGACCAACCCAGCTGTTTGCCGTCTTCACCAATGGCCGCGAGCGCATAGTTGCCGCCGCTTAAGCCACTGATTTCCAGCTTGATCTGGTGGGTGTCGTCAACCTGCACCCAACCCACCGGGGTGGCCGGGTCGTAGAGGTACATAAATAGCCACTGTCCAGTTTCGATGCTGGCGGGCACGCTTACCGTGATTTCTTTGCCTTTAGCGGCGACTTTAAAGCCCTGAGTGGGACTCTTGGCTAGCGCTTTTAGATCGCGTGCCACCGAGTTGGGCATGGCGGCAGGCATGGGTTTAAGGGCCTTGGCTTGCGTGTTGGCTAGGGTGCGGGCTGCGGGGCGCAGGTTCACTGCCGCATAGCCACGGCGTGTGCTAACTGCGCCTAGCCTGGTGGTGTTGACGCGGCTAAAGCTGGTGGTAAATGGGTTTAGCTGGGTGAGTGTTCGCCGGCTAGTTAGCTGTGTGCCTGTTTGGGCTACGCCGTGATGGGCGGGGGAAATAATTTTGATTTTGGCCGGCAGTTGCAGGCTGCTCCAGCCGATCACTGTGCCGGTTGGGTTTTGGGCCACCAGGGTCACTTTGCCGCCGGGCAGATCCGCTGGCCGCTCCAGGCTTACGCCGTGGTCTAAGCCCACCTGGTACCACTGGCCTTGCCAGGGGATACGCCGCGAGCCGTCAGGCAGGTAGGTGGATAGGTACACCCAGCTGCCGACTTTAGCTTGTGGCAGTTTCACGTTGATGGCCGCAGTGGTTAGGGAGGCTTGCATTGAGCCGGAGTTGGCGGCGTTTAGATCCTCACTGGGGCTGATGGGTGCGGGCACGCCGCTGGGGGTGTAGTCGCCTACGGTGAAGGGCTTGACCAGTAGGGTGCGGCCTTTGTCGCCGGCTTTGAGGGAGCCGCTCAGTAGGCGCAGGCTGTGGGCGCCGGTTTTGAAGGCGGGGCTGGTGCCGCCCTTGGTGTCACCGTCGGTGGGTAAGGGGATTTCTACCTGGAAGTTACCGTTAGCGTCGGCTTCAAAAATGGCCCAAATGGTGGCGTTGGGGGCCACGGTTTCACCGGCGCGGCGGGAGTAGCCGCCTTCGTCAAGTTTGACGGCGATTTTTGAGCCGCCTTGAGTGGGGTGGCACCAGCCGCTACCAGCCAAAATGAGTTTGTCGCCGTAGTTGTAGCGCGGCCCGGTGGTGGCGTCTTTAGTTTGGCCTGCCGGGTAAACCAGGTGGGCTGTGGCGCTGGCCTGGCATTTTTGCGGGCTGGTGGTGGGGGCAGCGGTTGGCTGCGGGCTCGACGACGGCGCCGGGGTGGGCGCGGCGGTGGGGCTCACGCTGGGTGCCGGGCTGGGCTCACTGGTGGGCTGCGGGGCGCTGGTGGGCTCCGGCGCAGCAGTGGGCTGGGTAGTGGGGGCCGGGCTGGGCTCGCTGGTAGGCTCCGGGACTGGCTGCGCAGTGGGCTGCGGGCTGGGCTGCGCAGTAGGTTCACTGGTGGGCTGCGGGCTAGGGCCGGGCTCAGGCTCGACGGCGTCGTTAACCTCAAACCCGGCCACTTTAGATACCCGCTCAGAGCCATCATTGCCACCAAGCAGACGAATCCAGTGGGTGCCTTGGGTGGTGAATTGCGGCAGGTTTACCTGCACGCTGAAGTCACCGCCGGTGGTGGGCACAGTAATAGTGGTTTGGTCCGCGCTTAGCTCTAGGCCCGAATCCTGGGCGGGCAGCTTGGAATCTGCGCCCTTGCCATCGTCTAGTTTGAGGGCCACAAACCCACCCTCGGCGCGGGGTGCAAAGCCGGTGCCTTTGACGGTGATAACTGAGCCGGATTTAACCGTTTGCGGCTCCACAGTTAAGGTACCCTCACCAGCGGTGTTGGTGGGGATAGAGCCAGCCGCAGAGGCCTGGGCGCTCACACGCCCAGAGCCAGGGGCGGCTGCCTTGGCACCTTGGGCAGACACATACCTGGCAGCTGAGCCTGCCACCCCAGCAGTTTGGGCTACTGGGTAGGCGAAGGCCGGCATAGTGCCAAAACCTAACGCTAGTAGCGCCAGGGGGAGCGTAAATTTACGTAGTTTCATGAGTCTATTTCTTCTGTGGGCCGCAGTTTTTAAGGCGCATGCCCGTTTTTAAAGGCACCTGTGTCTAGCTGAGCAGGTAGCGCTTGACGTCGTCGAGAATGGAGTTCATCAAAATCGCTGAGCCGGTAGAAGTCCAAACGGAGCCGTCAACCGGGTAGACATGCCCAGCTTTATAGGCCTCTAGCTGCGCAAACCCGGGCACCTGCGCGGCCTGCTGTAAGGCTTTGGAGGAAGCGGAGGTGTCGGCACTGCCGCCGGCCTTGGGGTTGGATACTGAGGAGCCACCAAGGAAGCCAAAGAACATGTAGTCGGCATCAATCTGGGAGATGTTCTCTAGGGAAACCGGTTCGCTGTGTCCGTGTCCTTTGCGATCTTGGCTGGCTGGGCGTTTTAACCCTAGATCGTTTAGGGCCACGCCGGCGGGTAGCTCTTTGAGGATCAGCGATGCTGCGGTGCCCTGCCAGCGGATGATAGAGAAGGTTTTACCGGAGTATTTGGGCGCCAGGGCGCTAGCCATTTCTTTGACTCGCTTGTCGTAGGCGGCCAGTACCTGCTTGCCTTTTTGCTCCTGGTTTAGGGCAGCGGCGATATTGGTGAAGTTGCGCCGCCAGTCGCCGCCAGCATTGCCGGTGTATACGGTGGGGGCGATGGCCCGTAAGGTGGCCAGGGCTTTGGCGTTGTTGTTTAGCCCGGTACCGTCTACCAGGATCAGGTCGGGTTTTTGGGCGCCGATTGCCTCAAAGTTGGGTTGGCCAATGGCCCCCAGGATCGGGATGTTTTTGGCTTTTTCACTTAGGTAGTTAGGTACGGTTTTTTGGCCCCGGCCGGCGACGACGCCGATCGGTTTTAGTCCCAGCGCAAATATAGCGTCGGTGGTGGGCTCTGACAGTGTCACTACCCGTTTGGGGTTGGTGGGCACGTTAACTACAGACCCGTCCACGTTTTTTACGCTGCGGCTGGTGGCAGTGGCGGTGGCTGCCGGGCGTGAAGAATTGGCTAGCCCGCAGCCGCTAAGGGCAGCAGCTCCCCCTAAGCCCACGGCGGTCAGGATGGAACGGCGCGATAGTTCTTTCATTTTTGCCTCGCTGGGTAGTTACAGACTGGGGTCAGCTGAATTTTGTCAGGTAGCTAAGCCTTAGTAAAGGTAAGCTCAACTATAGAGATTTTTCACGACTACATGCGGTAAAAATCGAGCTTTACGTCATAATTAGCGCTATTTACGCAGTTTTTTGCAATTTTGATGCTTGCCTGAATGGTTTTTATTAGCCTAGCCTCACTTAGGGGAACCTAATAGTTTCCTCCTTTTGAGCAAACAATTGACCGGGCTACTGCAGCCCCTAAACCGCATAAGGAGCACGCATGGCACATTTCTCCATTGCATCGCGCGCCAGCTCACGCACACTCTCAGCCCTAGCAGTGCTAGCCATGGCCGCCATGCCGGCAGGCGCCGTCGCTAGCGCCACCAGCTCCCCTACCCCCACGCTAAGCGTGGCCAGCGCCGAGCAAAATTACACCAACCAAGTAACCGTCACCCCTAATGTGGTGCGTCCTGGCGCCACCATCACCATTAACGGCACTGACTTTGCCCCGCGTGCAGCCGACGCAGCCATTGCTCTCAAGCTCGACGGCGGTGCTGTGGCTTGGCCACAAAACCAGCCTGAAGGAGTAACTGTAACCCCCGGCTATATTGCGATTTCGGGCGTGCCCAACGCTGACGGCTCCTTCTCAGCCAAGGTAAACCTGCCTAACCTGGCCGACGGCGAGCACACCATCAGCCTGCTGGGCGGCTCACTAGGCTCTGACCCTAAGCCGCGCGTGGCTGTAACCGTTAAGTTCAAGGTTGACTCCAAGGCTCCGGTAGCCACCAGCCCCACTGTGGAGGCTACTAAGGCTTCCGTAGCCACCAATGGCGCAGTTTCTGTACCCTTCTCGGCCAAGGCTTTTAGTGCTGGCTCTACCATTTCGGTGACTGTTGATGGTCAGCCGGCTGGTTTTGCTGCTGGACGCGGCCCGGCAGTTAGCTCTGTCAAGGTTGAAGCTGACGGCACTGTTTCTGGCTCGGTTTCTATTGCCGCCGGCAAGGCCCTGGCTGGTAGCCACGAGCTAGTTTTCACTAGCTCCACCGGTGAAAAGGCCACCGCCCAGGTAGAGGTTGGGGTAGGCGCTTCCTTCGGCACTGGCGCAGTAGGCTCCAAGGTAGAAGGCACCATTTCGAACCTGCCCACCGGCGCCGTCGTTAAGGGCGTGGGCGTAGACGGTGCCAACTGGCTGACCTCCCCTGTAACCGTCACCAGCGGCAACCAGGCCACCATTAAGGACCTGCAGATCCCTGCCTCCACCAAGGTGGGCGAGCCCATCAGCGTCACCTACGTAATTGATGGTAAGGAAACCACCCAGGCCACCGCCGCTGTCACCACCCCTTCAGCCACCCCGCTAAACACTGAGGCCTACCAGGTCACCAGCACCACGGTGCCTAACGGCAACTACCAAAGCACCGCCAACTCTAAGGGCGAGGTGTTCATTACCGCCTCCGTAGGCCGCCCCCCGATTAAGGAATCCACCCTGGTTAAGGGCCACTATGACGCCTCTGGCAAGTTTGTGATTGACAAGCAGATCACTCCTGCCGCAGCCGCAGATGGTAAGGGTGTTAACGGGGTTTACGGCGTGGCCGTGGACGACGCTAACGGTTACGTGTGGGTTAGCAACACTCGCCAAAACACGGTGGCTGTTTACAAGCAGTCTGATCTGTCGCTGGTTAAGCAGTACCCGGCTAACACCGTCACCCACGCCCGCTCTATGCGAGTAATTGGTGACAGTGTCTACGTAACTGAAGCTGCTCGCGGCAAGGGCGGCGGCATTAAGGTTTTCAACGCTAAGCAGCTTGACGCCGCTCCCACCACCATTGACTTGCCCGAAGGCGCCGTGCCGATGGACTTTGATGTGGATAGCGCCAGTGGTCGCCTGTTCACGGTAGATATGAACCTGAACAAGGCTTACGTGATTGACACCAAGAACGCCAACCAGGTCACCAGCTATGACTTGCCTGGCGCTAATGGTGCCTCGGGCGTGGCCTACGACCCGGCCAACAACCGTTTGTTTGTGGCCAGCCAGAGCTCTAACAATGCGGTGGTTCTAGACCTGGGCACTGGCAAGGTTATTGCCGATATTCCTACCGGCAGCCAGTCCCTGGGCGCTGTCTACTCTAACGGCTATGTCTACGTGGTTAACCGCGCCGCCGGCACAGTTAGCGTAATTAACGCTTCCAGCTTGAAGGTTGAGGCTATTTTGCCCACCGGCACTAACCCCAACCACCTGTCGGTTAACCCTGACGGCAGCGTGAATGTAGTGGATAAGGCCGCCAGCAACAACCAGATTTTCCGCATTGCCCGCAAGGGGGCTACCCCGACGCCGACCACCCCGGTGCCCGCGCCCACTAGCAGCCCCACGGCTGCGCCAACTGCGGCTCCGGTGCCCACCGCCCCGGCTAGCCCCACCGCTAAGCCGAGCGCCCCGGCCTCACCGGCTCCTACCAGCCCAGCTAAGCCCAGCGCCTCAGCAACTGCGCCGGTAACTATTACCCCTCTGCCGGGTAAGGACACTGGTGCTCCGCTGCAACCCAAGGGCGCCGCTAACCAGGCTGAGGGCGGCCGCCCGAGCCTGGCTAAGACTGGCGCAAGCAGCATTGTGGGCCTGGCTGCACTGGCATTAATCGGCGTTGGCGCCTTTATGCTGCGCTCACGCCGCCGCGCCTGAACCTAGCGAATCAGCTGTTTCGCTGGCCAGCGTCACATTTCTTAAACCACTGGGAGGTCGAAGCTTTGCTTCGACCCCCCAGTTACACTTTGGTTTCTTTACTACATATCCAAAGCTTCTTTATTGCTTTGCTAGTAGTTTGCCTAATGTTTAGGTGTTTAGCACAGTAGGCCTTCGCGCTGGGCTTGGGTTAGCAGAGCCGGGCGGCTGGTTTCTTCCATGCCGTTGTTGGCGCAGGTTTGACGCCCTAGCGATGTATACCTATTCACTGTGGCCACAGTCAGGCCCAGTGCGTTAGCGGTTTCCTTGGCGGTGTGCCCCTGCGCATAGGAAAGCAGCACGTCACGGCGGCGTCCCTGCAGGTTATCGGTGATGACATAGTCGATGTAGGGGCGCACCTGCACCCACGAAACCGGGCTTAAGCGCCTGCCAGTGGCCACTTCCAGCACCGCGCGACGCAGTTCAGAGCCGGACACGCACCGAGTAAGCACGGCCTGCACGCCTAATTCACATACATTGCGCAGCAAATAGGGCTGCTCTGAGCTTTGATATGCCACTACTGGCACTTTAGCTTTTGCAAGCTGTTCTACTTGCTCAATAACTTTATCGGTGCGCTGCGCATCTAAATCAACAACTGCTACATTTACGCGACGCTGATTTAAACCTAGCTGCGCAATATCGTTGAGATAAATAATCTGATTAGTTTGCGCCACTTTAGCTAAGGCCGCGTACAGACCTAAACGTAATACTTCGCAGTCACCAATGATAGCGATGCTATAGCGCTCAGATTGCCGAGATGGCACATATAGATTAGCCACCAGCTTCCCTCCAAACTGCGTGCCAATACGATACTAGCGCGACATAACCCAGGCAGTATTGCAACGCTATCGCAGCAATTCCTTGATGCGCACCCTACTGCGGATTAGATAAAACCAACTATGGAACGTAACAGTAATACAGAGTTTAAAGCTTGCTAAATTCTAAAAAATTTAATTCTTGCCAGTTAAAACCGACGTATAGCAATATTACTTCAGAAACGCCTCCATTGGCTGAAAATTCAATCACGGTTCTATTACAGTTCACTGAAAAGTTTCTAGGCATTTGCCTGGCATTTCATGGGCATTGCCTGTATTTGAATGTATAAGCAAATGCGACCGCCGTAATTAAATTACTGCAGTCGCACAATTATGCATAGCTTTTGCAAGCTTTTTACCCAAGCTGGCTGGGGAAGGCCGCAAACATTGATTGCGCCGCCTCCAATTCAGAAACTTCCAACTCTAAGTTATCCACCAAAGCTTCCAGTGCCCCCATCACCTCGGCCACCTGCGCTGAGCTAGTAAACAGCACCCGCGCACACAGGTCATTGCCGTGCTGGCGCCAAGCGTAGAAACCAGTTAGGCGCAGGCTGTGGTGACCGACGTCGTCGCCATCAGAAAACGCCCCTAGCGAGCGGTAAACCACCTTCCCGCTAGCCAGTTTATGCTCCTCAGCCTTAACTGGCCCCTGCTGCCCCTCCCCCACGGTGATCAGCTCAGTCAAGGCCTGGGCCTCATCACCTTTAGACGGGTAGGCGTACAGGTCCAGTACAGCCGGCGCCAGCAGCTGCGAGGGCAGGTACAGGAAACGCGCGAAGGCCTCCTCGTCGGCAGGCAGGCGGTCAATACGGGCCACCATCTCCATAAACGCCTGCTGTACCCCAGCGTCGGCATAGACGGGGGCGGCCTGGAGCTGGTCCACCCAGCCGGGCTCTACATAAACCCAGTTGCCGTCAGTTTGGGCGCTCCAGTTCATGGTTGCATCCTCAGGCTGCGGGCGACGGCGTCATACAGGTGCAGCAGCGAGGTGGCCAGCTGGTCGTGCTCGGGGCTTGAGGGCAGGTTGATGTAACCGGTTAGGGTCACGATCGCTTCGGTGACGTCGGGGTTGGCCAGGAAGTAGGTGATCTGCCGCGATACCACCTGCGGCACCTCGGGCAGCTGCACGTTGAGCTCCTGGTTTACGGCCTCAGCGGTGGAGCGCAGTAGGTCCTCGCCGTCACGTAGGGACATGGTGCGCATGACGACGCTGTGCCCGTCCTCGATCACCTCCGCTTGGCCGTTGTCGCGGCCGATGGCGAGCATGGCGTCCATGGGGGCGACGTCGTCGGTCAGTGGTAGCGGCACCACGAACATGGAGGCACCGGTGAGCACCCCGGCGGTAGGCTCAACTTCCACCAGGAAGTTGGTGGCGCCCGCCTGCTTGAGGGCCTCAGCCTGGGAGCGGAATTGACGGTCGATTAGGTCGCGTACCTGCTCCGTCTTACCGCTTTGCCCCAGGTAGGTCATGAAGCGGTCACCAACCTGACGGGTCTGCTCAACTAGATCGCCGTTCAGATCAATATCAGCCCAGTTGCCCGGGACAATGTAACTAACTTTCATGAATAATCCTCCATGTTTTGCGCGCCTAAGTGCGCGTCAAAGCCTTAATAACCGGCAGCTAAGCCTACTCGCCACCAACAAGGCCTCTCTTATAGCCATGCAGAATTTCTGCACCGCCTTTGATCATGCCTCCGACAGCTTCACCCGTACCTTTAGCTACGCCACCTACAAAGTCGCCAGTGGCTTGCGCAGCGCCTGCAGCGGATTCACCCACTGCACCTACATAGTTGCCACGGTTCCAGGCATCAGCAGCTCGCGCACCACTAGTAGCAAGGTGTTGAGTGGCGTCATTAACCCCAGAAGTTATATCTGTACCACCTTGCACTACACCGCTGAGCATTGAGGCAGTGCCGCTTGCATTACCTTGCTGTACATATGCACGACCTATGTTGGTAGTAGGTGTCCCTGAGGCTGCAATATGGTTTGCTTTGGGATTCTCATACTGGGCATCCAATGGCCCATATAGATGGTCCATATAATGGTAATCAATAGGATTATGAGGCGTGATCTTTGTGATGAAATCAGCCTGAACTATATGACGCTCGCCATATGCACGTGGGACATAAGTGTCAGCCGGACCTAATATCGGTTTATCGTGCACATAATCTTGGGCTGCATTAAGCGGGTCTAGCTCAAAGCTATACGCCTTAACATTTGATCCATCCGCAGGTGCCTGGGCATCAAAACCAAAGGCATCGATACAGTGTCCTCGCGCGATTGACTGGTTAGTATCTGAAAGACCAGCAGCATTAAAGGTTACTGCGTTTCCTCCAGTAGCCAGGGCAGCAGCTGAGGCCAGCTCACCGCCCAGCGAGTGACCAGTAAAATCAACGTTTTCACGGCCCACCGCTCTAGCTAGTTTGATGGATAGGTCTATAGCTTCATGAACTTGATCCGATGCACCCGTAGCACCTTGCAGATCAGCCCAGCCATCTTTGTAAAGCTCTCGACCAGGCTCAGTGCCACGGAAAGCCAGCACATACTTACCGTCAGCATTTTGGTAGACACTCGCCTGCATGCCGTTCGCAGTGTCTAACTCAGACGGGTCAATCCCTAGCCTCTTCAGCTCCTCAGCATCAACCTTGCGCCAACCATCAGGGATAGGGTCACCAGCTTCATAAGCAGCCTGAGCCAGACGCGCATAGTCCGCA
>ERZ772966.979-NODE-979-length-10619-cov-7.726713_pt1 | contig 10619 bp, 9 predicted proteins | sample MGYA00580680_ERZ772966 | MGnify/ENA primary metagenome ERZ772966 (study PRJEB29015, sample SAMEA2738055) | human oral metagenome | biome: human oral; feature: human-associated habitat; material: saliva | place: China | collected 2225 ...
CCCGTAACCATATGCTTATTATACTACAAAACGCCCGTTTAACACGAGCGTTTTTGTGTAGTTACTAGGGCTACTAGAAGTAGATATAGGTAAGCCCAGAGGCTGGTATCCTAGATTTAGGATCCTCAGGCCCACGATATAGCCCGTCCCACCACCTGTTGTAATCACTAATAGTAATCGTACCGTCGCCATTGACTGCTTCGACATACATGACATGGCCATAATATCCGTCCATTGATACCGCAGCCGCGCCCACCTTGGGAACTGAACCTTGCTTAATGCCGTATCGTGCCGTCGTTGCCGGCCACTGGTTAGCATGACCGGCGCCGCCAAAATGCGGAACATATCGTCCAGTACTAGCAACCTTCCAAGCAACATAACTTACACACTCACGCGTGTATAGTCCCCATCGATCGACATAAGCATCACGCGGCGCATTAGCCCACTCGCTTGGATATCCGCCAGTCCCCACAGATCCAGCCCCGAAAGTAAATCTCTTTTTATTCTCCTTGAGCTGTTCTTCACGTAATTTAGCTACTTCAGAATTGCGCTTTTGTGCCAATGCAGCATAATTATTTTGGTCATTCTTCGTGTCAGTAATCAGTTTTGCCTTCTCAGATTGCTTAGCCGCCATCGCATTGCGCTGCAATTCCTGGTCGCGAAGCGTATTTTCGACAGACTTCTTATTCTCTTCCAGCTTTTTCTGCAAAGACTTAATTTCTTTGATCTTATCATTCAATGAAGTTTTCAAAGAATTACGCTGTTCTTGCTTATCGATGTAATCGCTAATATTTTTTGAGCTAGCAAGCATCTCCAGTGGCGAAATCTGATCATCAACATACAAATCTGCCAAAATTCGCCCCATCGCTTTACGATTGTGCTTAATTAGTTCTTCGTTCTTTTTTATCTGGTCATTAAGGCTATTTATCTTCTTTTGGCTATCAGAAATCTGTGTCTGAATAGCTGATATTTGTCCGTTTATCTTATCAAGTTCCGCCTGTAAACTGTCAGCCATCTCGCCCAAGCGCGAAGCCTCAGAATTATAGTTGTCTGCTTCTTGTTGTTTTGCCTGAATTTCGGCGTTATAGTCGCGAGCCAATACGTGTGATGCCATGCCAAAAATGCCCGATCCAGCGAGCAATGCAGACATCGCCACCAGAGACGCTCTGCTGACTAATGATGCCGAAACTGGTGTGGTGGACCGTAGTTTCATACATCTATGTTAGCATAAGCATAATCAGCATGTCAAGGACTTTTACAACTTAAGATATTTGCGAGTTGCCACCCAAGATGACGCCACGCCAATTGCCGCGCCGACCAGAATCATACTCAAGAAAACCAGCACGCCGTACATTTTTAGATGATTCAAAAGATTATCGATAGGAATGCCGTATTTTACCATCGGATCATGTGCAAGAATTAACAGCCCGTACCCAACCACCGTTGCGATAATTGCCGCGATAAATCCGTACATTATAGCCTCAACGATAAACGGACCTCTGATGAAACTGCGTTCTGCGCCGATCAACTTCATCATCTCAATCTCGTCCTTGCGGTTGAAAATTGCCATGCGAATAGTGTTAAAGACCACAAGCGAAGAAATCACCACGAAAACAACTGTAGCGATTGACCCACCGATACTCGCCAATCTCACCCAACTACCAACTGTTTTAATAGCTTGCTGGCGCTCACCTGAGAATGATGGTTCCCTGTTAGGATCTTTGTACTTTTTATACAGATCATCTGTTTTAACAAAATTATTTAATGACTGCTGGTTGTTCAATTCTTTCACGGAAACACGAAGCGTTGCCGACATCTCATTACTAGACTCACGAATCGCCTCAAGCGTGTCTGGATTATCCTTATATTGCTCGGCTTGCTTTTCACGCGCTTCTTCCGCGGAAATATACTTAACGCTATCGACATTATCTAATTTTTCAATTCGAGATTTAATCGTTTTAATCGTTTTTTCTGGCGTGTCGCCCTTTAAGTAAATTGACATATCGGCACGCTTGGAAACATTTGAAACAGTGTCAACCAAAACCTGGCGCGCTGATAATGTTATAAACACGATAATCAACGTGACGCTCATCACCGCAGTTGCAGCAATCGTTAGCCAGGCGTTACGACTAAAGTTATTGATGCCATATCGGCACATTCTGACAAACGTCAGCCAACCTCGTCGACGCTGACGTATACGAATAGTTTCTTTGCTTTTGTTGGATTTATTAGCTGATTTCATTACTGTTTATAACTCCCTCTCGCCTGATCAGAGGTGATTTTACCATGATCAATTGTAATAACGCGTCGCTTTAACTTATTAACAATCTCCACGTTATGAGTCGTCAAAATAACCGTCGTGCCATACTTGTTAATCTTTTCCAGCAAGCGAACAATGTCCCAGCTGTGTTTCGGATCCAAGTTTCCAGTCGGCTCATCTGCAATCAGAATCTTCGGCTGACGCACCACTGCACGCGCAATCGCTACACGCTGACGCTCACCACCAGAAAGCTGATGAGGGAAATGCTTTTCCTTCCCCTTAAGACCAACCAACTCAATCACCTTCGGCACAGTTGCCTTAATTTCCCGATTTGTCATTCCAGCAATTTCCAGGGCAAACGCCACATTCTCAAACACTGTTCGATTCGGAAGCAACTTAAAATCCTGAAATACCACGCCAATTTTACGACGCAACAGCGGAATATGCTTGTCCTTCAAATTATCATAATCAATTCCGCCAACCACAATTTTTCCAGAGCTTGGCTTTTCTTCCCTGGTCAAAAGCTTCAAAAGTGTCGATTTGCCAGCACCCGACGTACCAACAATAATCACAAATTCACCAGCGCCAACATGAATGCTTGCTCGATTCAATGCCGGCTTGTTACTTTTTCCGTAGTTCTTCGTTACCCTATCTAACAGAATCATTAATAGTATTATACCATAAGCTAAATATTTTTAGAATTAGCATTTTGTTCTAAATATGCCGTGATAAATTCGTCAATATCGCCGTCCAAAACACCTTGAGCGTTGCGATTTTCGTGCTTTGTGCGCGTATCTTTAACTAGCGTATATGGATGCAAAACGTAATTTCTAATTTGGCTACCCCAGTTTGCCGATTCGCCAGCCCTAAGATCAGACAGAGTTTCGGCGTGTTGCTCTAATTTCATCGCTAACAATTTTGACCGCAGAATCTTCAGCGCCGTTTCTTTGTTCTGAATCTGCGAGCGCTCATTCTGAATAGCCACCGTAATTCCCGTCGGCTCATGCGTCACTCGAACCGCCGAATCCGTCGTGTTCACGCCTTGACCGCCCTTGCCACCTGAACGATAGACATCAATTCTTAAATCATTCGGGTCAATTGATATTTCATCGGGCGCGTCAATTTTCGGCAAAACCTCGACAAGTGCAAAACTAGTCTGCCGCAAATTGTCCGCATTAAACGGACTTAATCTTACCAAACGATGCACGCCATTTTCCGACCGCAATTTTCCATAAGCAAAAGATCCAGAAATCTCCAAAACGACCGTTTTAATTCCAGCGTCGTCATTTGTCGAGCGTTCCAGCGTATCAACTTTCATGCCAGATTTTTCCGCCCAGCGCAAATACATTCGCTCCAACATCGCCGCAAAATCCTGCGCATCCAGCCCACCTACGCCAGCGGAAATGCGCATGATTGCCGAGCGATTGTCATATTCGCCAGAGAATAATAAATCGGTTTTATGCCTATCAAAACTCTTCTCAATCGCCGCAACTTGCGCCTGAAATTCTGGCAATAAATCGTCATCACCAAGCTCCATCAGCTCCACCATATCACCAACCTGCACCGTCAAAGTCTGCCAAGGCTCGACGGTCTGACGAAGGCTGGCGGCTTGTTTCGTTAATTCTTGGGCGTAATCAGGATTATTCCAAATTTCTGGCTGATTCAATTGATCATCCAGCTCCGCCAATTTCTGCTCCAAATCAGAAAACTTCAGCGCTTTTTTAGCCTGTTCAATTTCTTTTTCTAATTCACCAATTTTCTTTTTTAGCGGTTGCATATATTTTATTGTATCACGGCAGAGGGTCACCGAATAATACTATAGCCCATATTGGCTATCGCCCGATTTCGCTGTGACCACGCATCTGCGATAGAAGGTCGCACTTTCTCATACCACGATCTAATAGACTCTGCCTTCTCTGGGCTAAGATTTTTCACCGCAGCCTCAATCATACGATCTGTAACATATTGATTAAGACTTTCAACGCCCTCCCCCATAAGCCTAGCTGTACCTTCTTGAATTTTATTAGTAATACCATGTCGACTTATATTGAGCTTAACCTCATGCTCGCCGTAATCTTGTAAACACTCTATCCTGTCAATCTCGCCGTCTTCATCAAAATAAGCAGTTGGCGTCTGACGTTCAATATCCGCCGTTCTATAATCCTCTAAAATTTGGTTCGCTTCAGCTTCACCTATCTCTCCTGTACTTAAGGCAAAACCTACAGCAGCTTCAAATTTTTCTGGCGAAGGAAAATACCATTTCAATGTATCACCCTCGACAACGCGAAACCCTAACCTCCCCTTCGATTTTGGTGCGCAATAACACATACCGCCTAAGAATATTCTTAGCTCCTCTCCCCGACTAGAGTCCATGTATGTATATCGAACAACTTTGTTCTCAGTATAAATATTCTCTTCAGGGATCTCAACAACCGGCAGACCAGTTCTACGTCCAAGACCAAGCATATTCGCCGCCAGATCAGAATCAACAGGTTTTTTTCGAGAGTCTACCTTATAGAAAAACCCAGCAGCCCTTAATCCACTACGACCAAGCGCTACAACTTCATTATAAGTACGCGGTGAACCACGTTCAAGCAATTGGTCCGGCGAGAGCAGTCCTCTAGATTGGCCTTGAGCCACAAGACGCTCCTTATTGCTATTTATCGCACCAGCGTCAGTTGGCGAAGTAAGCACAATGCTCGATTCAGGAGCCTGCACAATAATTCCACCGCTACCATATGTAGCAGTGCGACCATTTTCAATCAATGACATACTTACAGACACTCGCTCATCAATATCCTCTGGCCTAATTCGTAAGTCAATAGATTGACGTCGTACCTCATCATTAGAAGCATCTGTTTCCTTTGATGTATAAATCGCGTTAAAAAGAGAAAAAGGATTAAAAGCATGCACTAAATAGCGAAAGTTATCGGGATTATGTTGATCAGGGTCAGTTGTCTCACCCCAACACACAGGTTCATCTTCGTGGATGCTGTAAGGTTTTTGATTCGTAGGCTCTGATAATTCAAATGACATATTTTATATTATACACTATATATAGATATAAGTCAATAACATATTCTACCGCACCATTTTTCAGCGCCCAATTCTCTGTTAAAATAAAAAGATGGATAAAGATATTGAGAAAATTCTATTTACGAATGAAGATATAAAAACGGCAGTTCAAAAACTTGGGAAAAAATTGACCGAGGATTATCACGATAAAAATCCTGTCGTCGTGGGTATTTTACGCGGTGCGGCGCCGTTTATGATCGACTTGATACAAGCGATGGATTGCTATATGGAAATTGATTTCATGGCAGTTTCCAGCTACGGCGACGACACAAAATCTTCTGGATCTGTAAAAATTATCAAAGATTTGGATACCGACGTGACGGATAGGTACGTGTTGATAGTTGAGGACATAATTGACAGCGGTCGAACCGCCCAGGCGCTAAGAGAATTATTTGCCGCAAAAAATGCTGCGTCGGTAAAAATATGTTCACTATTAGACAAGCCAGCGCGGCGCGAAGTTGACGCAAAAGCCGACTATGTAGGTATTGATACACCGAATGAATTTGTCGTTGGCTATGGCCTAGATTTTCGCCAGCAATATCGCAACTTGCCATACATCGGCGTCTTAAAACCAGAAGTTTATCAAGATTAAAGCTCTTCTACGGCGGCGACAAATTGCTCACCACGATCAGAATAGCTCTTAAACATATCAAAGCTGGCGGCCGCCGGACTAAGAATCACCACGTCGCCAGATTGCGCTTTATTTTTGGCTAATTTGGCAACTTCTTTCATTCCTGCCATATTCAATTGGACAATTTCGCAATCAACTTTTTCTTCCCTTAAAACTTCCCTAATTTCATCAGCGTTAGCGCCATTGATAATTATCAATCGCACGTTTTGTCGGGCAATTTCTTTCGCTAATTCAGAATAATCCGCGCCTTTATCCGATCCGCCCAAAATCAAAATTTTCGGCTCCACAAAAGCTTTTAGTGCCGCAATCGCACTGCCCGGAGTTGTCGAAATACTGTCATCGTAATATTTCACACCGTATTTTTCAGCAACAAACTTCAGTCGATGCGGTAGCCCCGTAAACTCGCTAAGCCCCCTCTTTATCTCATCATCCGACACGTTCGGCAAAATCGATTTCACCGCCGCTATCGCCGCGCACGCATTATCAATATTATGTTTCCCCGGCAAGCGAATCGCAGAAGTTATGCTGTCCGAAAGAACAAATGGGTACTCCTTTTTCTGTGCCAAACTCGCATCTGCAATCGACGAACTAAACTCATTTTGAGAATTATAGACAACATAATCGTCCGCGGTTTGGAACTTGGCAATATTCGCTTTTGCCGCCAAATAGTCATTAAAATCAGCGTGGACATTCAAGTGGTCAGGCTCAATCATCAGCACCACGGCAACGTGCGGAGATTTCTGCAAATCCCACAATTGAAAACTGGACAATTCATAAACGACAATGTCATCTTTCTCAATTTTCGGCAAAATATCCAAAGCTGGCACGCCAATATTCCCCACCAAATGAACGGTTTTACCTGCCGCGCGCAAAATCGACGAGATAAAACTACACGTCGTCCCTTTGCCTTTTGTGCCAGTCACGCCAATTATAGTCGCTGGGCAATTGGAAAAAAACTCATTTGTCGCCGACCAAATTTGACCGCTAGTCTTTATCTTTTTTGGCGGAAGACTTGGCGACCTAACGATTAAATCTGCATCCTCCAGCCCCGAAAATCCCGTCTGATAAGCCACATTTTCCGGCAAATTATCTACTTTTTCACGCTCGTCCGCCACCAAAAAATCAGCTTCCGGAAACTTCTCCCGAAAATAACGCAAATTAGATTGACCTTCAACACCAAAACCAGCAATGACAATTTTCATAACCTGATTATATCACGGGCAATTTACGATTACACCCTAAAACAGCTTGTCGAGCTTGTCGTACAGCTTTGTTAATAGCTCTTTTTCTTCCGAAGTAACTGCTGCCAACGTCCATGTGTTGGATGCAAAAAATTGACGAGCCGTTTCAATCAACTGATCAGGAGTTACCGCCAAAATAGAATCTGGAACGGCGGCATAATCTCTCACGAAATCGTCAGCAAAATATCGTCCTACGTAAAAATTGCTTACTTGCCCAACAGTTTGAGCACCCATTTGATAACGACCCAATGAATACGACTTCACGCTTTCCAAATCTTCATCAGAAATAGATCCAGCCAAAACTTTCTTTAATTCTCTCACAATAATATCAAAGAGCTTTTCTGCAGTTTCAACATTTACTTGTCCACCGAAATCCCAAGCCGAATCGTAAAAACCAATCGACGTATCACTAAAAATACCATACGCCAAGCCTTTTTTACGAGCCGCACCAAAAATTCTCGAGCTCATCGTTCCAGTCAGAATGTGATTCAATGCGTTCATAGCCGTGACTTCTTCATCGCTTAACTCGCGCGGAATCATCATTGACCAGCCAAACGTCAAATTCGTCGCCTCTTTTCGTCTGACTAAAACCGGATTAGCCCTACGCGGTTCATCGCGCGGAATAACGAATCGCTCGCCCGTCTCTAATTGCCAGCCCTCAAGATGTTCTTTAATAGCCGCTTTTCGTCCAGCCATTTTTCCAGCCACCACAAACCGCATATTCTTCAAAGTATGCGTTCGCTTGTGATGATTTTTAATGTCTTTCAGCTCAATGTTAGCAATTGTTTTTAGGCGCTGATTATATGTCAAAATATCTTCACCCAGCGCCTGCTGAATGCGCGGCCACATCACACGGTTATGATTGTTGAGATAACCAGTCAATTCAGAGCGAACATTGCCCTTTTCTGCCTCAAGCTCATCGGCGTTGAATCGCGGCGTTGTAATAGCCAACCTCTGAAGCTCCAAAATCCTATCCCATTCAAAATCCGCACAAATCGCTTCGTAAACCATTGAATAGTCGGAAGTGTAAGCATTGTGATAAGCACCGTTCTTGGTAAATTCCTGCTCATAATTGTGCTCCGAACGAAACTTTTCATTCGCGCCAAACGCCATATGCTCCATAATGTGAGCCGTTTCGTAAATGTCTTTATTCAGAACGTAGCGATTACCCGCCCTGAATTGCACCTGAAAACTCATTACCGTAGCATCTGGAACGTCAATCAACAAGCCGCGCGCACCATTCTTCAGTCTAATTTCCTCAACTGTATGTTTCATTGCCTAATTCTCTGATTATTTACGATTTTTCTTACGGTTCTGTCGCTGAGCCTTTTTCTTCTTTCGAGCTTGATTCTTCGCACGATTTGATTCCGCGCTGGTCTTGCCCTTTTTCACAGAGAAGTCATCGTCGCGATTTTCCTCGCCCGAACCAATTTCATTTACGCCACGCTCAACGGCATTTTCCGCCAACCTAGTTAGTTCAGTGTCATATTCGTCATCTTGAGATTGACGAACCGTAGCGTCGGCTTTATGAATATTAAATATCGTTGCCAAAACTTCATCGCGGAGATTAGCTTGCAAACTTTCAAACAACTTCTGAGATTCTGATCGGTATTCCACCAAAGGATCGCGCTGTCCAACACTTCGCCAGTGAATTCCCTCGCGCAAATGTTGCATATTTTCCAAATGTTGCATCCATAACGTGTCCAGCACCGCCATGTAAACTTCGCGCTCAACTCCGCGCAAATCATCAGCGCCAATCTCACGCTCTTTCTCCGCGTAAGCCTCTTTTGCCAGCTCCAGCGCCTTCTCATAGCGCAAACGATCTTTCTTTTCCTTACCAATCTTTTCAATTTTTTCCTTATCAACCGGGAAAATAACCGAGAAATCCTCGACAAACTTTGGATTATTCTTTGATGGAAGAGTCGTCAATTCGTGAACTTTAGCTCGCAATAATCGCTCAATTTCCGGCTTAATATTATCGCCTTCCAAAATCCTACGTCGCATAACATAAACGACGCGACGATGACGGTTAATCACATTGTCGTATTGAACAACATTTTTGCGCGTATCAAAGTTATAGCCTTCAACTCTCTTCTGTGCCGCTTCCAATGTTTTCGATACGGCACGAGTTCTGATTGGTGTATCATCATCAACGCCCAGCCTATCCATCAATGATGCAATTCGCTCACCCTGGAAAATTCGCATCAAATCATCTTCGGTCGAAACATAAAACTGAGTCTCGCCTGGATCACCCTGACGTCCGCCACGACCACGCAACTGATTGTCAATTCGGCGTGATTCGTGTCGCTCTGAACCGATAACAACCAAGCCGCCCAATTCCTTCACGCCCTCGCCAAGCTTAATGTCCGTACCGCGACCAGCAATATTTGTAGCCAAAGTAATCGCGCCTTTTTCGCCGGCTTTCGCAACAATTGCAGCCTCACGCTCATTGTTCTTAGCGTTCAGAATCTCAAATTTAATACCTTCTTTTTCCAAATATTTAGCAATTTGCTCATTCTTCTCAATAGAACCAGAACCAACCAAAACAGGACGACCTTGCTTGTGGTAATCCTTAATCGCCTCAGCGACAGCTTTAAGTTTGGCCTTTTCAGTCTTGAAAATCAGATCTTCCTTATCCTCGCGAATAACTGGTTTGTTCGGTGGAATTTGGATAACGTCAAGTGAATAAATTTGCTGGAACTCCTCAGCTTCAGTGAACGCCGTACCAGTCATACCGCTCAATTTATTATACAAACGGAAATAATTCTGGAATGAAATTGTCGCCAAGGTCATGCTCTCTTCCAGCACAGGAACACCTTCTTTTGCCTCAATTGCCTGGTGTAAGCCTTCGTTGTAGCGGCGACCCTGCATCAAACGACCAGTATGTTCGTCAACGATAATCACTTCACGATCAGTAATGTCAACTGGAATTACTGTCGTGTCTTCCTTGACCTTGATATCGTCTCGGAAGGGCTTTGTATCCACTTCGCAAACTGGAATCTCAATTTTCTCTAGCTGAGCCAGTCGTTGCTGGATACGTTTGGCAATGAAAACCCCTCTGGTCTTAATGCCTGCCAAAACGATTTGGCTTAAATCCTTGTTGCGCTCGATGATTTCATAGGTGATTCGCGTGATGGCACGATTCATAGTGATCTCATCGACAACTTCCTTTGTCTTCATCTAAACCTCCTAAAAACATTAAAAAAGCCTCCTTTTGCAAGGAGACCTCAGAAAATAGAGACAGGCTGAAACAAGACGCACTTGTCACACTCCACCTATCATTTTTACTTTGCTCCTTGCCTATCTCTCTGGATAGAATTAAAGGATTATTTAATTGTTAATACTCTATCACAAATTAAAAACTAATTCAAGAGAAAAATGTATTTTTATGCATATGTAATAACAAAATTGT
>ERZ772966.985-NODE-985-length-10606-cov-19.353331_pt1 | contig 10606 bp, 9 predicted proteins | sample MGYA00580680_ERZ772966 | MGnify/ENA primary metagenome ERZ772966 (study PRJEB29015, sample SAMEA2738055) | human oral metagenome | biome: human oral; feature: human-associated habitat; material: saliva | place: China | collected 2225 ...
CCTCATTGACGAGGCCCGTACCCCCCTCATCATTTCGGGCCCCGCGGACGGCGACCTGAACCGCTGGTACGTGGAGTTCGCCCGTATCGCGCGTCTGCTCAAGCGCGATGAGGACTACGAGGTCGACGAGAAGAAGAAGACCGTCGGTATCCTGGAGCCGGGTATTGACAAGGTTGAGGACCAGCTGGGCGTGGAGAACCTCTACGAGGCCGCGAACACCCCGCTGATCGGTTTCCTCAACAATGCGATCCGCGCTAAGGAGCTGTTCTTCAAGGATCGCGACTACATCGTGGACGGCGGTGAGGTCCTCATCGTCGACGAGCATACGGGCCGCGTCCTGCCGGGTCGACGTTACAACGACGGCATGCATCAGGCGATCGAGGCCAAGGAAGGCGTGGAGATCAAGGCTGAGAATCAGACGCTGGCCACGATCACTCTGCAGAACTACTTCCGCCTCTATCCCGAGGGATCGCGCTCGGGCATGACCGGTACGGCCGAGACGGAGGCTGCGGAGTTCGCGTCGACCTACAAGATCGACGTCGTCCCGATCCCCACGAACAAGCCGATGATTCGCAAAGATCAGCCCGACCTCGTCTACCCGACGGAGAAGGGCAAGCTGAAGGCGATCATCGAGGATGTCGCCGAGCGCCACGAGGCTGGTCAGCCGGTTCTCATCGGCACCGCGTCGGTCGAAAAGTCCGAGCTTCTATCCCGGATGCTCAAGGAGAAGCACATCCCGCACCAGGTCCTCAACGCTAAGCAGCACGCCCGCGAGGCTGCCGTCGTCGCGATGGCGGGTCGTAAGGGAGCGGTCACTGTCGCCACGAACATGGCCGGCCGCGGTACCGACATCATGCTGGGCGGTAACTCGGAGTTCATCGCCCAGGCGAACCTGGCTGCCGAGGGACTGGATCCGAAGGAGAACCCGGAGGAGTACCGCGCGGCGTGGCCCAAGGCCTTGGAGGCCGCCGAGGAGGCCGTCGAGGCTGAGCGCGAGGAGGTGCGTGAGCTGGGCGGCCTGTACGTGCTCGGTTCGGAGCGCCACGAGTCGCGTCGTATCGACAACCAGCTGCGCGGACGTTCTGGCCGTCAGGGTGACCCGGGCGAGTCCCGCTTCTACCTGTCGATGGAAGACGACCTGATGCGCCTGTTCAATTCGGGCATGGCCCAGCGCATCATGGCGTCCGGCGCCTACCCGGAGGACATGCCGCTGGAGAATCGTCTGGTGTCTCGCTCGATTGCGTCGGCCCAGCACCAGGTGGAGGCCCGCAACTTCGAGATCCGTAAGAACGTCTTGAAGTACGACGACGTTATGACGGGTCAGCGCGAGACGATTTACGCCGAGCGCCGCAAGGTGCTCGAGGGTGAGGACATGGGGCCGCAGCTGCGTTCCTTCGCTGAGTCGCTCGTGACTGGCCTGGTCGACGAGGCAATCGCCGACAAGCCGGTGGACGAGTGGGATCTGCCCACCCTGTGGGAGCACTTGCGCGCCTACTACCCGCCGTCGGTCACGATCGAAGAGGTTGAGGAGGAGCACGGCGGTAGGTCCTCCCTGGTCCGTGACGATCTGGTGACCGAGCTCGTGGGCGACATTCATGCCGTTTACGCGGACACCGAGGACCGTCTGAACGCCAACCCGTTGGCGCAGGCGCAGCTCGGTGATGAGCCGATGCGCACGCTTGAGCGCCGCGTCGTCATCTCCGTGGTCGATCGCCTCTGGCGTGAGCATCTCTATGAGATGGACTATCTGAAGGAAGGTATTGGCCTGCGCGCGATGGGTCAGCGCGACCCGCTCGTCGAGTACAAGGACGAGGGTGCCCAGATGTTCCAGGCGATGGTCGAGCGCATCCGCGAGGAGTCTGTCCAGCAGGTGTTCAGCTTCGCCAAGCAGTTCGAGCGTGCCCTGGCCGCTGCTGAGGAGCAGGCGGGTGGCTCGATCACGAGCGCGTCGGTGGCCCCGGCCGAGAATGCTGAGGTGAGCGAGGCTCGTCCCGAGGCCGACGCTGAGCCGAGCGTTGAAGAGGTGGCCGCCGCCGAGTCCGCAGCCTCCGAGGCCGCGCGCGAGGCCGTGGCGCACGCCCGCTCGGTCATGGGCAACGTGGGTCGCGAGAAGTCGCCGAACCGCGTGAGCTACAGCTCCGCTGAGGGTGCTTCGGCGCCCTCCTCGGCCGGCGGTAACCGCGCGGAGCGCCGCGCGGCCGCCAAGAAGCGTCGCCGCCGCTGAGGTGCGTTAGTGGGCGAGGGGGTTTCCTGGGGGAGCCCCCTCGCTCCTTTATTGGGGTGGAGGCGCTCAGGCGAGCTCGAGCGCGGTCGTTAGCCACCGTCCGCGGTACTCCTCGAGGCGCAGGGCGAGCGCGAAGGTGCGTGTCGCCGTGGCGACGATGACGGCCGCCTCCGTGTGGCGTGCGTCAATTGTGCAGGTGCGCACGTGGATGGGCGTGGTGCCGCGGGCGCAGGGGGTGAGGTGGACGCCGACGAGGGCGGCGTAGAGGTCGGGCAGGAGCCACCTGCGTAGCTGCGGTGCCTGGCGGGCTCCGGTGACGACCTCGACGATGGCGCGGGCGAGGACGGCGGCCCAGGGGCCGGGATCCGGCAGGTCTGGGCGGAGGATGTCGCCTCCGGGAGCCGCGGCGAGGGTGGGCCTGGCCGAGCGTGCGAGCTGACGCTGGGACGACCAGCGAAAGGGGGCTGCGGGAGCGGGACGTGAGGGCGTGGGACCGGTGTGGGGGCGGCGGGGCGGCTGGGTGCGTTGATGAGTCCGGGGGTGGATGGGGGTGCTCATGGCAGGTCCTGGGGGATGGTGAGTTGCTGTCCGGGGTAGATGAGGTGTGGGTTGGTAACGGTGTGCGAGTTCGCGGCGTGGATGGCCTGCCAGACGCGGGTGACGTGTGCCTCGTCGGATCCTGGGCGCAGCGTGGCGGCGATGGACCACAGCGAGTCTCCGGGCGCGACGGTGACGGTGGCGGGCGGATCGGTGTCGTCGTGGGGCCGAGGTCCCTGGGAAGGGCCTTCTCGCGTGGCTGAGGCCGGTGTTGCCCCCGTTGCGCCCGTGGCCGATGTCGCAGGGGAGTTGGGCGAGTCCGCCCACGTCAGGGACAGGCCGGGGGAGCCGGTGTCTTGGGGGGTCGCCAGGGCGGCGCCGAGGGGTGCGGAGGTGAGGATCGCGGATCCGATGATGGCGCCGGCTCCCGCCCGGGCGACCAGAGATCTCGACAGTCGCGTTCCGAAGCGCGAGACGAGGGCGTGGGCGCCCCGGCGCAGAGGCGGCGGAGCCAGGCGCAGCGTGGCCAGGTGAGCGACGGCCGAACATAGGAGGTTCCATGCCAGGAGGGCTAGGGCGAGGATCGCAAGGATCCGCACGACCAGGGTTTCCGGAGAGTCGGTTGCCAGCGGGGGCGCCGCGTAGGTGAGGTAGAGGGCATCGAGAGTGGCCGCCGGTACGCCGACAAGCCAGAGGAGCGCGTCGGTCAGGTACGCCTGACCTTGTAACGAACGTGAATCGTATGTCATGGGGGACTCTTCATCGAGTAGACGGATTCGATGGATAAACTATCCACTCCATGCAGGCAGATGTCAATCCATTTCAGTTAATGTAATCAAAGTGTGATGTGCGGCGCTCGTGGCGCGGCGTGTGGCATGGTAGGTCCATGGATATGTATGCGTTCATGGATGAGCTGGAAGCGCGCTTCGATGAGGAGCGCAGGAGTGAGATCGATGAGCTCATCGAAGAGCTGACCGACGCGGAACGAGCCTCCGTTACGCTGTCCGCGCGACTGGCTGGCGCAGATGGGAGCGTGACCCTCGCGTTGCGCGGGGGAAGCGTCGTCGTGGGGGAAGTGCTCGACGTGACCCGCTCGTGGGTGCTCCTGCGAGAAGGAGCGGGAGACAGCCTGGTCATGCTGTCCGCCGTCGTCGGAGCGTGGCCGCTGGGGCGCAGCGTCGCACGTGAATCCTCGATCCGCGGCGGCGTCGGCGTCGGACATGTCCTACGCGAGCTATGTGCCCGCGCCGCGAGCGTCGCCATCGACTCGGACTGCGGTGACCACCGGGGAATCATCGACGCGGTCTATGCAGACCACGTCGATGTTGCCCTCAGTGGAGCGGTCCTCGGCTATGACGGCCGCGATGAAGAGGAGGGGCAGACTGTGTCGCTGGCGCTCGCGGGGCTTCGTCGACTCCGCGTGCTGGGCCAGCGCTGGTCGCCGGGCTACTGAGCGTGCTCCGCCTTCTGGCGCTCGCGCGTTGCGGCGTACTGGTCCTGGATGAACTGCTCCAGGACGGACTCTTCGATCCGCCAGACGTGCTTGCCGCCCACCTGGATGGCGGGAAGCTCACCGGAGGAGACGAGGGCGCGGGTGGCTGACATCGTGAGATTCAGGGTCTCGGCGACGTCAGCGAGAGTGAGGAATCGTGTTGCCATGGCAACATGGTATCAGTTGAGATCGTTTCGTTTGAATGGTTTGAGTCGGCAATTTTTCGCTTGTAAATCTGCCGATCTGGTCGGTTGGTGACGATGGATAGTCGATAACCTACCGCTTTTCGGCGGAAGCGTGCATCATGGAAGGGTGAAACGCGTCTCAGCTTCAGTGTCGATTCCGGCGCGCGCCCCCGGTGTCATGGACCGACGATTCCTCCTTGGCGTCGTCCTGATCATCGCGTCCGTGATCGCCTTCAGTGTCCTCGGCGGCTTCCTGAGGGGAGGAAGCCGCGTCTACACGGTCACGACCAGCATCGCCCCGGGCGAGGCAATCACGGCCGACAACGTCCGTGAGATCGTCGTGCAGGTGGACCCGGCGGTCTACGCTCCGACGACCGAGGTCCCCCTGGGCACGCGCACGACACGCCCCCTGGCCCCCGGACAGCTCGTCATGCGCACCGACCTGGCCACCGACACCCAGGCGGGCGCACGCGACCCAGACGGCATGCACCGCGTCGCGATCACCGTCACCGCTGGACTACCCGACGGTGTCGCCGACGGCACGCCGATACGACTGTGGACCGTCCCCACCCGATCCGTCTCGCCCGGAGAAACAACGGCGCGCGAAATCGAGGGCACCTTCACCTTCGTGCGCACCGTCGACGCCTCGGCTTCCCAGGCACGCAGAGGAACGCGCATAGAAATCATGGCGAACGCCGGCGCCCTGCCCACGCTCCTGGCCGCCCAGACCTCGACCGACGAGCTCGCCGCCGTCCCCGTGGGGGCACCGTGAGCGCCGCCCACGGGGTCGTCATCCTGGCCGATCAGCGATACGAGGCCCCGATCATCCAGGCGATCCAGTCGCGCGCCGACGCGCTGGCCATCGTGCGGCGCTGCGCCGACCTCGCCTAGGTCATCGCCGCCGCGCGTGCCGGCATTGCGGACCTCGCGGTCATCGACGGCGCCGACCCGGACCTGACGGCCGAAGCCGTGGCCACCCTGTGCGAGACCGGCATGGAAGTCGTCGCCCTGGCCCCACACGCCGAGCGCAGGCGCCTGTCAGCCCTCGGCGTCGCTTCAGTCGCCGCGCCCGGCAGCCCCGAACAGGTCGTGAACTCCCTCATCGCTGCGACCCGGACACGGCGCGCCCAGCTAGCCACGGCCTCGTCCCTGCCCCCGCCGCCTCCCAGCTCCGCGGGCTCCCTCCTGGCCGTGTGGGGGACCTCCGGGGCGCCGGGTCGCACGACCCTGGCCGCGGGCATCGCGACGATGCTCGCCAAGCACGCCCCCGCGATTCTCATTGACGCCGACACCTCCAACCCGACACTTGCACACCTGCTCGGACTGCCCGTCCACGCATCCGGCCTGTCCGTCCTCGCACGCGCCGCCTCGCGAGGTTCCCTGACCCCCGAGGACCTGGCCGGCGCGTGCGTGCGACGCTCCGAGGGACTGCGCATCGTCACCGGTCTGGTCACGCCCCACCGGTGGCGCGAGGTCAGCCGCACGAGCATCGAGGCGATCATCGCGGCGGCCCGTCTGAGCGCGCGCTACAGCGTCGTCGACCTCGCCGCGACCTCCCTGGAAAAGGCCTCGCGCGGCGCGAACCGCGACGACGTTGCCCTCGGCGTCCTTGCGCGTGCCGACCGCCTCGTCGTCGTGGCACGCGGCGACATCGTCGGCGTCAACCGACTCTCCTTCCTGGCGCGCTGGTGGGAAGAACACGGGCGCGACATCCCCGTCGACGTCATCGTCAACCGCGTCACCTCGGACGCGATCGGGCCCCGTCCCGTCGCCGCGCTGCAGGCCGCCATCGGCGCGTTCATGCCCGGGCACATCTTCCACACCGTGAGCGAGGATGGCGGGGTGAGGCGGGCGTGCCTGCGAGCCAAGGCGCTGGGCGAAAAAGGCACCGGTTGCGTCGCCGCCGACGAGTTGGAAGCCATCGTGGCCCAATGGGTGCCTACACTGTGAACATGCGTGTCTACATTCCCGCCGTCCTGTCCGACCTGTCCGTCCCGCTGCCGCCCGTGCGCGCAGGAGTCGTCGCGGTGCCCGATGGTGCGATGAGCGGCGAGGACGTTGAGGTCCTCGAAGACGACGCGATCACCGAGGCTGCCCTGTCGTCGCTGGAGCTGGCCCGCGAGAGTGCCGACGCCCTGCCCGCGCGCCTCGTCCTGGCCGTCGACACGCCGACCTCCACGACACTGACCCCCGGCGACGAAATCGAGCCTCGCATCTTCGCTGCCCCCGCCTTCGAATACACGTGGTCGGACGTGGCCGCGATCCTCGCCGACCTGCCCGACGCCGCCCCGGCCGTGTCGGCTGTGCTGGAGGCCTCCACCCAGGAGGAGGCCGACGAGGCCGTGGCCGCCCTGTGGGAGTCCTCCCTGGCATGGTTCGACCGCTCCGAGCGGCCCGACGTCCTCGCCCTGCACAAGGGGTAGAGCCACCGGCTGTCGGCGCGCGGTCATGTGCATGCGTGCCACCGCGGCCCGGGCAATCACGCATGCCAGCGCGTCGGCGCGCACGGAACCCCGCGACGTGTGGCATCGGGCCGTGCGCCGATGCCCGCCCGCTTCAGATTCCTAGGCGCGCACGCGCAGGGTCGAGCCGCCCTCTGCCAGCGGGCGCACCTGGATCTGGTCTGAGATCTGCGTGGCCATCTCCTCCACGTGCGAGATGACCCCCACCGTCCGCCCCGCGCAGCGCAGCGCTTGTAGCTGCTCCATGACGAGCGAGAGCGTGTGGGAGTCGAGCGAGCCGAATCCCTCGTCGATGAACATTGTGCGCAGCTCGACCCCGCCCGCCTCGGCCGTCACCACGTCCGCCAGGCCGAGAGCCAGGGCCAGGGACGTGTAGAAGGTTTCGCCGCCCGAGAGAGTGCGCGGGCTGCGCACGGCCTCCGTGTCGTGGTCGACGATCGCCAGGCCCAGGCCCGACTTACGCGAGGAGGTGCCGTCGTCGCAGACTGCGACGAGCTGGTAGCGGCCCGACGAGATGCGCTCCAGGCGAGGGTTTGCCGCCGCCAGCACGTCCTCCAGGCGGGCGATGAGAACCCATGCCGCCAGGGGTGTGGATGTCAGGTTGTCTGGTCCGCTTGCCGCGGCAATGTCGGCCAGGCGCCGGATGGGGCCGGCCTGTTCGCGCGAGCGCGCGAGCGCCTCCAACGCCTCCTCAAGGCTGATACGGGCAGCGTCGAGCTGCGCGCAGTGCTGCTCAAGAATGCCCGAGGCCCGAGCAGCCACAGCGGCGTCTTCATCGGCCTTGCGGGATGCCTCGGTGAGGGCATTGAGGTCCGGCGCCGGCGCCGATGCCGCGCGGGTCAGGCGCTCGGACGCCAGGGCCTCGCGCGCCGCAAACAGCTCCTTGTCGTGAGCTGACACGCGCGCCTCGAGGGCCTCAACCTGGGGGAGGGGACGCAGGAGGGAGCGCCACGAATCGGCCTGAAGGCCCTGTTGCGTGAGCGCGTCCGCGAGAGAGCGGCGCGCCTGCGCGTGGGCGTCCCGCGCGTTCGCCCAGTCGGCGCAGGCGCCGGCGAGTGCGGCCATGCGCTGCGCGCGGCGATCAAGCTCTGCCGCCCGAGCGTCCAGAGACTCAAAACCCGCGCGCTCGGCCTCCACGCGCTCGGTGGCGCTGGCCAGCGCGGACTCGCGTTCGCGCAGCGTCGATGCGAGAGAAGCGGCGCTCTCGCGCGCGGCGGCCAGGGTGTCCGTCAGGCCGTCGAGGCGTGCGCGCTCCTGGGACAGTGCAGCCTCGACCTGGGCGATCTGCGGGCCGAGAGCCTCGAGCTTCGCAACGAGCTCGGCGGCCCGATCACGCTCGGTCTCGAGAGTCGGAGTGGGGGCGCCGGCCACCTCGTTGAGCTGAGCGATGCGGCGCACGAGGTCCTGGTGGCGCGCCTGCGCGTCCCGCAGCACGCTTTCGGCCCGGTCTCGAGCCTGGTCGAGCTCGGCGACCTGCTCGCGGGTGATCTCTCCGTCCGCAGATGGAGCGGGATTGGGGTGCTCAGGGGAGCCGCACACTGGGCAGGGCGTATCATCCTCGAGCTCGCGCGCGAGGGCCGAGGCGCTCTGCGCGATCCACAGGTCGTGGCCGTCCGCCGCCGCGGCGTTCGCGAGCTTCGCGGCGACCGTGGCCTCGCGCAGCTCATCCGACGCCCCCAGGAGAGCCGAGCGCAACAGGTCCGCCTGCATGGAGGCATCCAGGCGCTCGTTGATGGCGCGCAGCGCGGACGCCGCCTCAGGGAGCGTATCGGCGTCAGCCCGCATGAGGCGCAGGGCCTCGGCGCCTTGCTCGATACGCAGGGGCAACGCCTCGCGCTCGGCCTCAATCGACGCGATGCGCGCAGACGCCTGCTCCTGCTGAGAGCGCAGCGACTCAATCTGCGCGCGCGCCTCGGGCATCGAGCGCTCGAGCGCCAGGGCCTCCTGAAGAGAGCCGCGCGTGCGCGTCGCCTCATCGTGCAGGTCCTGCGCCCGCTCGCCGAGAGCGGCCACGGCCTCGGGCGTGAGGGACTTGGGGGCGAGAGAGCTCTCGTCTCCGAGGGCGGGGAACAGGGCCGCAACCTGGTCTCCTGCGGCCTCCAGGCGTGTCGACGCCTCGGCCACGGCCGCGTCGAGGGGAGCCACAGCCAGCGCGCGCCGCGCCTGGCGCGCGAACTCCCGGTCGGACTCGATCGACTCCTGCGCAGCGGTCAGCTCGGTGAGCGTCGCGCTCACTCGCGCATGCTCCTCTTGGTCCGAGGCCAGAGCACGGCCCTCGGCCAGGGTGCGCGCAGCCTCGCGAGCGGCCAGTGTGGCCGCTTCACAGACACGCAATGTGTGCGCATGCGCCTCTTGCGCGCGCTCACAGGCCCGTTGGGTCCAGCGCCTCACCGCGCTCGAATCCTCCGCACCCGCGTCCAACTGGGCCGCATCTTCGGCCTCAGCCGCGCGCTCGGAGGGACCAGACCCATCCGTGAATGCGTCCTCGCTCAGGGCTCCGTCGAGGGAACGCACACGCTCGAAGGCGCCGACGGCGCCACCGCGCCGCTCTTCGATGCCGCGACGGGAGGCGGCTGCCGCATCGGTCAGTGCCTTGGTGAAGTCGGAGTAGATCTGCGTGTCGAAGATGTCGCGTAGGATCTGCTCGCGTGCATCCGAGGTGGCGGTGAGGAATTGGGAGAACTTCCCCTGCGGCAGCACGATTGTCTGCAGGAACTGGTCCTTGTCCAGGCCCACGATGGTAGGGATCTCAGAGCCCACGTCGCGCGGTCCCGACGCGATGGCCTCGACCGTGCGCCAGCCGTCGGGGGCGTCTGGATCCTCTACGACCCGCACCAGCGTCGACTTTGAATTGCGCTGCGATTTCTTGCCTGCCGGAGTGTACGCGGGGGTGCGGCTCACGCGGTAGATGCCCGAGGCCACCTCGAACACCAGGTCCGCCTCCGACGGCTCCGAATCCGAGATGTGATTGGAACGCAGGCGATCCTTCGACGCGTCCTTCGTGCGCGCCACATCCCCGTACAGGGCGAAAGTGATCGCGTCGATGAGCGTGGACTTGCCAGCGCCCGTGGGCCCCTCCAGCAAGAAGAGCCCCGAGTCCTCGAAAGACGAGAAATCGATCGTGTGCGCCCCGGCGAAGGGCCCGATGCCCGTGATGCGCAGCCAACGAATCTTCACTGCATGTCCTTTCCTCGAAGCCCGGCCCACACGTCCTGGGCCAGGAGGCGCTCCTGATCCGATAGCGGCCGCCCGCCCACGGCCTCGTAAAACTCCTCCGTGACCTCCCGCGGGTCGCGCGAAGGACGAACCGCCCGCGCGGGTAGACTCGCGGGGGCCTGAGCGGGCCGATGCACGACGACGAGGGCGTGGGGGTAAACCTCGCGGATACGCGCCACCATGCGTTCGGGGCGCGCACTGTCCGTCACGGTCACCGACGCATACGAAGCTCTGGCCTGCGGGGCCGGGTCAGTGAGCAGCTCGTCCATGGTCCCCTCAAGCACCACGACGGCGCGCAGCGTCGGAATGGGAACCACCTCGATGTCGGTGACCGAGGTGGCGTCCGTGGTCACAAGGGTGACGGACTTGGTGGCCCCAGCCTCGGAGAACGAGTAGGCGATCGGCGAGCCCGCGTAGCGGATCGGCACCGACGCTCCCGCGATGTCCTGCGGGCGGTGCAGGTGCCCGGCGGCCACGTAGTCCAGGCCGT
>ERZ772966.987-NODE-987-length-10593-cov-4.948852_pt1 | contig 10593 bp, 9 predicted proteins | sample MGYA00580680_ERZ772966 | MGnify/ENA primary metagenome ERZ772966 (study PRJEB29015, sample SAMEA2738055) | human oral metagenome | biome: human oral; feature: human-associated habitat; material: saliva | place: China | collected 2225 ...
AAACAATGATGACCTAAGAATTTGTATGGAAAAAATTAAAGAGTTACATTCATTAGGTTTAGAAGTAGGACATGAATTTGACGTATTTGAAAAAATTGATTTTTATGAATCATTATGGAAAAACAAAAACTCAATTTATCCAGATTATAAAGAAGTAAAAGCAAATATTTTTTCCTTAAAAGACTTCATAGAAAAAAACAGAAAGCCAAAATGCTTAACTCACATTGATGCAAATTGTGATAACTTCTTAATCTCACCTGACGGTTCTTTACGTTTAATCGACTGGGAATATGCGTCAATGCAAGATCCAGATATTGATATTGCAATGTTCTGTATATATTCACTTTATGATAAAGAGCAAATAGACAACTTAATTGATATTTATTTCAACGGACAAGTTGATGAAGTTACAAAAAATAAAATTTATGCTTATGTAGCATCTTGTGGACTACTTTGGAGCAACTGGTGTGAATACAAATTAGACTTTGGCATTCATTTTGGTGAATATGCTACAAAACAATATGAATACGCAAGAGATTATTATAAAATAGTTAAAGAATGGCTAGATAAAAATAGATAAAAAAATCACTGTAAAAACAGTGATTTTTTTTATTGTGAAACAACAAGGTTCCCGGGTACCCACCCGATGCAAAGCATCGTGGAAGGGTGGGGTTCTTATTGAAAAAAAATTCTTTTTATGATAGAATTAGTTAACCAAAAAGGAGGAAAATAATGAAAAGAATTAGTAGATTATTATTAGCATTTGCAATGCTATTTGTTATAGTATTGACAACAGCTTGTTCAAATAAAGGAACAAATAATGAAAATAAAAAAGAAGAAAAAGAAAATAATATTTTTTCACAATTAACAGATGAAGAATTAGCAAAAGTTGACTCTATTGAAGACTTAGCACCATTACATAACCCTGCTAACATTAAAGGTGTTCGTTCATTCCAAAAAGAATTACCTGGGGTACCTAACGTACTAACATTTGATACTGCCTTCCATCAAAGTATGCCAAAATCAACTTATATGTATGCAGTACCAAGAGAATTCTATGAAAAATATGGAGTTCGTAAATATGGTGCACACGGAACAAGTCACAGATATATTGGTGAAAAAGTTGCTGAAGTATTAGGTAAAGATCCAAAAGAATTAAAAACTATTTCATGTCACATTGGAAATGGTGCATCAGTTTGTGCCATTAAAAATGGTAAATCATTTGATACTTCAATGGGATTCACTCCATTATCAGGTTTAGTAATGGGAACTAGAACAGGGGATATTGATCCAGCTACAATCCCTTATATTGCTGAAAAAACTGGTTTAACTCTAAACGAAATTTTACGTATCTTTAACTTCGAATCAGGATTAAAAGGGGTATCTGGTATTTCTTCTGATTTACGTGATGTTGAGGGCGCAAGATTCACAGACCCACACGCAGCAGAAGCTATCGATGTTTATATTAATAGAATTAAACAGTATATAGGAGCTTATGCGGCAGCAATGAACGGAGTAGATGCTATTGTATTTACTGCAGGTGTTGGTGAAAACGCAACTTGGGTACGTGAAGAAGTATTAGAAGGAGTTTCGTTCTTAGGTATAGAAATTGATAAAGAGAAAAACAATGTTCGTGGAAAACTAACAGAAATCTCAACTCCAAATTCAAAAGTAAAAGCATTTGTAATTCCAACAGATGAGGAAGTTATGATTGCTAGAGATACTTATAACTTATCTAAATAATTTTAAAAAATACAAGGCTGGGGATTAATTCTCCAGCTTTTCTATTTAGAAAGGATTATATGGAAACAAAAAGCTTTAAAGAAAAATTTGGTACAGCAATCGAAGTGTTAGAAATAATAAATAAAGCAGGATTTGAATCATACTTTGTAGGTGGTTGTGTAAGAGACTATATTTTAAATAAAAATTTTTCAGATATAGATATTACAACAAATGCATTACCAGAGGAAATAAAAGAAATTTTTTCAAGAACAATTGATACAGGGATTCAACATGGTACGGTTACTGTTTTATACAAAAACAATTCATATGAAATAACGACGTTTAGAACAGAAGACAACTATAGTAATCACAGATCACCGGATAAAGTTGAATTTGTAAATAACTTAAAAGATGATTTAGATAGAAGAGACTTTACTATTAATGCCATGGCCCTTGATATAAAAGGTTATATTTATGACTTTCATTCAGGAGTTAATGATTTAACAAATAAAATTATAAAGACTGTAAATAATCCTAATGAGCGATTTTTTGAAGATGCACTTAGGATGATAAGAGCATTTCGCTTTTCTTCAAAATTAGGGTTCAGTATTGAAAATAACACATTTAATGCTATTTGTAAAAATTCAAAATTAATAGAGTATGTTTCGATTGAAAGAATTATTACAGAGTTTAAAAAGCTATTTGAAGGAATGGGTAATAAAAAAAGTTTTGAATTACTATTGAAAAGTGGAATAAACATTTATATTCCTTTTTTTAAATATGTAAAAAACTATAATGATTTTTCTAAGTATACATTTTGTCAGATTATGTATTACCTAACGTTTTTTAATAAAATACCTATTTCTGAATTGAAAAAATTAAAATTATCTAATAAAGAAGTTTCAAAAGTTAAAGAATATGACTTAATATACAGTAATTTCAACTTAAATACACCAATAGAAAAAATTCTTTATCAATATAGTTTAGAAGACGTATTATTTATTTCAAGATTATTTAATTTTATGGAAGACAGGAAGATTTTGAATACAAAGCTAAATATAAGAAGTTTTAATGATGTAAATATTACTTCAAAAGAGATTATTGAATTAGTCAATAAGACACCTGGTCCATGGATAAGATATAATAAAAAAAATTGAAAACAATATTTTATTAGGTAGTCTAAAAAATGATAATAAAGAAATTGTTAAATTTATTAAAGAATTAAATTAACATTAGTATTTTATAGAAAGTGAGGTGAGAGAATTTGAAAAATAAACCTTTTTGTGTAGTTGATATTGAGTTAACTGAAGATAAAGAAATTATACAATTTTCTGCAACAAAATTATCAATTGATTTTAAAAAGATTTCAAGTATAGATTATTACGTTAAACCCAAAAAAGAAATATCTAGTTTTGTTTCAGAATTTACAGGAATAACACCAGAAATGCTTGAAGATAAACCACTCTTTAAAGAAATTGCTTATGGTATATATGAATATATAAAAGATTGTACACTGGTTTGTCATGGGTTACAGTCTGATTATCTAGTAATAAAAAAGAACTTTATGAAGGTGGGTATAAAATATATACCTTATAGAACAGTTGATACAGTTGAACTTGCTAGGATATTATTTCCAACTCAAAAGAGTTACAGATTGGTAGATTTGTCTAATTCTTTAAACCTCTACTCTGGTACAGGGTATCATAATGCACTAATTGATGTTGAAGTTACAGTTAACTTGCTAAAAAAAATTGCTGAAAAAATACAATATATAGATGAAAGTAACTATTTGAAAGTTAAAGAGATTTTAAAAAGAAAAGAAACGGGATATTTTGAATTCTTTAATTTATGTAGGAAAGATAAGTTTGAGGATTCAGAGGATAATTATATTATATTTGATGGAATAAAATTCAAAAAAATTAGAGATAGTAATCTAAAACCTATAGAAAAAGGTAATATTCTATTCTCATGTATTGATGAGTATGATTATATAAGTATTAATAATATAGATAATTATGAAGTTCTTAAGCAAAAAAACGAATATGTCCCATTAAATATATTTTCTATATTCTCGAAACATAGAAATTCAAATTTAGATAATTTGTTAATTAAACTGTATATTTGGGTGTTAGAAACTGAATCTGGAGATTTATCAGAATTAAATCTATTATCTTCTGAACTAAAATTATTAGAAGACATTAAAAATCTGATAAATATTAGTTCTAAATCATACTATTTTGAGAAAAAATATATTGCATCTAAGTCTAAAGAGAATATTGTAACAAATCATAAAAATATAGAGTTTCTCTTTAGTAAAGATTATTTTAATAAATATAAACTTATTTTTGATGATAAGAAAATTCTTGGAAGGGAATTAAATATACTTAATGTAGAATATTATCATTATAGACAAGTAATTACAGAGTTGAATATTGTTATTTCTCAAAATCCTGCATTAAAATACTTAAGGGAAATTCAAAATAATTTAAATAGCTTAGTAAAATTTCTTCATGAAATGTATATTTCTGAAAGTTTATATTTATATAATGATAGCTTAGATTTTATTGTTCAAGATATAGATGAAATTATTAAGGTAGTAAAAAAATATTCAAAAAAAATTCCGTTAACAAAAGTATTTTTAAATAACCTTAAAAAAACATTAACTAATGAAAAAAATAGTTATAAATTCGAAATTATTGATCAAGAAAATAGTCTATTTTTAAAAGTTATAAATGAAAAGAATGTAAAGAATATAATTAATACTATCCATACTAGAGATACTAAATATTTAAGAAAAAAAACTAAATTATCAATTTGTTATTTAGATAATTTAAATGAAATAAATACTGCTAAAACATTAGGGAAAATTTTATATGTATTTAAGAGTGATAAATATAGAGACTTATTTTTTAGCAGAAGAGAAAAAAAATCGAATGTTAAATATGTGAATTTCACATCAACAGATTCATTTAGTGAATTATTTACTGATGTTAACAAAAATATAAAACCAAGTTATATATGTTTTGCTACCAAAGATATATTATATTATAAGTATTATTTAAACAAAATTTTTGATAATATAATTGTGCTAAATAATGCAGAACTATAATTGTTTAAATACTTATAAATTATTTTGTGACGAATATTTTAAAATATAAGATTTTATGGTATAATTTTAATAGTTTTTATATTATGATTATACTGAATAATAAAGAATAATCAAGGAGGAGTATTAGTTTGAATATTAATAATTTAAAAGAACAACTAGGAAAAACAGTTACTCTTGGTGCTTGGATTGCAAACAAGAGAAGTAGTGGGAAAATAGCATTTTTCCAATTACGTTATGGAACAGGTTTTATACAAGCTGTTGCATTAAAAGAATCTTTAGGGGAAGAACGTTATCAACAGCTACGTCATTTACCTCAAGAGTCATCAATTAAGGTAACAGGATTAGTAAAAGAAAATAATCGTGAGCTATCAGGAATTGAATTAGAAATTCAAGATTTTGAAGTAGTTTCTGAAGCTATTGACTATCCAATAACACCAAAAGAACATGGGGTTGAATTTTTAGCTGATAATCGACATATTTGGATTCGATCAAAAAAACAACATGCAATTTTAACTATTCGTAATCAAATAATTAAATCTACGTATGACTTTTTTGAAAAAGAAGGATTTATTAAAACTGATCCACCAATTTTAACATCATCTGCTCCAGAAGGGACAACAGAATTATTTAATACTAAATATTTCGATGAAGAGGCTTATTTATCTCAATCTGGGCAATTATATTTGGAAGCTACAGTAATGTCATTTGGTAAAGTATTCTCGTTTGGTCCGACATTTAGAGCTGAAAAGTCTAAAACTCGTCGTCACCTTATTGAGTTCTGGATGATTGAAGCGGAAATGGCATTCTGTAATCATGACGAAAGTTTAGCAATTCAAGAAGCATATGTTAACTACCTACTAACAGAAGTTATTGAAAAATGCCAAGAACAACTAAAAATCTTAGGACGTGATCTAGAATCTCTTAATGCTGCTCGTGGAGAGTTTCCTCGTATTAAATACAAAGATGCTATTAAACTATTAAAAGACAATGGATTCGATGATATTGAATATGGTGATGATTTTGGATCACCACACGAAACATTTATTGCTAATAGCTATAATAAGCCTGTATTTATTACTCACTGGCCATTGGATATTAAACCTTTCTACATGATTGAAGACCCTAATGAACCAGGCGTAGTGTTATGTGCTGATTTAATTGCACCAGAAGGATATGGTGAAATTATTGGTGGTTCTCAACGTATAGATGACTATGATAAATTACTTGAAAATATTAAAAAACATGATTTAAATCTTGATGCATATGGATGGTATCTAGATTTAAGAAAATATGGTTCTGTTGAGCACTCAGGATTTGGATTGGGATTAGAAAGAACAGTAGCTTGGATTACAGGAAATGGACATGTTCGTGAAACTGTTCCATTCCCAAGATTATTAAACAGATTAACGCCATAGGAGCTTAAAAATGATCAATATCAATACAAATGGATTATTAATTGATACTGATTTTCTTATGAATTATAAAAAGCATAACTTATCTGGAGAAGAGGCTTTGTTTCTTCTTCAGATAAATTATTTAACAGAACAAGGGAAAAAACTCTTCTCTGTAAAATCGTTTTCTGCAGCATTAGATATGACAGAAAATGAGGTTTTTGACAAGTTAAATATTTTATTAAGAAAAGAAGTAATTAAATTAAGTAAAGACAACAGAATTTACTTTACAATTTTCTCAAATGAAGAATACTATTCACTTAGAGAATTGTTAAAATTAGTAGAAAGAGTTTCTTCTAAAGTTATGACATCTAAGGAGATAGATATTGTAACTTCGTGGTTTGATAAGAAGTATACAAAAGCAGAAATAGATGAAGCATTAAGCATTTCTACTAATATTAATTATGTTAATGGTATATTAAATAATAAAAGTATAAAAGAACAAAATATAAATTATGAAAGTGATGATAGTTTAGGATATGACTGGTTTGGTAGATAAAGATTTACAAAATAAAGTTAAATTAATTACACAATATCTTGATAAAAACTTCCCTAATGTAGATTGTGAACTTGATTTTTCAAATAATCTTGAATTAATTATTGCGGTTTTATTATCAGCCCAATGTAAAGATGAGTATGTTAATAGAGCTACAAAAAAATTATTTGAAAAATATAAAACTATTGATGATTATGCTGATGCAAAAGTTGAAGATATTGAAAAATTAATAAAAACATTAGGGTTATATAAGGCAAAATCAAAGAATATTGTTGGTATGGCAAATATGTTAAGAGATGTGTATGATTATAAAATACCTACTACTCGTGAGGAACTTATAAAGCTACCTGGGGTAGGGAGGAAGACGGCAAACGTTGTATTATCAGTTGGTTTTAATATACCGGCAATAGCAGTAGATACTCATGTAGAAAGAGTAGCTAAAATGTTTGGTTTGGCAGATAAAAATGATAATCCGCTTCAGGTTGAGAAAAAATTAATGGAATTATTTCCAATGAAAGACTGGGGAAAAATACATCATCAATTAATTCATTTAGGACGTTACAAACTTCCTGCAAGGGGAGAAAAAAATTTAGATGCTGAATTAGAAAAACTACTGATAAATAATTAGAGGAGAATTTTATGTTATTTATATTTATAACTGCATGTTTTTTAATTTTATTAGATCAACTTAGTAAAAATTTTATAGTGAATCATTTTACGTTAGGAGAAAGTAAAGAAATACTTTCAAATTTTTTTAATATTACATCTCATCGTAATAGAGGAGCTGCATGGGGAATTTTACAAGATAGTAGATTGTTCTTTATTGTAGTAACTATAATTTTTATGGCTATTTTATCTTATTATTTATTTAAACAAAAAGGAAAATTAACTGTTGTTGATAAATTTACTTTTTCGCTAATTTATGCAGGAGCTATAGGTAATTTTATTGACCGTTTAACACGTCATGAGGTTGTAGATTTTCTAGATTTTAGAATTTTTGGATATGACTTTCCTATCTTTAATTTAGCAGATTGTTTTATTTGTGTAGGTGTGTTTTTCCTAATGTTAAAAATTTATAATGAAGAAGATAAAAATGTATAACAGGAATGACTTAAAATGAGTTATTCCTTTTTTTCTTGTAATCTTATATAATAATAAAGTATAGTTCTCTAGTTCTAAAGGAGTAAAAAATTATGTATTATCATATTTATAAAAGTGAAATTGGTAAAATATATTTAGTTTCAAAAGGCCACGCTTTATGTGGATGCTATTTAGAAAATCAAAAAAATTTCCCAAAAGAAATATTAAATTACCAAAAAGATGATTCATTAAAAATATTTATTGAAGCAACGAATTGGTTAGAAAGGTATTTTAAAGGAGAAAATGTAGAAAATAATGAGATATCATTAGAAGTGAATGGAACAGATTTTAGAAGAAATGTTTGGAATATTATAAAAGGTATTCCTTATGCAAATACAGTTACATATAAACAAATAGCAGATACTATTATTAAAAATAATAAATTAAAATCTATGTCATACCAAGCTGTAGGTAGTGCTGTAGGTTATAATCCATTGTTAATTTTCATTCCATGTCACAGGGTAATAAGAAGTGATGGCGATATAAAAGGATATTCTGCTGGAAATGAAATTAAAAAATTCTTATTAAACTTAGAGTGCGATAATAATAAGATATTATTATAATGGCGGTGTATAGAAGAAATTTCAAAATTATGGTATAATAATAAGGATTAAATTGTTTATAGGAGAAATAAATGAGTAAGAAGAAAATAGTTTTTATGGGAACACCAAAATTTGCAGTTCCTATTTTACAGATGTTAATAGAAAATTATGGTGTTGATTTAGTAATTACTCAACCTGATAAAAAAGTTGGTAGAAAAAAAATATTAACACCACCACCAGTTAAAGAGGTTGCTGTAGCTCATGATATAAGAGTTCTACAACCAGAAAAAATTTCTAAAGATGAAGATACATTAAATGAATTAAAGCAATTAAACCCTGATATTATTATTACAGCGGCTTATGGACAGTTAGTTCCTGAAAGTATCTTAGAGATTCCAAAGTATAAATGTATAAATGTTCATGGTTCATTGCTACCAAAATTACGTGGAGGAGCACCTATACAGTATTCAATTATTGAAGATCATAAGAAAACTGGAATTACGATAATGTATATGGTAAAAAAACTTGATGCAGGTGATATGCTATCGAAGGTTGAAGTAGATATATTAGATAGTGACAACTACGAAACTTTACATGATAAGTTGTCTATTGCAGGACGCGATTTATTGAATGAAACACTACCTAATATTTTCTCAGGTAATATTTCACCTGAAAAACAGGATGATAATGAAGCTACGTTTGCTAGTAACATATTACGTGAAGATGAAAAGATTGATTGGAGCTGTACAGCAAGAGAAATATTTAATAAGATTCGTGCTCTTGATCCAATGCCGGGTGCATTTACGCACTTAGATAATAATATATTAAAAATATGGAGTAGCGAAGAAACTCTATTAAATGAAGAAATACCATTTGAAGCTGTTGGTACTATAATCAAACAGGATAAAAAAAATATTTATGTCCTATGTGGTAATAACACGGTTCTAAAAATTAAAGAATTACAAATATCTGGAAAAAAACGCATGCCAGTAACTAACTTTTTATCAAATAAAAAGAATTATGTAGGTATAATATTAGGAGAAATTAATGAGTAATATAAATGCCAGAAAAGTTGCGTATGATACGTTATATGAGATATTTTATAATGAGGCATATAGTAATATTACACTTAATAAATTTTTTAAACAGAATAGAATTGAAGAACAAAACAAAAGATTTATAAGTGAAATAGTTTATGGTACATTAAAGAATAAATTATTTTTAGAACATATTTTAAAAACATATAGCAAAGGGAGAGTAAAGCCTAAGGTAAAAGTAATATTATTAATGAGTATTTACCAAATTAAATTTATGGATAAGACTCCTAATTTCGCTGTAATTGATGAAGCGGTAAAACTATCAAAAAAGATTGCTGGTAATATTACAGGAAAATTTGTTAATGGAATATTGAGGAATATTGAAAGAAATATAAATGATTTAGCATTAAAGTACAAAAATAGTGAAGAACAATTTTGCATTGAAAATAGTTGTCCATTTGAGTTATATAAAATTTTAGTAGATCAATATGGAAATAATAAAGCAAAAGCCATTATTGAATCTTTTAATAATAAAAGTGAAAATAGTATCAGATATAATCCTAATAAAGTAACTAAGAAAGAATTGCTAGAAATCCTTGGTAATGAAGCTAAAGAAAGTACTATTTGTGAGGATAGTATAATTATAGATAAATTAGACATTAACAGCACATATTTTAAAGAAGGATATTATATTATACAAGATGAGGCCAGTGCCTTAGTAGCTTGCTCAATTGGTGAAAATATTGAAGAAAAATATAAGATACTTGATACATGTGCTGCACCTGGAGGAAAAAGTTTACATATTGCAAGTAAATATTTAAATTCTACTTTAATTTCATGTGATAAATATATACATAAATTGGCTTTAATTAAAGATAATATTAAAAGACTTGGTATTTCTAATATAGATGTAAAAGAACAAGACGCAACTAATATGAATAGTAGTTTTATTAATAATTTTGATATAGTAGTTTGTGATGTACCATGTTCGGGTGTTGGTGTTATAAAAAATAAACCAGAAATAAAGTATAAAATTACTAATAAATATGTAGAGGATATCTCTAAATTACAATATCAAATATTAGAAAATAGTAAA
>ERZ772966.989-NODE-989-length-10583-cov-11.195479_pt1 | contig 10583 bp, 6 predicted proteins | sample MGYA00580680_ERZ772966 | MGnify/ENA primary metagenome ERZ772966 (study PRJEB29015, sample SAMEA2738055) | human oral metagenome | biome: human oral; feature: human-associated habitat; material: saliva | place: China | collected 2225 ...
TCACCATAGCGGCGAAGGAAGAGATACTGATTACCTGCAAGGGGGCGTATATCAAGTTGAGCAATGGGGAGGTTGAGATCGGGAGTCCGAAGGTGGTGCGGGTGAGGGCGCCGATGGTGGTGAATGGTCCAGCCAGTATGAATTACAATCACCCATCATGGCCGAAAACAATACCTAAAATTCCCTTGAAATTGAAGGTGGGACAATCGGCTCATGGGGGCGGAGGTTTTGCTGGTATGCCTTATGTTTTGTATGCAGATGGTGTAGAAAAAATGAAAGGGATACTTAATGAGAAAGGTGAGGTGGAAATAGAGCATGAGTTGACCACGAGTAAGTATAAGGTTGAGCTGGCCAATGGTCGGATATTTCATTTGCCAGTTGTCAAAAAATATGAAGGTAAAGCTAAATACACTAGCAAAGGATTCTTCCCAGGTAGTTCAAATCCGGAAGTTGAAGAATATGCCAAATTAGTTCAAGGAATTTTTACGGATAATAACGATGTCAAATAATCCAAAAACACAAAGCAAATCTAAGGCCAAGAATGGTGAAATATCACTTACTCAAAAAAAATGTACAGTAGCAGAAAGTTGGTTTGTCGGTAAGAAAGACAATAAAAATGTACCTTCTGCTGAGCAAGCTACTTTTCTTTCTCTGGTAAATGGCGAGGCTGCATTTGGTGAGTTGTATGACTCTATCGATAAGGCAAAAAAAAGTGTAGAGATAACATGTTGGGGTTTCCAACCTTCCATGTATTTTAAAAGGGGAGTAGATTCCGCAAAAGCGCCTGTTGGTGAGTTACTGATGCAAAAGTTTATACAGGACAATGTAGATATAAAAATACTATGTTGGCAGACATCTCCTTTTGCAACAGAAAAATTTCTTGAAGACAATACACCGGGTAGAAGTACTTTATTATTCATGCATGAATATTTAGCATATGAATATTTTTTAGACTTTATACTGGAACCCGACAGTATTTATAGCCATTTTGAGAAATTGGAAAAAGAAAAATTTCTTGAACCAAAAGCTGAAATGCATAAAATGGGCTCTATAGAAAGGAGTAAATTTTATCGGGGAAAACGTACTCATTCTGTAGAACAAAGGCGTTTTGACTGGGCGTGGTACGATGCTGTTGAAGGTTACAACACCATTTCAAGCGATGAAGAATTTCACAAAATAATGAGAAACTTCCAAAGTCTTCACGATGAGATCCACGGTTTAGGGATGGGGCTAGTCGGCTTTGTTTTGAGGATTAAAAAGAGCGTTGGCACCGGAATAGATGAATTGAAAGAATTCTTTGATACCCATTTATTGCCAGATTGGATCAAAGAATTGAGAAATGAATGGCGGAATTTGAATTTTACCATTAGGGAAGAGATTCATTACCATTTGATGGATTATATGCATACTGCCGTTCAAAGATTATATGAGGGACAAAGTGGTGGGACAATTAAAGGCATTATCAGTGATGTGTCAGAGCGTTTCGATTTAGGCAGTATAGACGATGTTAATGACCTCCGTATAACCTTATTTAATAAGTTGTTCGAAAATGTAAAAAAAGAAATTAAGGGATCGGAATCAGTTCATCCAATCGATCAAGTTAAGGGTAGTGTGGTAAGTCATTTTGAGGAATTGGGCGGATTAAAAGAAGGCTTAGAAAGTATTTGGGATTTATTTTTTAATTTCAATTTATTCCGTAATTATGTTAATTGTATGAATTACTATTTCTTATTGAGAAACGAAAATAAATATCCTAATACAATGGCCTTTATGCGTCTTCGCAACCAAGAGGATTATAAAAATCGGAAGCAAAAAGTCTCTTTTCTTCCTCGAGAAATTAACCCTGCAATTTTTCCGAAAGACTTTTCCTTTAAAGATGAAGGATTGTCCGCCTTAACCAAAGACGTATTGAGATTCACGCCAACACATCACCAAAAAAGCGTCATGATTGACTATACCGATCCTAAATCGGCAGTTGGTTTTGTGATGGGACATAATATGCTTGATCGTTATTGGGATACCAACAGACACGATGCTTTACCGGATGACTTTAAAACTCATACAACAAACAGAAGCGGCCCGGGAGAAGTCGTAGATTTGGAAAAGTTGGGAAATATAGACGAGAGTCAAATACGCGGACGTAATCCAAGTGCCGGTGCATTTTTTGGTACCCCGCGTCAGGATATTTCTTGTAAGTTGACAGGAAAAGTGTTGTACGACATTGATGCCAATTTTGTTCAAGGTTGGAATAAAGCAATAGAGGACAACGGATATTACAAAAACCGAATGGATAAAATAGAGCCGGTTGAGCGCGTAAAGCGTGAGCAGTTCAAGCTTCAAAACGTTAAAAAAGATGATAAAGCAACAGAATTGCTATATGCTCAAGTTCTGCGTACACAGCCTGAATATAAGGAAGAAAGCATACTGGCCCTATATAATCAAAATTTAAAAATGGTAACTTCCTATATCTATTTTGAAAATCAGTATTTCCGTTTCCCCCCATTTGCGGAAGCATTGCGAAATAGCTATAAAGATCGTAAAAACTTTGCCGAACGTTGTGGAATAAATGCCTCCGATATGCAGCCTCTTTGTGTTTTTGTAGTTACCAATTCTTCTAAAGAAGGGTTGGGGCCGGGAGTGGTTAATACCGATCGAATGCTTGCAAGTTTAGGGCGTCGTGATGTTATGCCTACTGTCGCACGTGAACGTATTTTGGAGCAGGCAGGGTATGGCAATGCAATACAACGCATGTTCCCCAATCTTTCCGCAGACAGTATTTGGCGCAAAATCCTACCCGATTTTATTTTGCCGCCTCCGCCATTGAAACCTATTGAAGGTCTGAACGATGGGGAAGTCAAAGAGAGGGAGTTGGCGGAGAAAGTCAAAAAGACAAAAGATCCTGAGGAGCTTCGCAAAATCCTGAAGGAAGATTTGGAAAAAGAAGGCATTAAGGTACACATTTGTACTTTGGTTGCCGAAGACTGGGAAGAAATTTATATCCATTCTAAACTTTGCCTAATCAATGATACCTTTGCTACGCTTGGTTCTGCCAATATCAATACACGCAGTATGCAGATAGATAGCGAATTAAATGTAGCTGTCGAAAGTCAGCCGGCTTCATACAAGATAAGGCATGAAACTTGGGGATGGCATACGAATGGTAATGAAGAGATGAATCCAGGAGAGCAGTTGATTGACCCTGTGGTGTCAAATACGGTTTTTAAAGAGTGGGAGAGGCTTTTAACAAAAAATAAAGGTGCAAAAATATCTAAACAATCTAGAATTATGCCATTGTTAGAATTTGATTTAACAAATAAAGACCGAGTGTATACCCAAGATTTAGATTAGGAGATGATATGAGGATCAAAATTTTACCCACTATACTAATCAGCATCCCATTACTGACTGCATGTGATATAGGTAGGGAACTAGCTAAGACCGCAATTGATGTCGTTAAAAATCCCCAAACAGAAATAGGAAAACAAGTTATGGGCTCATATTCCTCTAAACTGAAAAACTTAGAATTTACCTGCGTCAAAGAACAGTTTCCGTCCTTGCCACAGGAAGCAGATCAACTATATCGCTACGCCCTTTACCACGATTTTAAAAACCGTTGGCTGCCCAAGCCGGGTGTGCTCGATCGCTATCTGCCGTATTACCGTATTGCCGCTGCCAATGGACATTGGCAGGCAAACTTAACGCTTCAGGAAATCTTGCTGAAAAGTAAAGACATCAATATCGAAACCCGCGAACGTCGGGGCGAAGGTATTTACTGGAACGAAAAACTGATGAGAATCCTACCCGCCAGCGCACATTATTGGTGGTCGCTTTATATTGATGTCGGTTACGGTCCCAAACATGGTGCTGATGATGCAATGATTTATTTACGTAAAGCTGCGGATTTGGGTAATGCCAAGGCACAATATGAGGTAAGTGAGCTGTTAATGAAAATACAGGATGAATCTAGTCATTTTGTCAGATTAGAAATAGCCAATAAGATGCAGGCTTGTGCTACAGAGCAGGTACGTCCTGATGCTAATGCTGCAATGGCGGCAACCTCATGGCAGAAAATGATACAAAAAAATTATCAACAGGCCTTGTTTTATGCACATCAAGGAGCTAAAGCGGGCAAAGATACTTCAGCATATATAGCAGGTAACGCTTTCTATCATAAAAATCCTAAGAGTAGTTATAAACAATGGGGAATTCCTGAAGACAAAGAACGTTCGCGTCGATATGGCATCATTTCCGATTATCTAACTCGTCATGCACATTTCAAACCCGAGCTCAATGTTCACGACCTAGACGAAATTGTCCCATTGCCTCCGGCAAAACTGCCAAGTTGGGACGGTAAAATCGCTATCCAACGCTTTGTAGAAGGCCCTGCTCCGGCAAAACCATCTGATGAACTGGTGCGTAGATTGGCACAGCAGGCGGGATTGGATCCGAATACCGGTCTGCCGAAGTAAATAAAAGAAGCTGACAGGGGATAAAGCCTCAAGGTCGTCTGAAACATGGTTTTCAATAGTTGAGTTTCAAATTGGTTGAAACCGTACTTTCAGACGACCTTCATCTAAACTCCAATTTTGGGATTGTCTCCCATATAATTTGAACCAAACACACACTATTTTAATAAAAAAACAATGAAAAACAAACATATATCGTCCTTTTTGTCCACAATATTAGTCAGTATACCCTTGCTTACTGCATGCGATGTCGGCAGGGAGCTGGCAAGATCCGCGATGGATGTTGTCAGAAATCCCCAGACAGATGTGGGCAAGCAAGTTTTGGGTTCTTCTTCTTATAAGCGTTCCAAACTTAAGAACTTAGAATTTACTTGTGTCAAAGAACAGTTTCCGCCCTTGCCGCAGGAGGCGGATCAGTTATACCGCTACGCCCTTTACCACGATTTTAAAAACCGTTGGCTGCCTAAACCGGGAGTACTCGACAGCTATCTGCCGTATTACCGTATTGCCGCTGCCAACGGGCATTGGCAGGCAAACTTAACGCTTCAAGAAATCTTACTGAAAAGCAAAGACATCAATATCGAAACCCGCGAACATCGTGGTGAAGGTATTTACTGGAACGAAAAGCTGATGAAAATTCTACCCGCCAGTGCACATTATTGGTGGTCTCGCTATATTGATGTCGGTTACGGTCCAAAACATGGTGCTGATGATGCAATGATTTATTTACGTAAAGCTGCAGATTTGGGTAATGCTAACGCGCAGTATGAAGTAGGTGAACTATTAATAAACATACAAGATGAGTCAAGCCATTTTGCTAGAGTGGAAATAGCCAATAAGATGCAGGCTTGTGCTACCGAACAGATATATCCAGATGCCAATGCTGCCTTGGAGGCAACTGCGTGGCAAAAAACAATACGAAAAAACTATCAACAAGCTTTGTTTTATGCTCATCAAGGAATAAAAGCAGGAAATGAAACTTCTGCTCATGTGTTAAGAAAAGTTTTTTATAGTGAAAACCCTAATAGCCATCATAAACAATGGGGGATTCCTGAAGACAAGGAACGTTCGCGTCGGTACAAAATTATTTTTGATTATCTAAACCGGCATGCGCACCTCAAACCCGAACTCAACGTTCACGATCTAGACGAAATTGTCCCGCTGCCTCCGGCAAAACTGCCAAATTGGGACGGTAAAATCGCGATCCAACGCTTTGAGGAAGGTCCGGCTCCGGCAAAACCATCCGATGAACTGGTGCGCAAATTGGCACAGCAGGCGGGATTGGATCCGAATACCGGGCTACCGAAGTAAATAAAAGAGGCTGACAGGGGAGCAAGCCTGAAGGTCATCTGAAACATGGTTTTCAATAGTTGAGTTTCAAATTAGTTGAAACCGTACTTTCAGACGACCTTGCGTCACAAACGGCCATGCTGTAATTGGCTTTTATAGAGAATGACTGTAAGCGGTAATAATGTTGTACCGCTCTAAATTTTTAAACCACCACAATCAAAACATGATGAAGCATAAACCTATACCTTATGAGCGTCAGGAAATCATCCGACGTGAGCGCGAGTTGGCTAAATATGCCAATACTATGGATAGTTTGTTTTGCATTCCTTTTACCAAACAGGGAATCGGCGTTGATGCCATATTGTCGCTGATTCCTTTTGTCGGGGATATTGCCGGGCTTTTTTTGACGATGAAGGCTTTTCGTATGGGGCGGGAGTTGGGCGTACCGGATCATAAAATGCGTCCTGCTGTAAATCTTGCTTTTGCCGATATGGTGCTCGGTATGATTCCTGTTGTCGGTACGCTTATCGATATTTTCTTGCAACCGAGCCGCCGTACTTTGAAAGTCATCAATGAATATGTGCGCAGCGAGTATGGCGTGGATCGTGACCTGCATTTGGAGCGCCCGTTTATGCACGCGGCTTTGGAGAAGAAACAGCAACAATCAGATTTTTGGCGCAAACCTGTTGCGGCTTGGTTTTATCTGCATCTACCGGATTTTTTTGGTTTGATTGTGTTGGTGTTGATGGGCTGGATAACGGTTGCAGTAAGTAAATGGGCGTGGAGCGGTATGACTTATTTGTTTCACGCTGTTGCCGGTTGGTTTTGAATGTTTGTGATCTGAATGGAGATATATAGCAGGTTAAGTTTAAATCAATATTGTGTTGCAATGTCTCAGTATAGAGAGAATGGCTCTCTAAGTATGAGCGTACCAAGTTGACTGGTTTCCTACTGTCTATACTATCCGCGATTTTGCCCTAATTTAAACTTAACCTGCTATATCTAAAACATACGTTTAGGTTTTGCTTCCTAAACGTGCAGGCAATGGCAAAGCACCGATTTAATTGATGTCCAAACGTTCCATACGGTAGCGCATGGAACGGAAGCTGATGCCCAAAAGCTTGGCAGCCTGAGTGCGGTTGTAACGGGTTTGCTGCAACGCTTGTTCGATAATGCCGCGCTCGATTTGGTCAAGGTAATCTTGAATCTGCATGGTGCGCGGGTCAAACGGCGGAAGCGGTTGATGATCTAAGGTTTCACCTTTTCGTGTTTCGGAATCTGCGATGTCGTCGAGATCGAGGTTTGGATGGTCGTTTTTCGGTGTCGGCGTATTTTGGATTTGCAAATCATCCAGTTGGATAACTTGTCCGACAGTCAGAGCGACGGCGCGCTCAAGGATGTTTTCGAGTTCGCGGAAGTTGCCGGGATAGCTGTAATGCAGCAGGGCTTCTTGCGCTTTGGGGCTGAGTTTGTAGGTTTGTGTACCGTGGCGGTGTTTGTAGAGCAGGTACAAAATCAGCGCGCCCAAGTCTTCACGCATCTCGCGCAGGGGCGGCATGTGCAGGGTAACGACGTTGAGGCGGTAATATAAGTCTTGACGGAATGCGCTGCTGTCAACAAGGGCTTCGAGGTTTTTGTGGGTGGCGCAGATAATGCGGACATCGACGAAAGTTTCGCGGGCATCACCGATGCGGCGTACGGCTTTTTCTTGGATGGCGCGCAGGAGTTTGACTTGCATCGCCAGCGGCAAGTCGGCTACTTCGTCAAGAAACAGCGTGCCGCCGTCGGCGTGTTGGAAGAAGCCGAGACGGTCTTGATCGGCGCCGGTAAAGCTGCCTTTTTTGTAGCCGAAGAATTCGCTTTCCATCAGGTTTTCAGGAATCGCGCCGCAGTTCACCGCGATAAAGGGCTTGTCGGCGCGATCGGACAATTCGTGGATGGTACGCGCAGCCTGTTCTTTACCGGTACCCGATTCGCCGGAAATATAAACGGGCACGCCGCTGCGGGCGAGGCGGCGGATCAGGTGGCGGACTTCGACCATTTGGGGCGAACTGCCGAGCAGCCGCGGCATATCTTCTTCGCCGCCCAATTCAGGCACGTCTTCGTTCGCACGCATGGCGATTTCGCCGGTGGCAAAGCGTTCTTTCATGGAACGCAGGCTTTCGGGCACGGAGACAGAACCGCTCAAGTCGCGTTTGGGCGGCTTGGGCGGAGTTTTGGGCTTGTTGAATGCGGCAGCGACGGGCGCGGACGGTTTTTCGGTTGGCGGCTGGGCAATTTCGTCGGTGCTGTTGGAAACAGAGACGGCGGATTTAACCAGCGAACGCAGTTGGGAAAGGGTAATCGGCTTTTGCAGGTAGTCGAACGCGCCCGCATTAAGCGCTTCAACCGCTTGGTCGGCATTACCGAAAGCGGTAATGACGGCGACAGGGGTGTCGAGCATGAGTTCGTCTATGTATTGGACGACTTCGAGGCCGGAGCCGTCGGGCATCCGCATATCGGTCAAGACGAGGGAATAGTCGTTGTTGTCGAGTTTGTCTTTGGCATCTTCTACGCCGACGGCGGTCTGCACGCGCAACCCCATCTTCATCAGCGTCATTTCCATCAAGTCACGGATGTCGGCCTCGTCGTCGACGACCAATACTGGGTCTTGCAGCTTACTCATTGTGTTCTCTCGGTAAAATCAGTTCGAATCCGTTCATTTCGGGGTGGTAATGGAGTTGACCCATATTGGCGTGTGCCAGTTCGCGGGCAACGTACAATCCCAATCCCGTACCTTGTTTTTCAGTGGTGTAGAACGGCTCGAAGAGATGGTTGCGGACTTCGGGCGAAATGCCTTTGCCGTTATCGGCAACGACGATGGAAATGTGCATCCTGCCGCTGGGGCGGATCAGGACGGTAATCGCGTTTTCGTCCTGACGGCTGTGCCTCCATGCGTTATTGCAGAGGTTCCACATGATTTGTTGGATGTGCATCACATCAGCGAGGACGGTAAGGTTGTTGCCGTCCATATTCATACGCAGGCAGCCGATGGCTTCGGAATTGTTGAGTGTGAACTCTTGTTTGAAGTCGAGCCAGAATTTCATCAGATTGATCGGCTCGCGGCTGATGTTGTCACGTTTGTTGAGCAGGGAGATGTCTTCCAACATTTTGTCGATGCGTTGGATGTTGCTGTCGATGATGCCGCAAAGCTTGGCTTTAACGGGATCGGGTTCGGCATCGTCATCACTTTCTTGCAGCAAATCGCTGGCGTGACGAATGGCGGACATCGGGTTGCGGATTTCGTGGGCAAGGTTCGCGGTAAGCTGTCCGAGCGAGGTGAGCTTGGTGGACATGGCCTCTGCCGCGACTTCACGCAGCGAACGGACATACAGCATGAGCAGTTCCGTCTGTTCCTGAATCAGCGGGACGGCGCGGACGTGCATGGCGTGTTGGAAGATGTGGATATCGGTTTCAAACGGTTTGTCGGGGTGATATTGCCAGCGTGTAACCAATTCGCCGAACACGACTTCCTGCTGGTCAACCACCAAACCGGGGAAATAGGTTTTTGCCTGTTTGTTGAAAAGCCAGACGCGCTGGGTGCTGTCGATAACGATAACGGCTTCCTGCACGCGGTTGAGAACGAGGCGGTTCAACCCGCTGATGCGGCGGTAGGCAAGCTGATGGCGGCTGGCGGATTCAGTCGCCTGCTCCAGATAGCGGGCGGCGAACGAAGTCAGCATGGCAACGAGGTAACACGCGCCGCAGAGCAGGACCGTAGTAATCAGGGGCTGCGTATCCCAATCAAACGGATGCAGGCGGATGCTGCCGTCGAGCAGCAGATTGAAGAAGAACAGCATGGACGCGTAGCCTGCGTACAGCATGGGGTAATGTCCGTAGCTGAGGAGGCAGGACGTCGCGACGAAAGGAAGGACAAGGATGCCGAAGCCCGAATCGACTCCGCCGGCGATATACACCAGTATCATCATCATCGAAATATCGACGACTGCGCTGGCATTGGGCAAATCCAAAGTCTGCCATTGCCAGTCCGGACGGGCGACGGATAACAAGATGAGGAAAGAATACAGCGCTGCCCAGCTGTAAAATTCGACGGGAGGGAATGACATGCCGATATGGGTGCCATTGCTGTAAACGCCGAAAGCATGCATGACCAACAGCGGCAGCACGATGGCAATGCGGGCAATATTGATTAAACCGGGTATCCGCTCGCTCAGGTTTCCCAGTTCCTGAAAGCCGGACTTACTCATATCCGCAACCCTTTTTGTTTATTTTTATCATTATTAGTACCTGTTTTTGAAATCGTTCTGCAATATTTCCGCAGACGGTCGTAAATATTTTTTTAATTTTGTCAGCATAACATAAAACGACCGTGTTTTCTAGGTTTTCAATGTGTTATCGTTTCCTCTGTTGCTTATTCGGAAGCTGCGGATAAGGTTTTCAGACGACCTGAGATGTCCAAAACCTTCCCTTTTTTGCCGCGTTTGCCCTCGATGTCGCAAATGCGCAATTTTTCCTGATGCGCCGCACCGCGCTTGCCGACGGTTTCAACGATGAATTCCGCAGCCGTGGTTACGAGGACGTGTTCCAAAGACGCGCCGTCGGTCAGCGACATCAACTGCAAACCGCGTCCTTTAGGCATGACTTTGAGTTCGCCGATCGAGAACGCCAAGAGGCGGTGGTCGCTGCTAGCCAGTACGATTTTGCAGTCGGGGTTGATGAGCGAGGAAGCATAGACGGCAATCGGGAGCAGGACGGTTTCGCCACTGTCCACAGTCATCACCACTTTGCCCGCTTTCACGCGCCCGACCATATCGCCCAGTTTGGCGA
>ERZ772966.990-NODE-990-length-10580-cov-26.754964_pt1 | contig 10580 bp, 12 predicted proteins | sample MGYA00580680_ERZ772966 | MGnify/ENA primary metagenome ERZ772966 (study PRJEB29015, sample SAMEA2738055) | human oral metagenome | biome: human oral; feature: human-associated habitat; material: saliva | place: China | collected 2225 ...
GTTGTTTTGTGGGGCTTGGCAGGCATCCTGACCGTGTTCGGCTTCGACATTCCGCGCGGCATTGTTTGGTTCGTCTTTATCTTTGTGATTTTGGCGACCTTTATCGCCATGTGGATAGGCAACCCGTTGATTCGTTACAACTATGAAAATGAAAAACTCAACGGCGACTACCGTTATTCCCTTATCCGCGTGCGCGACCACGCCGAAAGCGTGGCGTTTTACAGCGGCGAAAAACACGAACACGACCAGCTTTCCGACCGTTTTAAAGCCATTATCCGCAACCGTTGGCGCATTGCGCGACAAAGCGTTTGCCTAAGCGGCTTTAACGATATGTTTACCAACGGAATCAAGCTTTTTCCCATCATTTTGCAAGCCCCGCGCCTGTTTGCCGGACAAATCAAAATCGGTGACATCCAGCAGACTGTCCAAGCCTTCGCACGACTGCAAAACGCGCTGTCTTTCTTCCGGATGTTCTACAACAAATTCACCGCCTACCGCGCCCGATTGGAACGTCTGTACGGTTTTTTGCTGAGTACGGAAGAAAAACACACCGCACGACAACCCGACCTTACCGAAGTTTCAGACGGCCTGATCTTAGAAAACGTTGCCCTATACCGCCACAACGGCGAAGTTTTATTAGACGGTATCAATATTAACCTCAAAAGCGGCAATTCCCTGCTGATACGCGGCCCGAGCGGTTGCGGCAAAACTTCGTTGCTACGCACGCTGGCAGGGCTTTGGCCTTTCGGCAGCAGCGGTAAAGTCAGCCATCCGCCGCTTCAAGACATCCTCTTCCTGCCGCAACGCCCGTACACAGCACAAGGCAGCCTACGCGATGCGATTTGTTACCCCGACATCGACAAACAGCATCCGGAGCTAATCGAAGCCATGAATACCTGCCGATTAGGTTATCTGGTTGATAAATTGGATAAACCCGACGACTGGCAGCACAAACTCTCCCCAGGCGAACTGCAACGCGTCGCCTTCGTCCGTGCCCTGCTCTCGCAACCCAAAGTCATCCTGCTCGACGAAGCCACCGCCGCCTTGGACGAACCGACCGAAGCTATGCTCTACCGCGCCTTAAAGCAAAAACTGCCCGACAGCATCATCATCAGCATCGGCCACCGCAGCACGCTCAACGAGTTCCATGATTTATGCCTCGATGTCGGTCATGTACAATGCTGAATTAATGGCATATCAAAGGCCGTCTGAAACAGTGAAAAACGAAATCAAACGATTTTCTCCTCGCCGTTTCAGACGGCCTTTTCAAACGCCATGGCATGTTTATTTGTTATACTCTGCATTGTGTTAACGTCGTCTAAAAAATATTTATGAAAACCCTGGCCCTCATTCCACATTACAACCATCCGACCACCATCAGCCACGTTGCCCAAACCATGCGCGGCTTCGGTTTAAACGTTTTAATTGTGGACGACGGTTCACGCGAAGAATGCAAACCTGTATTGCAGGATTTGGTTTCAGACGGCATTGATGTCCTTTACCGCCCCATCAACGGCGGCAAAGGCGCAGCGGTCAAAACCGGCTTGGAATACGCTCAAGAACATGGTTATACCCACGTCTTGCAGGTTGATGCAGACGGCCAACACTGCTTGAGCGACACACCCAAACTCCTCGCCGCAGCAAGACAAAACCCCGAAGCCGTTGTTTGCGGCTGGCCGCAATACGGCGATGACGCGCCCAAAGCACGGCTTTACGGACGCAAAATTACCGATTTCTGGAATATGCTGCACACTTGGTCATGCGACATCAAAGACGGTATGTGCGGCTTCCGCCTCTATCCGCTTGCACCCGCGCTATCCGTCGTCCGCGAAGAAACCGTAGGCGACCGCATGGACTTCGATACGGAAATCCTTATCCGCCTGTATTGGCGCGATGTCAAACCGGTTTGGATTAAAACGCCCGTCCAATACGCCGCCGACGGCGTGTCCCACTTCGATGCCTTTGCCGACAATGTCCGCATCAGCAAAATGCACACACGGCTGTTTTTCGGCATGCTGAAACACCGATTGGGTAAAGTTTTCGGAAAGGCCGTCTGAAACCATGACCGATAATAAACAAACCCATTGGGCGGCGCAGCCCGAACGCGGCAGCCGCCTGTTTCTCGCTCTGACCACATTGATGGTGCGCTATCTGCCGGCTTTTTTCATGAGACCGTGCATTTGGTTTGTGGTGCTGTATTTTTATGCAACCGCGCCCAAACCGCGCCGTCATGTTTTACGCTATCAAACCCGTCTTCAGACGGCCTTTCCCCATATCGTCCTGCCGAAACACAGCGTATTCAAACAATTCGTCGCATTTGGCGAAGCGGTTTGCGACCGTTTTGCTGTGTGGCAACGCAAAATCCGTTATGAAGATTTGGTGATTGAAGATCCGGACGATATCTATTCGCAAGTCAAGCGCAACGAACGCGGCCAGATTTTTGCCTGTTCGCACTTGGGCAATACCGAAGTTTGCCGTGCGCTGGTGTCGCACCATAAAAATTTCAGGCTCAATGTATTGGTGCACAGCAAACACGCACAGGCATTTAACGAGGCATTGCAAAAAGCCGGCGCAGATCATATCCGTCTGATTCAGGTGACAGATTTGGACACCACCCTGATGATGGAATTGAACAGCCGTATCGAAAACGGCGAATGGATTGCCATCGCGGCCGACCGCGTGCCTGTACGCGGCGAAAAAACCGCCGACATTAATTTCTTAGGCCATACCGCCCCTATGCCGCAAGGCGCATGGCTATTAGCTTCGCTTCTAAAAACGCAGGTAAACACGCTGTTTTGCGTCAAACAAAACGGCCGCTATCATTTGAAACTGCGTCGCTTTACCGATACTTCCAGCTGGAAACGCGGCAACCGCGAGTCTGCCGTTAAGGACGCGATGCAGGGTTTTGCCGACATTCTGGCGCAAGAATGTGCGCAAAATCCGCTACAATGGTTCAATTTTTATGATTTTTGGGGCGAAGACGCCGTCTGAAACCATCACACTTACTCTTTTAAACCATGAAAAAACACATCTACTGCCAACACAGCTTTGAAACCGAAGTTCCTTTTTTTGACGTAGATGCCATGCACATCGTGTGGCACGGCAACTATGTCAAATACCTTGAAACCGCACGTTGTGCTTTTCTATCTTCCATCGGTTACGACTATAATGAAATGGGACGACAAGGGTACAGCTGGCCGATTGTGCAGATGAACCTCAAATACATCCGCCCTGCCCGTTTCGGCCAAAAAATCCGCGTTGATATGGACATTGTCGAAATCGAAAGCTGCCTGCGTATCGATTACACCATTTACGATGCCGAAACCAACGAAAAACTGACCCGCGCTTCGACTACCCAAGCCGCAGTGTCGCTTTCAGACGGCCTGATGCAGTTTCAAACGCCGGACAGCTGGTTGGAAGCAGTAAAAAGACACCCGACATTTAAGGCCGTCTGAAAAATTTCGCGATTAAACAACATATCGCCAATGCCCTTCAATTACCCTATTCTAACGCCAAATTGGAAGCAACTAATCATCTCATCAAACTTATCAAGCGCAATGCCTTTGGTTTTCGGAACTTTGACAACTTTAAAAAAAGATTTTCATCGCTCTAAATATAAAAATGGAGAGGACATCGATTGTCCTCTCCAGATGTTAGCTTTTCTTCAACCCACTACAGTTGACAAAGAGCCTAAAAATCATCTACTCCGACAAATTTTCCTTGTATCTATAGATAGCTAAAAAGCCTTGGAAACAGCTTATTCCAAGGCTTTCTCTATATTCTATTGTATCTATAGAGCCAGTCGTTATTAAAAATATAAGCCCCTCTCCACACTTTCCTGAATCAAATCTTCCGTCAGTTTCCATAATTCTTCTGATTCACTTTTTATGAACTTTTTCTTTTCTAATACCATGTCTGCACTGATATTATCAGGGTTATAATTTAATTCTGACACTTCTAAGTGATTTATCAGCGGTACCAATGCGTCAACAACTCTTGCAAATCTTGCCTCAGGACTATGGCCTTTTTCAAATTCCAACCAAGAATTTTTCATTTGTAAATATTTTTCTTCTGGAAGGATGCTCATTGTTTTTTCTATAGATTGTAGCTCTCTATCATGAGAGTGGACCTTTTTTTTATCGTCAAAAACCCAAGTATCTCCGGCATAAATCTCACCTAAATCATGAATCAGTAACATAGAAATGACTTTTTCCATATCCAATTTTTCAGGATAATAATCTTGAAGAACAATTGCAGCTATGGCACCCTGCCAAGAATGCTCGGCACTATTTTCAAATCTTCCATCAAGAGTTCTATTAAATCTTGTTACTGACTTTAATTTCTCTATTTCTTTTATAAAATCAACTGAATTACTCAAATTACTCATTGCTGCTCCTATCTTATTCGAAATTACAAATATAATAGCAAGAATCATGGTGTTCATTCATTTTTTCCCGTATTTGCAAAAAAATAACGCCCAATCCATATGAGATTAATTACCTGCTTACCAGCTTTACCCTTTATAATTTTTAAGTTTCCGTTTCAGACGGCCTTTATCCTCAATCCACACACAATTATGCTACTGAACCTCAACCGCTTTGCCTTTCCTGTTTTCTTAAAAGAAATCCGTCTGCTTACTACCCTTGCCTTGCCTATGCTGTTGGCGCAAGTGGCGCAAGTGGGCATTGGTTTTGTCGATACGGTGATGGCCGGTGGCTCAGGTAAGGAAGATTTGGCCGCGGTGGCTTTGGGCAGCAGCGCGTTTTCCACGATTTACATTACCTTTATGGGCGTAATGGCGGCGTTGAACCCGATGATTGCCCAGCTGTATGGCGCAGGTAAAACCGAAGAAGTCGGCAAAACAGGAATGCAGGGCATTTGGTTTGGCTTGTGTTTGGGCGTATTCGGCATGCTGTTGATGTGGGCGATGATTATGCCTTTCCGTCATTGGCTGACATTGAACGATTATGTCGAAGACACGATGGCGCAATATATGTTCTTTACCAGCTTGGCAATGCCGGCCGCCATGATACACCGCGCCCTGCACGCTTATGCCTCTAGCTTAAACCGCCCACGCGTGATTATGTTGGTCAGCTTTGCGGCGTTTGTGTTAAATGTGCCGCTCAACTATGTGTTTGTTTACGGCAAATTCGGTATGCCTGCTTTGGGCGGCGCAGGTTGCGGCGTGGCAACGGCAGCGGTATTTTGGTTCAGCGCATTGGCTTTGTGGCTTTATATCGCCAAAGAAAAATTCTTCCGCCCGTTTGGTTTGACGGCAAAAATCGGCAAACCCGATTTGGCGGCTTTTAAACAGATTTGGAAAATCGGCGCACCCATCGGCTTGTCTTATTTTCTAGAAGCCAGCGCGTTTTCGTTTATCGTCTTTTTGGTGGCGCCATTCGGCGAGGATTATGTTGCCGCCCAACAAGTCGTCATCAGCCTGTCGGGCATTTTGTATATGGTTCCGCAAAGCGTTGGCTCTGCAAGCACGGTACGCGTTGGCTTTTCTCTCGGGAGACGAGAATTTCTGCGGGCGCGTTATATTTCAGGCGTTTCGCTGGTGTTGGGCTGGGTACTTGCCACCTGCACCGCGCTGCTCTTGGTCATCTTTCGCTTTCAGTTGGCCAGTATGTACACCAACGATGCGGCAGTATTAGGCATTGCCGCGACTGTTTTATTTTTCGCCTCCCTATTCCAACTGGCAGATGCCACCCAATGTATCGCTTCATATGCGCTGCGCGGCTATAAAGTGACCAAAATGCCGATGTTCATCCATGCCGCCGCTTTCTGGGGTTGCGGCCTGTTGCCCGGCTACCTGCTCGCCTATCATGTCGATATGGGCATTTACGGCTTCTGGACCGCGCTGACCGTTTCACTAACGATTGCCGCCATCGCATTGGTATGGTGCTTGGAGCTTTGTAGTAAAGAGATGGTCAAATCACATAAGGCCGTCTGAAAATACAAGCAGTCTTTCTCCAATGATTACGCTATTTAATCAACGAATTCCTATTTTAAAGTTAAACCCATGCAACCCATCCAATACCAAACCGACCTTACCCCTTACAATACTTTCGGCCTGAAAGCCCAAGCCCAAGCATTTGTCGCACTCAAACATGCCGATGAATTGCGCGATATCGTCCGGCTGCCCGAGTTCAACCGAGATACTGTTTTATGGCTCGGTGGCGGCAGCAATATTCTTTTGATGGAGGACTACGCCGGTCTGGTTGTGCATATGGAAAACAAGGGAATTCGTGAAATTGAGCGTTCAGACGGCCTGGTTTATATCGAAGCGCAAGCCGGGGAAATTTGGCATGATTTTGTTTTGCATACGGTTGGACTGGGTTTAAGCGGGCTGGAAAACCTGAGCCTGATTCCGGGTACGGTCGGCGCGTCTCCGGTACAAAACATCGGTGCATATGGTGTTGAAGCGAAAGATGTTATCCATAGCGTACGCTGCTTTGATTTGGATACGGCAACCTTTGTTGAGCTTTCCAATGCCGACTGTGCCTTTGCCTACCGTGAAAGCCTGTTCAAACAGGAAGGCAAAGGCCGTTATGTGATTGTTTCGGTTGTATTTGCGTTGAAAGAGCATTTTGTGCCGAACTTGGGCTATGGCGATTTGGCCGCAGCGGTTGCCGAACTGAGCCAAGGCCGAGAGGCGACGGCCAAAGATGTTTCCGATGCAGTGTGTGCAATCCGCAACAGTAAACTGCCTAATCCTAACGTACTTGGTAATGTCGGAAGTTTCTTTAAAAACCCAGTTGTCAGCGCTGAAAAAGCGGCCGATTTGTTGCAGCAATACCCCAATATGCCGCGCTATCCGCAGCCTGATGGTTCGGTCAAACTCGCGGCCGGCTGGCTGATTGACCAATGCCGTCTGAAAGGCCATCAGATCGGCGGTGCGGCAGTGCATGACAGGCAAGCTTTGGTTTTGGTGAATAAAAACAATGCATCCGCGCAAGATGTCCACCAGCTGGCACAATATGTTTGTAATACAGTATTTACTCAATTTCAGGTAGAATTACACGCAGAACCCAACTGGCTGCCTACTTCATACAACCTATAAAACAAAGGAGTGTATCCCATGCCGCGCATTGCTAAAGTCAACACTTACACACGAATCATCAATGCCAGCCTCGCCTTATTCAACGAAGAAGGCGAGCGTAATATCAGCACCAACCACATTGCCGCCCACTTAGGCATCAGCCCGGGCAACCTCTACTACCATTTCCGCAACAAAGACGAAATCATTGTCCAATTGTTTAAGCGTTACAGCGAGGCCCTGCTTGCCTATCTTAACGAAGCTGTATTGCCGTCTAATGTGGAAGACTCCATCAACTACATGGCCGGTATTTATGATGTGATGTGGGAATACCGTTTCCTTTTCAGCGATGTGAACACCCTGCTTGCCCGCAGTGCCGAATTATTGGGCGAACACAATACCTTTACCCAAGCCAAAGTTTCCCCGCTGTTGGTCAACCTGCTGACCCAGCTCAACGGCCTGAACATCATCAGCGCAGACCAAACCGCCATGAACGACCTTGCCGTCAATATGTGGATGGTGACGAAATACTGGTTCGACTTCGACAGCTCCCTGCGCGGACGCGCCAAGTTGACCGAAGATTCCAAAGTACGGGGCATCAGCCGCACACTCAGCCTGTTGCGCCCTTACCTCCTGCCGGAACACCGTGCCGAATTTGACCAAAAAATCGGCAGCAACCATTAATTTTTCCATACAAAGGCCGTCTGAAAACGTGGCTTTAACCAAGTTAAAGCGATTTTCAGACGGCCTGTTAATTTTCGGATGCTTTATTTATGCACCTTCCCGATATTTCCATTCTCGGCCTAGGTTACCTCGGCCTGCCTCTGGCGCAGAAATTTTATGAGCAAGGCAGTCAGGTAGCCGCCATCAAACGCAACCTGACCTCTGACGACATCAATCTACCGATTGAACTCGACATTATCGATTTGAATCAAGACGATATTTTTTACAGTTCGGCCTTGTGGCAAAACCATATCAACAAGCCGACATGGTTCTGCCTGCTTCCGCCTTCGTCATTAAACCATTACGCCGATACCCTGAAAAAATGGATTCAACTTGCCGAGCAGTCCAAGGTACAACACATCATCTTTACCGGCAGCACCAGCGTATATGGCGACCAGGCACGCATATGTGATGAAACCACGCCGCCCGATCCGCAAACCGAATCCGCCCGTCAAATCCTCACGGTTGAGCAAGCCTTGCTGAAAAGCGCCGTCCCCCATATCGACATATTGCGACTGGGCGGACTTTACTCTGCCGACCGTCACCCCGTTACCAAGCTGGTTCAAAAAACACGCATTCAAGGCGGCAACCGACCCGTCAATATTCTTCATAAAGACTTGGCCGTCCAAATCCTTTTTCAGACGGCCTGCCAAGCTGACGGCAAGCGTATCCGCAATATAGTTGAACTCCGCCATCCAAGCCGGGCCGAATTTTATACTGCCGAAGCAGCCAAACTCAGCCTACCGGCTCCAGATTTCATCATTGATGACAAAAGCAACGGCAAAATTGTAAATACCGTTTGCGCAGACGGTCTAAGCCTGTAAAATTGCGACTCAACCCATTCATCCGTTTCAGACGGCATTTAGAGTAAACCATGTCCGCCCTATTTCCCCTTATCAACCACCTGATACAGCAAAATCCAGAGCAACAGCGCGAGCTGTCTGAATTTGCAGGCAGCATCATCTGCATCAGCCTGACCGGTTTCAGACTGACCGGACGCATCAGCGAACAAGGTTTTCTTGAAACCGCAAACGAAACCGCCGACACCAACATCACATTCCACAACAGCGCCATCCAAAAAATCCTCCAAGGCGGTCAGCCCGGCGTGGGCGACATCAGCCTCGAAGGCGACTTGGTCTTGGGCATGTCCGTCCTTCCTATTTTGGGTGGACTGCGCTATTATCCAAGCGACGATTTAGCGCGTGTATTCGGTCATGTGGCCGCAGAAAGCATCAGTTCGCGCGCCGGCGATATCGGCCGTACCATGAAAAAAATCGGCAAAAGCATTGCCGAGCAAATCAGCGACTTTTCACGCGAACCCGAATCCCCTGTTATCGACCAAGCCACGCTTGCCGAATGGTTGGAAGAAGTGGACAAACTGCGTGACGACGTTGCCCGCCTAAACGAACGCCTCGACCGGCTCGAGCGCGATATCTGGATAGATTAGACACTTAATTTCAGACGCCCTACTATCATGAAAAGCCCATTTAAAAACATCGGTATCGTTACACGTCCCAATACGCCCGAGATTCAAGATACCGTCCACACATTGGTTTCTTTTCTGCGCGAAAACGGCTTCACCATCTATCTGGATGAATTGAGCGTAGAAGAACACTGCGTCTATATCCAAGACTCCGCCTACTGCGAAATCGTAAACAAAGCCCAGCTGGGCAAATATTGCGACCTCGTCGTTGTACTCGGCGGCGACGGCACCTTCCTCTCCGCCGCCCGCGAAGTCGCCCCGCGCGCCGTCCCCATCATCGGCATCAATCAAGGCCACTTGGGCTTCCTCACCCAAATCTCACGCGATACCATGGTTGAGGGCATCCGCCCCGTACTGGAAGGCAAATATCTGCCCGAAGAGCGTATCCTCATCGAAGCCAGTATCATTCGTGACGGCGAAACCATCGAACGCGCCCTCGCCCTCAACGACACCGTACTGTCTCGTGGCGGCGCAGGCCAAATGATTGAATTTGAAGTATTTATCAATCAAGAATTTGTCTATACCCAACGTTCGGACGGCCTGATTATTTCCACACCGACAGGTTCGACCGCTTACGCACTTGCCGCCGGCGGCCCCATCATGCAAGCTGGTCTGCACGCCTTCACGCTTGTGCCTATCTGTCCGCAATCCATGACCAACCGCCCGATTGCCATCTCCGACACCAGCGTGATCGAAATCCTCATTACCAAAAGCGGTGACGCACGCGCACACTTTGACGGACAATCCCATATCGACGTGCAAAACTTTGACCGCATCCTCATCCGCCGCTATCACAATCCCTTGCGCGTCCTCCATCCCACCGATTACCAATACTTCAAAACCCTACGTCAAAAGCTGCATTGGGGCGAACAATTGATTTAAACAACTTCCATAAAACAGGCTTACCATGAAAAACATTTCAAAAACCTTAATCATCGCGCTGTGTGCCCTTTCCTCCCTCTCCGTCTCCGCACACGGCATGCACAAAAGCAAACCCTTGTCCTTTGAAGAATTGCCGAAAATCTGCCAGCAATACTTTACCCGAGCGGATGCGTGTTACCAAAAAGCAGGCGATAAAGCATCATTCCAACGCGACAACACAAAATACCTGCGCCAAATCCTGCCCGCCGCCGACGTAGGCCAACGTGAACGTATGTGCCAAATTGCCATGGATACATTCGCCGAAAAAACAAAAAACTTGAGCTGCGAATAAAGGTCTCAGTCTTAGCTCTAGCAATTTCTGATTCCATAAAAAGGCCGTCTTAAACATTGGATTGTTTCAGACGGCCTTGGATTCGGATTTCAAGTGCAACACTAGTGTATCAGTGGTTG
>ERZ772966.991-NODE-991-length-10579-cov-9.448879_pt1 | contig 10579 bp, 45 predicted proteins | sample MGYA00580680_ERZ772966 | MGnify/ENA primary metagenome ERZ772966 (study PRJEB29015, sample SAMEA2738055) | human oral metagenome | biome: human oral; feature: human-associated habitat; material: saliva | place: China | collected 2225 ...
CCATTCCATTCCATTGCATTCTATACCATTCCACTCGTGTTGATTCCATTCAAATCTATTGCATTCCATTCCATTCCATTCCATTCCATTCCATGCCACTCGAGTTCATTCCATTCCATTCTATTGCATTTGAGGCCACTTCATTCCATTCCATTCCATTCCATTCTATCACATTCCATTCCATTCCATTCCAATCCATTCCATTCCATTCCATTCCATGCCACTCGAGTTGATTCCATTCCATTCTATTGCATTCCCTTCCATTCCTTTCCATTCCATTCCATGCCACTCGAGTTGATTCCATTCCATTCTATTGTATTCCATTCATTTCCATTCCATTCAATTCCATTGCATTCCATTCGATTCCACTCGATTTGATTCCATTCCATTCTATTGCATTCCATTCCATGCCATTCCATTCCTTTCCATTCCATTCCATTCTACTCCATTGCATTCCATTCCACTCGATTTGATTTCATTCCATTCTACTGCATTCCATTTCATTTCGTTCCATTGCATTCCGTTCCATTCCACTTGACTTGATTCCATTCCATTCTATTGCATTCCATTCCATTGCATTCCATTCCAGTCCAGTCCATTTCTTTCCACTTGAGTTCATTCCATTCCATTCTATTGCATTCCATTCCCTTCCATTCCATTTCATTCCATTCCATTCCATTCCATTTAATTCCGTTCCATTCCATTCCACTCCAGTGGATTCCATTCTATGCTATTTAATTTCATTCCATTCCATTCCATTCCACTGCGGTTGATTCCATTCAATTCTATTGCTTTTCATTCCATTCAATTCCACTGCATTTCATTCCATTCCATTCCACTGCATTTCATTCCATTCCATTCAATTTCATTCCATTCCACACTAGTTCCCTCCATTCCATTCCATTCCATTGCATTCCATTCCGTTCCACCCGTGTTGTTTCCATTCCATTCTACAGCATTCCATTATATTACATTACATTCCACTCCATTCCACTCGAGTTGATTGCTTTCCATTCTATTACACTCAAAGCCACTTTATTCCATTCCATTCCATTCCATTCCATTCTCTTGCATTCCTTTCCATTCCATTCCTTTGAAATCCATTCCGCTCCATTCCATTCCATTTCATTCCACTCCAGTTGATTCCATTCCATTCTATTGCATTCAAAGCCACTTGATTCCATTCAGTTCCATTCCATTCCATTCCATTCCATTCTTTTCGGATCCATTCAATTCAATTGCATTGCTTTCCATTCCATTCCACTCGAGTTGATTCCATTCCATTATATTGCATTCCATTGCATTCCATTCCATTCCATTTCATTCCACTCGGGTTGATTCCATTCCATTCTATTGCATTGCATTCCATTCCATTCCATTCCATTCCAATCGAATTAATTCCATTCCTTTCTATTGCGTTCGAGGCCACTTCATTCCATTCATTTCCATTCCATTCCATTCCATTATTTTCTGGTCCATTGAATTCAATTGCATTCCGTTCCATTCCATTCCATTCCACTGGAGTTGATTCCATTACATTCTATAGCTTTCCATTCCATTCCATTCCATTCCACTCCATTTCACTCGTGATTTTTCCATTCCATTCAATTGCATTCCATTCCATTCCATTCCATTCCATTCCACTCCACTCGAGTTGATTAAATTCCATTCTATTGTACTCCATTCTATTGCATTCCATTCTATTCCATTCCATTCCATTCCATTCCACTTGACTTGATTCCATTCCATTTTATTGCATTCCATTCCATTCCATTCGAGTTGATTCCATTCCATTCTATTACATTCCATTCCATTCCATTCCTTTCCATTCCATTATACTTGAGTTGATTCCATTCTATTCTATTGCATTAGAGGCCACTTCATTCCATTCCATTCCATTCCATTCCATTCCATTCCATTCCATTCCATTCCATTCTATTGCATTCCTTTCCATTTCATTCCATTCCATGACACTAGAGTTGATTCCATTCCATTCTATTCATTCCATTCAATTCCATTCCATTCCATTTCGCTCCATTCCATTCTATTCCACTCGAGTTGGTTCCATTCCTTTCTATTGCATTCGAGTCCAATTCATTCCATTCCATTCCATTCCATTCCAATCTTTTTAGGTCCATTCAATTAAAATGCATTCCATTCCACTCCACTCCATTCCAATCCATTCAAATATTCTCGAGTTGATTCCATTCCATTCCATTCTATTGAATTCCATTTAATTCCATTTCATTATATTTCATTGCACTCCAGTTGTTTCCATTCCATTCTATTGCATTCCACTCCATTCCATTCCATTCTATTCCCTTGCATTCCATTCCACTCGAGTTGATTGCATTCCATTCTATTGCATTCTAAGCCACTTCATTCCATTTAATTCCATTCCATTCCATTCCATGGTATTCCATTCCATTCCATTAGACTCGAGCGGTTTTCATTCCATTCTATTGCATTCGAGGCCAGTTCATTCCATTCAATTCCATTGGAGACCATTCCATTCCATTCGAGTCCTTTCCATTCCATTCCATTCGAGTCCATTCCATTCCATTTCATTCTATTCGAATCCATTCCATTCCATTCTATTTGATTCTATTCTTTTCCATTCCATTCCATTACGTTGCATTCAATTTATTCCATTCCATTCCATTCCATTCTTGTACATTTCTTTATATTCCATTCCATTCCATTGCATTGCATTTCATTCCATTTGAGTACGTTCCATTCCATTCTTGTCCATTCCATTCCATTCCATTCCGTTGGAGTCCTTTCCATTCCATTTCATTTGAGTCCATTCCATTCCATTTCATTACATTCGTGTGGATTCCTCTCCATTCCATTCGAGTCCATTCCGTTTCATTCGGGTGGATTCTTTTCCATTCCATTAGAGTCCATTCCATTACATTCCGTTCGAGTCCATTCCATTAGATTCCATTCCATTCCATTCCATTCGTGTCGATTCCATTCCATTATATTCCATTCTAGTCCATTCCATTTCATTCCACTCGGGTCCATTCCATTCGATTCCATTCCATTGGAGTCCATTGCATTCCATTCCATTCCATTCCATTCCATTCCATTGGTTTCCATTCCATTCCATTCCATTCCATTCGTGTGAATTTCATGCAATTATTTTCGAGTCCATTCCATTCCATTCCATTCTGTTCCATTCGCATCCTCTTCATTCCCTTCCATTCTATTCTACTCTTGTCGTTTCCATTCTATTCCACTACATTTCAATCCATTCCATTCCATTAGTGTCCATTCCTTCCATTCAATTCCATTCCTTTCTTTTACATTCCATTCCATTCGATTCCACTCCCTTCCATTCCATTCAATTCCGTTTCACTCCATTACATTCCATTCAAGTCCATTCCATCGCATTCGATTCCATACCGTTCCATTTCATTCCATTTTGGTCCTTTCCAATCCCTTCCATTCGAGTTCATTTCATTCCATTCCAGTCCATTCCATTCCATTTCTTTTAAGTCTATTCCATTCCATTCCATTCCATTCCATTCCATTCCATTCCATTCCATTTCATTCCATGCCATTCGAGTCTTTTTCATTTCAATCCACCGGAGTCCATTCCATTCCATTGCTGTCCATTCCATTCCATTCCATTAGACTCCATTCCATTCCTTATGAGTGCATTCCTTTCCATTCTATTCCACTGAAGTCGATTCCATTCAATTCCCTTCCATTCCATTTCATTTCATTCCATTCCATTGCATTCATTTCCATTCCTTTTGAGTCCATTCCATTCCAGTCCAATCTATTTGAGTAAATTTCATTCCGTTAACTTGCATTCCATTCGAGTCCATTCCATTCCGTTACATTCCATTATATTCGAGTTCATTCAATTCCGTTCCTTTCCATTTAACTCCATTCCACTCCGTTCCATTTGAGTCCACTCCATTCCTCTCAATTCCATTCGAGTACATTCCATTCTATTCCTTTCGAATCCATTGTATTACATTCCATTCCATTCGATCCAATTCAATGCCATCCATTCCTTTCCATTCGAGTCCATTCCATTCCATTCCATTGGAGTCCATTCCATTTCATTCCATTCCATTCCAGCCCAAGATGTTCCAACCCTTTCCATTCGAGTCCACTCTATTGCATTCCATTCCATTCGCGTACATTCCGTCCTGTTCCATTCGAGTCTGTTCCATTCCATTTCATTGGATTCCAATCCATTAGAGTCCATTACTTTAAATTCCATGCAATTCCACTCGATTCCTTTCCAATACATTTAATTCAAGTCCATTCCATTCAAACCCTTTCCATTCCAGTCCATTCTATTCCATTCCATTCTTTTCCATTCCATTCCATTCTATTCCATTTGAGCCGATTCCATTCCATTGCATTTAATTCGAGTCAATTCCATTCCATTCCATTCCATTTAGGTCCAGTCCCTTCAATTCCATTCGAGTCAATTCCATTCCATTCCATTCGAGTATATTCCTTTGCATTCTATTCCATTTGAGTCCATTCCTTTCCATTCCATTCGAGTCCATTCCATTCCATTTGACTCAGGTACATTGATTACATTCCATTCCTTTCGAATATATTCCATTCTATTCCTTTCAAGTCTATTCCATTCCATTTCATTAGATTCCATTTCATTAAATTCCATTTTAATCTATTCGAGATCATTCCATTCCATTCCGTTCCCTTCATGTCCATTCCATTCTATTCGAGTCCATTCCATTCCATTCCTTTCGAGTCCAATCCAGTACATTACATTCTCTTCCATTCAAGTCCATTCCATTGCATACCATTCCATTCCATTCCATTCCATTCCATCCCATTCCATTAGGGTGAATTCCTTTCCATTCGATTCGGGTCCATTCCATTCCATTACATTACATTAACTTGTAATCTATTCAATTCCATGCCATAGCATTAGAGTACATTCCATTCCATTCCTTTCCATTTCATTCAATTCCATTTCATTCCATTCGAGTCCATTTCATTCCATTACATTCCATTCCATTCGAGTCCATTCCATACCATTACATTCCGTTGGACTTGAATCCATTAAATTCCTTTTGATTCCATTCGAATCCATTCCACTCCAACCCATTCGATTCTATTTGATTCCATTCCATTCCACTCCAGTCCTTTCCATTCCATTCGAGTCCATTTCATTCCGTAACATTCAAGTCCAATGCATTCCTTTCCATTGTATACCATGACATTCCATTCGAGTCCATTTCAATCTATTCTATTGAATTCGAGTCCATTGCATTTCATTCCACATGAGTCCATTCCACTCCATTCCACTCGAGTCCATTTCATTCCTTTCCATTCAATTGGAGTTCATTCCATTCCATTCGAGTCCATTCCTTTCCAGTCCATTCGATTCGATTGCATTCTATTCCATTCAGCTCCATTCCATTCCATTCCACTCCATTCCATTCCATTCCACTCCATTCCATTCTGTTCAATTCCATTCCATTCCACTGCACTCCATTCCATTCCATTCCATTTCATTCGTGTCCATTTCATTCGTGTCTTTTCCATTCCATTCCACCTGAGTCCATTCCTTTCCATTCAATTCCATTCGAATCCCTTCCTTTCCTTTCCATTAAAGTCCATTACATTAGATGCTAATCCTTTAAATGCCATTCTACTCCTTTCGAGTCCATTCCATTCCATTGCATTTGAGTCCATTCCATTCCATTCAATTCTATTACAATCCAGTCCATTCCTTTGTATTCCATGCCTATCCATTCCATTCCATTCCATTCGTTTCAATTCCATTCCATTCCATTGGAGTCCATTCCATTCCATTCGAGTCTGTTCCATTCCATTGCTTTTCATTCCAATACATTCCACTGCATTTCATTTCATTCGAGTGCATTCCATTCCAATACACTCGAGTCAATTACATTCCATTCCATTTCATTCGGGTCCATTCATTTCATTCATGTCCATTCCATTCTATTTCATTCCTTTCAAGTCCTTTTCATTCCATTCCATTCCATTCAATTCCACTCCTTTCCATTCCATTAAATTGCATTCCATTCCTTTCCATTTCTTTCAGGTCCTTTCAATTCAGCTGCATTCCATTCGAGTCCATTCCATTCCATTCAATCCCATTCGAGTCCATTCCATTAAATTCCGTTCCATTCCATTCCATTCCATTCCTTTCCATTCAGTTCCATTCGGATCAATTCCATGCCATTCCATTCGAGTCCATTCCAATCCATTCCATTCCATTCCGTTCCATTCGAGTCCATTCCATTCCATTCAATTCCACTCCATTTGAATCCATTCCATTCCATTCGAGTCCATTCCTTTCCATTCCATTCCATTCGAGTCCACTCCATTCCATTCCATTCCATTCCACACGAGTCCTCTCCATTCTATTCCACTCCATTTCAATCCATTCCATTCCATTCGAGTGCATTCCTTTCTATTCCATTCCATTCTATTACATTCCATTCCATTCGAGTCCATTCTCTTCCATTCCATTCAATTCCATTCCACTCCATTCCATTCCATTCAAGTCCATTCCATCCCATTTGATTCCATTCAATTCCATTCCATTCCATTTGTGTTCTTTCCATTCCTTTCCATTCGAGTTATTTCCATTTTAATCGAGTCCATTCCATTCCATTCCTTTCGAGTCTTTTCCATTCCATTCCATTGGATTCCATTCCATTTTATTCCATTCTTTTCGAGTCCTTTCCATTTGATTCCATTCGAGTCCATTCCATTCCATTCCAATCCATTCGTGTCCATTCCATTTCATTGAATTCAAATCTATTCCATTTCATTCCAATCATTTCGAGTCCATCCCATTTCATTGAATTCGAATCTATTCCATTTCATTCCAATCATTTCGAGTCCATTCCATTCCATTCCATTCCACTGTAGACAGTTCCTTTCCTTTCCATTCCATTCCTTTCGATTCGATTCCATTCCATTCCATTCAATTCCATTCCATTCCATTCTGTTCCGTTCCGTTCCATTCCATTCCATTCCATTCCATTTAATTCATATCTAGTCCATTCGATTCTATTCCATTCCATTTGAGTCCATTCCATTCCATTCGAGTCCACTTAATGCCATTCCATTCCATTCCATTCCATTCCTTTTGAGTCCATTCCATTCCCTTCCTTTAAATTCCATTCCATTCCATTCCATTCCATTCCATTCCATTCGGGTCCATTCCTTTCCATCCTATTCGATCCATTCCATTCCATTCGAGTCCATTCTATTATATTCTGTTCCAGTCAGGTTCATTAAATTCCATTCCATTCGATGCCAATCCATTCCATTGCAGTCCATTCTATTCCACTCGAGTCCTATCTGTTCAATTCCATTCCATTCCAGTCCATTCTATTCAATTTTATTAAATTCGATTCGATTCGATTCCATTCCATTCCATTCCATTCCATTCCATTCCATTAGGGTCCCTTCCATTCCATGTCATTTAGGTCCATTCCACTACATTCCATTTCTTTCAAGTCCATTTCATTTCATTCCATTCCACTTGAGTCGCTTCCATTCCATTCCATTCCATTGCATTCCACTCGATTCCATTCCATTACATTCCTTTCTATTGGAGTCCAATCCATTCTATTCCATTCCTTTCGCGTCCATTCCCTTCTGTTCCATTTCATTCGAAGCCATTCCATTCCCTTCCATTCACGTCCATTCCATTGCATTCCATTCCATTCCTTTCGAGACCGTTCCATTCTATTCCATTCCATTAAATTCCATTCAATTCCACTCCATTAAAGTCCATTTCATTCCACTCCATTCCATTAGAGTCCGTTACATTCTATTCCACTCGAGTCCATTCTATTCCAAAACAATGAAGTCCATTCCATTCCATGCATTTCCATTCCATTCCATTCGAGTACATTCAATTCCATCCCTTTCGAGTCCATTCTATTCCATTATATTCCATTCCATTCGAGTCAATTCCCTTCCATACCATTCCGTTCCATTCCATTCCACTTCATTCCACTCCATTCCATTCCATTCCAATCCTTTCCATTCCATTCCATTCCAATCCATTCCATTCCATTAGAGTCCATTCCATTTCATTCCATTCGCGTCCATTCCATTGCATTCCATTTTATTCCTTTCGAAACCATTCCATTCCATTCCGTTGGATTCCATTCCATTCCATTCCATTCCATTCGATTTCCCTCCATTCCATTCTATTCCAAATGAGTCCATTCCATTCTATTCCATTCGAGTCCATTAAATCCTATCCCATTAGATTCCATTTCATTAGTGTCCATTCAATTATATTCCATTTAATTCCATTCGAGTCCATTAAATTCCATTCCATTCCATTCCATTCCATTCCATTCCATTCCCTTTGAGTCCATTCTATTCCAGTCCATTCCATTCCGGTCCATTTTCCCATTCCTTTCCATTCCATTCCATTCTGATCCCTTGAATTCCATTCCATTGGAGTCCATTCCATTCCATTCGAGTTCATTCGATGACATTCCATTCGAGTTCATTCCATTCCGTTTGAGTCCTTTCCATCACATTCCATTTGAGTTCATTTCATTCCACTCCATTCCGTTCGATTCCATTCCATTCTTTTCCATTCGAGTCCATTCCATTCGATTCCATTCAAGTCCATTCCATTCCATTCTATTCCTTTTGAGTCCATACCATTCCATTCTTTTCGAGTCTATTCCATTCCAACCCATTCCATTCGAGGCCATTCCATTCCATTCCAGTCCTTTTGAGTCCATTCCAATCCATTCCATTTGACTCTATTCCACTCATTTCTATTCCATTTATGTCCATTCCATTCCATTTCATTCGAGTCTATTCCATTGCATTTCATTCCATTCGAGTCCATTCCATTACATTCCTTTTGAGTCCATCTCATTGCATTGCATTCCATTTCTTTCGAGTTCATTCAATTCCATTTCATTGCATTCCATTCCATTCGTGTCCATTCCATTCTATTCCTTTTGATTCCGTTCCATTCCATTCCATTAGAGTCCCTTCCCTTAAATTCAGTTGAATTCCATTACAGTCCATTCCATTTCACTCCTTTTGAGTCCATTCCATTCCATTCGAGACTATTCAATTCCATTCCTTTCGAGTCCATTGCATTCCATTCTATTTCATTCAATTCTATTCCTTTCCATACCATTCCGTTCAATTGCTTTCCATTCCGTTCAATTCTTTTCCACTCCATTCCATTCCATTTCATTTGTATCCATTCCGTTCCATTCCATTCTATTCCATTCCATTCCATTCTGTTCGATTCCAGTTTATTCCATTCCATTCTATTCGAGTACAATCCATTCCATTCTATTAGACTCCATTTCATTCCATTCCAATCCATTCTGTTCGGGTCCACACCATTCCATTCAATTCGAGTCCATTCCATTCCATGCCATTCCATTCCATTTCATTCCATTAGTATCCATTTCATTCCATTCCATTCCATTCCATTCGATACCATTCTATTCCTCTACATTCCATTCCATTCTACTCCATTCAATTCCATTCCATTACATTCAAGTCCATTCAATTCCATTCGAGTCCATTTCTTAACGTTCCATTCCATTCCTTTTGAGTCCTTTCCATTCCATTCAAGTCTATTCCATTCCGTTTTATATAATTCCATTCCATTGCATTCCATTTCATTCCATTGCATTCCATTCCATTCCTTTGCATTCCATTTCATTCGGGTCCATTCCATTCCATAGCATTCGATTCCATTCCATTCGATTCCATTCCATTCCTCTCCATTCCATTCGAGTCCGTTGCACTCTTTTCCATTCTATTCCATTGTATTTAAATACATTCAAGTGCATTCCATTCCATTCCATGCCTGTCCTTTCCATTCCATTCGAATAAATTCACTTCCATTCCTTTCAAGTCCATTTGATTCCATTCCATTCTATGCCATTTAAGTCCATTCGATTCCATACAATTCTTTTCCATTCCATTCCACTCCATTCCATTCGATTCCATTCCATTCCATTCCATTCCACTCCACTCCCTTCCATTCCATTCCTTTCCCTTCCATTCCATTCCATTCCATTCAATTCCTTTCAATTGATGTCCATTACATTCCAATCCATTCGTGTGCTCTCCATTCCATTCCATTCCATTCGAGTCCGATCCATTCCAATCTATTCCATTCCATTTGAGTCCATTCCATTGAAATCAATTCCATTCAAGTCCATTCCATTCCATTCCATTCGTGTCCATTCCGTTCCATTCCATTCGAGTCCATTCCATTCTCTTCCATTCCACTCGATTCCAGTCTATTCCATTCCATTCTATTCCAGTCTATTCCATTCAATTATATTCAAGTTGAATCCATTCCAAACCATTGGATTCCATTCCATTCTGTTCCATTCCATTCGATTCCAGTCTATTCCTTTCCATTCTGTTCCAGTCTATTCCATTCCATTCTATTCAAGTCAAATCCATTTCATTCTATTTGAATCCATTCTATTCCATTCCAACGCATTCCATTCGGTTCCATTCCATTCCATTCAAATCGATTCCATTCCATTCCATTCCATTCCATTCCATTCCATTCCATTCCATTCCA
>ERZ772966.995-NODE-995-length-10553-cov-9.195752_pt1 | contig 10553 bp, 10 predicted proteins | sample MGYA00580680_ERZ772966 | MGnify/ENA primary metagenome ERZ772966 (study PRJEB29015, sample SAMEA2738055) | human oral metagenome | biome: human oral; feature: human-associated habitat; material: saliva | place: China | collected 2225 ...
AGGCGAACATGGACCTGATCTCGGTGCACCCGGTGTTCAACCTGTACAACCGTGACTGGCCGACCATGACGATGATCGACGGCTCGCTGCCGCCGGCCAAGTTCGTCTACGGCGATGCGGATCGCCTCGGTCACGCGATCGACTCGTTCGTCTCCCCCGGCGTCATCGTCTCCGGCGGCGAGATCGTGCGTTCGGTCATTTCCCCGAACACCTACGTCCACTCGTGGGCAAAGATCGAGGATTCGGTCGTCATGCACGGCTGTCGCATCGGCCGCTCGTCACGGGTCGTGAAGACGATTCTGGATAAGAACGTCGTCGTTGAGGAAGGCGCTGTCGTCGGTGTCGATCTGGACCACGATCGCGAGCGTGGCTTCACCGTCACCGAGTCCGGCATTACGGTCGTCCCCAAGGGCGCGGTCGTCCGCAAGTGAGCATGACTCACCGTCTCGATGAGCCGGGTGCACCGCTGCTGTTTGCCAGCGGGGCACCCGGCCTCGTCGTCACCGACGTCGATTCCACGCTGATCCGCCAGGAGGTCATCGAAGAGTTGGCTGAGGCTGCAGGCACCCGTGAGCGGGTCGCCGAGATTACGTCTCGTGCGATGAATGGCGAGCTCGATTTCGCGGAGTCTTTGCGCGAGCGCGTTGCAACCCTCGCCGGGGTCCCCGAATCCGTCTTCGGCGATGTCTTGGCTTCCATCACCCCCACGACGGGTGCGCGCGAGTTAATCGACGCGGTCCACCGAGCCGGCGGAAAGTTCGGCATCGTCTCGGGCGGATTCGAGGAAGTGGTCGCTCCCCTGGCGGCCTCCCTCGGCATCGATTTCTACGCTGCAAACCGCCTCGAGGTCGTCGACGGGGTATTGACCGGCCGCGTCTTGGGGCGCATCGTGACCTCCCAGGTGAAGGTCGACTGCCTGCGTGAGTGGGCCTCGTCCCTCGGGGTCCCCCTCGAGCGCACGGTCGCGATCGGTGACGGGGCGAACGACATCCCTATGATGCACGAGGCCGGGGTCGGTATCGCGTTCTGCGCCAAGCCCGCCGTGCGCGAGCAGGTTACGGTCCAGCTCAACACTCCGGACCTGTCCCTGGCGATCGCGCCCCTGGGCCTCGCCTAGCCGAATACGTCAGGGCTCGCGCGTATCTGTCAGGCGGATCATGTGACCGTCCCACCCGTCGCGCCAGGCGCGCGCATACTCGAGGATCTGGGCGGGGTAGATCTCCCCGTTGATCTGAGCCGCTGCCTCGTCGATATCCCACCACGCCTGGGTATCGATGACGGAACGCTCCAGTTCGGTCCAGCCATCCCTACTCAGCACGGTCGAGGGTGCCTGCGCGATGAAGAACCACTCGTCTTGGCGGGCGGTGACCGCCAAGAAGTCGAACTCGGCGGTCCGATAGAGGACAGGGCCGACCAGGTCGTCAGGGGCCAGCTGGATGCCTGTTTCCTCGAGGACCTCACGCACGGCTGCGCCACGCGGGTCCTCCCCTTCCTCGATGCCGCCCCCGATCGTGAACCACCAGAATCGCTCCGGCTGGTCCTCGTCATGGCCCTTGGCCAATAGGACCCTCCCACTGTCGTCGAAGAGAAGGACGCGGGCGGCCTCCCGATGGGGATAGCCGTCCGCGTCCAGTGGCCAGTCGAGTGCGCTCATGCCTCCAGGGTAGCCCGATGGCGTCGCAGTCCCCACACGAGGAGGGCTGTGCTCACGACGAACACCGGGATTTCGATGGCGCCGTAGGTCAGATTCCACGAGTCTTCGGGAGCCACGAACCCCAGGCCGTTGGCCTGAGCGTGCAGCGCGAGCGCTCCGACGTAGCCCAGGGCACCAACGAGGACTGCGCGCGGCGCGCTAGAGGCGCGCAGGACGGCCCAGGCCAGCGCGTATCCGAACACTCCGGTGAAGATAGCGTGAGCGTATGCGCCGAGGATGGCGCGCACGAGGAAGGATTCCCACAGTCCACCCATGCCGTCTTCGAGGGCACTCACGTAGTAGCCCACGTCCTCGCCCCAGGCGAAGCCGATGCCAACAAGGGCACCGAGAACGCCGCCCTGCGCGGGACGCTCGAGCAGCCGACGTGCAGCGAGAATCAGCGCGAGGACACCGAGGCCTTTGCCGGTCTCCTCAACGACGGGTCCCGTCAGCACGGAGGTTACAAAGTCAACGGCGCTTTCCCCTAAGCCGGACTCTTCAACGGCAGAATCCAACAGGCCGTTTCCGAAGCCGGCAAAAATGAGAGCACCGCCGGTTCCCCAGCCGAACGCGGCGAGCCATGCGAGAACGGTAGGCTTCACGCGCGCCCACACACCGAGGAACACGAGTCCCACGACCGCGCTCAGTGTCGAGGCGCCAACCGCGAGCCAGGCATCGGAGGACGAGACTCCCGCTAGGGCGTTCGAAAATTCATAGATAGCCGCCGGGATGCTCAGTGCGATCAGCACGGCGGAGCAGACGATCAGCGCCCAGGAACGGGGGCGCGTCGAGAGTTCATCAGTCACGTAGGTTTCCTTTCTATCCCCACTATCGTGAGACATGAACCTATGTGTGTCCTATGAAAAGACGATGCGCGGCCCGTGAGAATCGAAACACTCACATGGGGCGGATGCCCATGAGCGACTGGAAGGTCTGACGCTGTGTCGTCGCCTCCTGGATCTTGCGCTGCGTCTCGTCGATCCGGGCCTTCTCGGGACCGCGCACGTTCATGACGACCTGGTCGAGTCCGACGGAAGCCAAGTTGTTCATGAAGGACTTCATCGCGCGCTTGGCAGCGGGACCGCCGCCCGCGACCCAGGCCAAAGCGTTGCGACGCGAACCCGGGTCACACACCATCTGAACCTCGCTCGGCAGAATCCACCCCTGGTTGACGTAGGGCATGAGACCGGCAGCGATGTCGCGCCGCTCCCGACGCATCGTACGAGCCACGAAGAACAGCCAGCAGCAGAACAGAGGAACCTGGAAGATGAAGTAGAGCACGAGGAAACCACCGCGGGAACCCGAGATCGTGGCGGATCCGTTCCACAGACCGTGCATCGTCACGGCGATCAGGTAGCCAAGCGTCACAACACCGATGCCAGCACCGATCGAACGCGTGCGTGTCACCGCCCATCCGATCGCCCAGCCGGTACATGTCGTGTACATGACGTGCCCGAAGACGCCCAAAAGAACGCGTATAATGAATGTCTGGGCGAGGCCCCCATTGTAGAAGGTAATCACGAAGTAGCTGAAGTCTTCGACGACGAGGAATCCCGCCGCCGAGTAACCGGCGTAGACGAGGCCGTCAAGCGGGGAGGAGATGCTGTGACGCCGCATCATGACAATCACGAGCACACCGAGAGCCTTAAGGAATTCTTCGCCAAGGGGAGCGGCAACCACGCCCTTGAAAATCTCTCCCGCATCACCGCTACCGGTTGCACTGGCGACAGCGACTCCGGCAAGTCCGTTTGAAATCCCCGCAAAGAAGATTGCCACGCCACCACCCCAGAGGAGCGCCGCGATCTTCGTCCACCAAGGCTCGGGCTCAAAGCGATCCACGAACTGAAGGAACGCCAGGATGATGACAAGCGGGACCAAGCACATGATCGCTAGGAAGAAGCCGAGGAAGGGTCCACTGGCGAAAAGGAAGCTGCTGGTACCCACGAGCATCATTGCCGCGCCGACACCGATCACGACGGCTTCAAAAACCGGTGCCTTCTTGGGAGCGGTGGGCATGGCCCACGACTGCACCTGTTGCGGCGCTGCCTGCGGGTACTGTGCGGCGCTCGGCCCGGGCATAGTCGGCGCTGAATTGACGAACGACTGGAAGGACGAGGTGAATCGTGCTTCGGGCTCGAATCGCGTCATCGGGTCGGGGGCAGGCATCTGCGTCGACTCAGTGGCAGGCTGCCCTGTTGAAGCAGCAGGGGCGTAGGCCGAGGCCGCCTGCGGCTGCGGGATAACCGAGCTAGTGGGTTGAGGAACGCCAGCGTCGTCAGACGCAGGAGCATCGGAGGCACCGGACTGAGGATCGGACGACGGCTGCGGGACGGCATCGCTATCCGAGGCCGTGTCTGCGTTATCTTCCGGCTCAGGTTCGGGGGCGTAGCTCGAGGTCGCGGGAGCGCCGTAGCGCCCACCGGGAGCCTGCTGCTGAGGGGCCGGAGCGTAACCCGACCCCGCGGGCGCACCAAACTGCGAGCCCGGAGCCTGCACACCCTGCTGAGGCGCAGGAGCACCGTAATGTGCGCCCTGCTGAGGCGCAGGAGCACCGTACTGCGCGCCCTGCTGAGGTGCGGGCGCACCGTACTGTGGGCCCTGCTGAGGTGCGGGCGCACCGTACTGCGCGCCGGGAGCAGGCTGTCCCTGCGGCTGGTTCGGCGGCACGAAGCCCTGCTGGGGCGCGGGGTGTGGGTAGTTGTTACTCATAGCTCGTCTTCTTTCTTAGTGTGCCTGCGCGAGGCGGGACACGGCATCCGTCACGTCCTGCTGCTGTTCGGCGATCGATGTCAGGCGCAGGAATTCTCGCCTGTTGTCGACTGCTTCAGCGAGCATCTGGCGGTCGGCTTCGATACGCGCGGGGTCGGGGCCGTTCTTGGCCATGAGGCGCTGGTCCATGCCCAGAGAGGCAAGATTGATGAGGAAGGAGCGCATGGCACGCTTGGCCTCGCGTCCGCCGGTTCGCGCCCACTTGAGGGCGGCTCGGCGCGCGCGCCTGTCGGTGGCCATCGTGACCTCGCCGGGAATGAACCATCCGGTACGCACGTAGGGCACGAGTCCGATGCGGATCTTCTCGGCTTCCTTGCGGGACATGATGATGAGCGCGACCGCCCACACGATGAAGGCTGGAACGCCGATGACTGCGTACAACAGTAAGAAGTATTGATTCAGGAACGCCGCGGTACCGTTCCACGCGAAGTGGATGAACATGGCGAAAAACCAGAACACCAGCACGATGCCGGTCTTGGACCAGCCGCGTTTGAATTTCAGCAGTGCCAGGGCGAGGCCGATGCCGGTCATCGAGGTCGCCATCGCGTGCACAAAGGGGCTGAACAGTCCTCGAAGGACAAAGGTAAAGAGGACGCCGCCCGCGTCTTGATTATCGGACCTGATGAAGTAGAGGATGTCCTCGGCAAACATGAATCCGCAGGCGGAAAAACCCGCGTAGACGACGCCGTCGATGAGCGAATTGATGTTGGTGCGGCGGACAACGACGACGATGAGGACGCCCAACCCCTTGAGGGTCTCTTCGACGAGAGGGGCGATAAAAGCTGCGCCAAGGGCATTGGATTGCTGGAGATCGCCGATCGTGAAGGAGATGTTCTCCTCGAGAGCCGTGTTAAGGATACCGGCGGACAGCGTCGCAACACCGGCGCCCCACAGGAACAGAGCCACCTTCGTCTTCCAGGGCTCGGGCTCCCATCGATCGATGAACAGGATGAAGCTGACAACGATGAGGAGCGGAACGACAGCGAGGAGAGTCGTCTTGACCAGAGAGGCGACACCCGATGACTCGGGGCTGAGCCAAAAGATGACCATACTGAGAAGGCCGATGGTGCCGACCGTCGTCATGATGACTTCGAACCACGGGAACGAGTGGCGCGCCTTCGGCGTCTGCCACACGGGTGCGGCGTCATCGGGCGCGGGCCCGGAGATGCCACTGACGACGTCGATGTTGACGCTACTGATCTTCTTCAGGCGGTAGTCTTCGCCCGGCCCTCCCCAGTGGGTCGTGTGCATGTCAGTATCCCCGTCCGCCGATATGTGTGTCGTCATCAAAGTCAATGGGCTCGGGAACCGGTGCGTGTCCGGCGAGCCGAAGCAATTTTACCATTCGTGCGGAACGCAGGGCACGGACTCCCGCCACATCGACGTTGTGGACGTTTCTGGTCAGCTCGATGCGGTAGCAGGTCGCATCGAGGGCCTCGAGGCGGGCGGCAGCTTGCGGGTCCGCCTCGATCTGCGCGCGCACGTCGGGAGTGAGCGTTTCTCGGATCGCACGCGTCACAGCGGATGCCCGCTCGAGGCGGGCGTTGACCTCGACGCGATCCGCTTGACGCTGAGCGCTGGTGCGTCGATCAAGTCCGTCGGTCGTCAGCTGATCGCCACCGTCGCGAATGTACGCGCGCGCAGCATCGACGAGGCCGGGGCCTCCCCCGCTGTCAAGGCCGGCGGCGTGAGCGAGAAGTTCAGCCTCGGAGGCGCGACGCAGCAAAAGTCGCGAGAGAGAGTCGCGAGAAGCAAGGATGCGCTGATGGAGCCGGTCCAACCTGCGCGCACGTGTAATCGCGAATCCAGCGACGACAGCCAGCGCAATGACTGCGAATACGATAGCGGCCAGCAGCCAGGGGGACAGTGAGATCATGCGTTTTCATCCCCTTCTTCTCCGCGGCCTCGGATCAGGTCACGTGCCCGGCGCGTTCCCGAGTCGGCGGGACTTCCCATGGCGATCGCCAGCTTGTAGACCTCGAAGACCTTATCCGCCACAACTTCCCAGTCGTACTGCGCCGATGAGCGAGCTCCGGAAGCGGACAGCTCTTCAAGGCGGTCGCGGTCGCTGAGCAGGTCGATGAGCGTACGTGCGAGTGACTCACTGTTGCCCGTCTCAAAAAGCGCGCCGGCTCGCCCTTCCTCAAGAACGGCGCGGAACGCGGGGATATCCGATGCAACGACAGCCGTATGGGCCGCCATCGCCTCGACGAGGACGATGCCGAAAGACTCGCCGCCCGTCTGCGGAGCGACGTAGATGCTGGCGCCGGCGAGCAAGGATTCCTTCTCCTCGTCGCTGATTCCACCCAGGAAGGACACAGAATCACCAAAACGCTCGACGGCCTGGCGGATCTCCGGAGCGTCTCCTCGCCCGGCAATCAAGAAACGGGCACCCGGAAAACGCTCGAGAACACCAGCGATAGCACCCGCGAAAATGCTCAGGCCCTTGCGAGGCTCATCCAGACGGCCGAGGAAAACGATGACCGGGCGCTCATCCGTCGCAACCCACTGCTCCAATGGCTGCGCGGTGCGGAACGAGGCCGTCTCCACGCCGTTCGGGATGATGACGGCGTCGCCGCCGTGGTGCTCAATGAGCGTGCGTCGAGCTTCTTCGGAGACGGCGATGCGCACTCCGATACGTTCCATGTACAGGCGCATGGGGGCCGAGGCAATCGCGCGCGAGACCGACCGGCCCAGAGCGGCGTGGAATGTTCCCACGAGAGGGGCACTCGACAGCATCGCGGCGGCCATCGATACCGAGGGGACCACGGGTTCGTGCACGTGCACCACGTCGAAGTCATTGTCCGCCAGCCAGCGTCGCGTTCGCGCGAGTGCCTTGGGTTTCACCGAAATGTTCGCCACCGACCCGTTGAAGGGAATGGAGACGGACGAGCCCGCGGAGGTGATCCATTCGGGGAGCTCGTCGGATGTCGACGGCGTAAGCACCTGCACGTCGTGGCCACGCGAGCGCAGCTTCAATGCGAGGTCGCGAATATGAAAGCCCACTCCCCCGGGCACGTCCCAGGAGTATGGGTTCACGATCCCGATCTTCATCGATTCTTCCTCTCGTGCTCGGCCCTGGCGCGCGCAAGCCGCTCGGGGTCAAGGTCTTCCACGAATACCCTCTGCATCATGTGCCAGTCCTGCGGCTTCGACGCCATCATGGCGGCAAATTCGTCGACCCATGCCTGCGTGAGGGCCTCGACGCGGTTGAGGCCAGGTCGTTCCCGGTCATCGGCACTGATCGGCCCGACACAACGCACGCGCACATCGGCCCCCGTGGGTGTCTCGTTCTCGTAGGTGATGCATGCGGCGAAGAGCGGGCGATCGAGCTTGGTCGCAAGCGCTGCGGGGCCCGCGGCGACGAGTGCCCGCCGGGTACCGAGATCGACCTCGATGCCCGAACCCGAAATATCTCGGTCTGCCAACAAAGGAACGATGACGCTGCGGCCGCGCACGCGCTCAATGAGGGCAGAAAAGACCGACTCTCCCTTCGCGACGCCGATGATCTCCATGCCGAGGCCTTCGCGCAGCGCCACGAAACGCTCAAACAGTGAGGGAGGTTCGACCTTCTCGGCTACGGTCACGATTGTGCGACCGTGGGCACACACCCATGCTCCCGCACGGTCCCAGCTGCCCGAGTGTCCCAGCGCGAGGACCACCGGTCCGTCCGCACTGGCCTGTGCCAAGGCCTCGAATCCCTCGAAGGACACGCCCTCGAGCAGCAGCGCGCCTCGACGCGATCCGAGCATCAGCTGCTCGGCATAGTTGCGGATGTGCGAGCGAACTGCGTCGCGCAGCTCATCCGCAGACGGCTCCGTTCCGGTCAAACGCGCCATGTTAGAGCGCAGCCGATCGATCATGGCGCCCCCACGCCTGGCCGCGATGATTGCGCCCGTGTCCGCCATGCGCATGACGAGGCGCAGCGGGAGGCGAGGAGCGACGGCGAAAGCACAGGACAGGGGCGAGAACGTCACTGGGCTCCCTCGTCGATGTGGCGGGCGGTGAACCAGATACGCTGGCAAACGGTCACAAACGATGCAAAAGCGACCCAGGTCAAACCGGCCGCGAAGATCCATTCGGGCAAGCCCAGGCTCATGAGAATCGCCGTGCCCATGCCGATGATGAGGCGGTCGGTTCGCTCGGCGATGCCCAGCTTGGCGACGACCCCGACGGACTCGGCGCGAGCGCGTGCGTAGGGTACGGCGGCCGCGCCAACGATGGAGCAGATGCCAGCAATGATCGCCCACGTGCGCACGAGCGAATCGTCCATCTGGAAGACCGCGTAGGCGGTCAGGGAGCCAAAGACCGCGCCGTCGCCAAGGCGATCAAGCGTCGAATCGAGGAAGGCTCCAAAGCGCGTGCCCCCCGTGGTCATCCGCGCAAGCGTGCCGTCCACGGAGTCGCCGAACATGACGACTGCCAGGGCAATACCGCCCTGCCAGATCCACCCCTGCGGAATGCAAATAACCGCGATCGCGACCGTCGCAACGGTGCCCGCGACCGTCACAGCATTAGGGGTGACGCCGGCTCGTGCGAGAACGCGAGCGAGAGGTGTAAAGATAGCCTTCGTGATGGAACGTCCGTGGTTTCCGAGCATCAGTCCTCCTTCGGCCAGGCGGCGGCGAGGCGCGTCCGAGCATCCTCCAGGAGCTCAGGTACGGCCTTTGTCTGCGCGATAATCGGCAGGAAGTTCGCGTCCCCCAGCCAGCGGGGAACGACGTGCTGGTGGAGGTGGGCGGCGATGCCGGCACCGGCCACCTCGCCCTGGTTCATGCCCAGGTTGAAACCCGCCGGAGACGCGACCTCGCGCGTGACACGCATGGCCGTCGCCGTCAGGTTGCCCAGCTCGATGCGTTCCTCGTCGGTGAGCTCCGTGTAGTCGGAGACGTGACGATACGGGCACACGAGCAGGTGCCCGGAATTGTAGGGGAACAGGTTCATGAGCACGAAGCACGTGTCGCCGCGGTAGACGATCAGTCCCGTCTGGTCGTCCTTTCCGGGCGCCGTGCAGAACGGGCACCCAACATCCGAGGCGTCGGCGGGCTTGCCTTCACCGCGGATGTAGGCCATCCGATAGGGGGTCCAGAAACGACCGAAGCCGTCCGGGACGCCCGCAAGCTCGCGGGCGTCCTCAGTCGGCAACGGGCCGTTCGAGGTACCGATCACATCGGAACCGGCATCGCGGCTCATAAGACTCACGCCTCGTCGAGGCCGTCGATCTGGTCGGCGTTGTTGCGCTGCGCGATGTGCGCCACGATCAGCTCGACCGCGCGATCAACGGCGACGCCGTTGTGCTGCGAGCCGTCACGCAGACGGAAGGAGACCGCGCCCGCCTCGACGTCCTCGCCGCCGGCGATGAGCGTGAAGGGGATCTTGTCCTTCGAAGCGTTGCGAATCTTCTTGCCAAAGCGATCGTCCGACAGGTCGGTTTCGACACGCACGCCGCGCTCGCGCAGCTTCGCAGCAACATCCTTGACGTAGCCATCGAAGGCCTCAGCGACGGGAATGAGGCGGACCTGGACGGGCGAGAGCCACGCCGGGAACGCGCCCGCGTAGTGCTCGGTGAGAACGCCGATGAAGCGCTCGACGGATCCCAGCTTCGCGGAGTGGATCATGACGGGGCGCTGGCGGCTGCCGTCGGCCGCCGTGTACTCCAGGTCGAAGCGGTCGGGCTGGTTGAAGTCGTACTGAATCGTCGACATCTGCCAGGTGCGCCCGATCGCATCCTTGACCTGCACGGACACCTTGGGGCCATAGAAGGCGGCGCCGCCCGGATCGGGAACCAGGTCGAGGCCGGTCGCGGCGCAGGCGTCTTCGAGGGCCTTCGTGGCAGCCGCCCAGTCCTCGTCCGAACCGATGAACTTGTCCTTCTTCTTGCCGTCCTCGTCGCGCGTGGACAGCTCGAGGTAGAAGTCCTTGAGGCCGAAAGCGGACAGGATCGAGAGGAAGAACTCGATCTGCGTGCGGATCTCTTCGGAGGCTTGCTCCGGAGTGCAGTAGGTGTGCGAGTCGTCCTGCGTGAAGCCGCGCATGCGGGTCAGGCCGTGGACGACGCCGCTCTTCTCGTAGCGGTAGTCGTGGCCCAGCT
>ERZ772966.997-NODE-997-length-10545-cov-14.589609_pt1 | contig 10545 bp, 10 predicted proteins | sample MGYA00580680_ERZ772966 | MGnify/ENA primary metagenome ERZ772966 (study PRJEB29015, sample SAMEA2738055) | human oral metagenome | biome: human oral; feature: human-associated habitat; material: saliva | place: China | collected 2225 ...
CGATGTCCTCGATCTTGCGCAGCGTGCGCAGGCCGAGGGGCAGCCACGTGTAGATGCCGGGAGCGGAGCGCCGAATGTAGCCGGCGCGGACCAGAAGCTTGTGCGAATTGACCTCGGCGTCAGCCGGATCCTCACGCAGGGTTCGCAGGAAGAAAGTCGAGAGATTTCGAAGCATGGTCCAAGAGTACGGCACGCATCGCCAGGTGGGCCACCGGCACAGCCGTGTGACCCCTCATCGAAAGCTCGACCTACCTCAGATCAGAGCGCCGGCGCCAAGTTCACGCTCACGCGCCTGCGGATGCGTGGCGTAATAGCGGCGCGCCATCCACCCCGGGTAAGCCCACTCGGGCATACCGCCCAGGTACAGGGACTGAACCGCAACAAGAATCATCGCGCCCAAAAGGCCCAGGAGCAGCGTGCAGGGGCCGAGCGTATCAAGGCCGGCGGCCTCGCGGCCCACCAGATCTGCGGTGACGAACCAAACGACGGAGAGCAAAGGCATGAGCGGCCACACCAGGCGAGTCATCTCCGCGCTGGCCGATCCACCGCGCAGGTCCATGCGCATCGCGACGCGCCGGGCGCTAGAGCCGACGCCGGACCATGTCCACGCCCACAGGAGCGCGACAACAAGGCCCACGAGCGCGAGCAGTGCGGTGGAAGTGAAGAGCACCGTATCCCCCTTCGGATAGCGCAACATCCCCGTCGGCGTTGCGTGTAGATCGATACTACAACACCGCGGGGATGAATGCGCCACCCGAGGATAACTGTGACTCCGCCGACTCAGGCTCCGACGGCGTACCCCTGGCACGCATCACGCATGTCGCGCAGCATCGACAGGGAGGAGAGGGACTCGGCGGCGACCCCCGCCCACACGAGCGCGAGCTCGCGGCCCGAGGCCTCGTGACGCTCACGAATATGCAGCAGGGTGCGCGACGGGGACAGGGGCAACAGGGCGATCACGCACGTGCCCGAGGCCGGGGCACCCTCCGGCGCACCGGGGGCGGCCACGCGCATGAGCACGTGGTCCTCGTCCTCAACCGCCACGATCGTCGACTCGTCCTCGGGCTCAAAGGCGCGCCCCAAGACGTCCCACACAACCGAGGCCGGGGCGTCGATGGCAACACCCCGATCGACGACGACGTTAGCGCCGGGCAGCAGCAGGTCACCCGGGAGCGACACGTCTGCCTGAGAGGCAGTCAATCCGATGCGGCGCGGGAAGCCACTCACGGCAAGGGCGCACGCGCCGCCGATCAGGGACAGGCAGGCGAAAGTACGAAGACGCATGATATTCCTCCAGCGCTCAGCAGTCGATACCCGGAAGCTTGAGCTCCGGGGCAGTAATGGGGGCGACCTCGACGGCGCCGGAACCCGGCTCCAGCCCGAGCTCCTCGGCCAGCGCGTTGGCGCGTCGAATCAGCGTCTCGACGATCTGATCCTCGGGCACCGTCTCCACGACCTCGCCACGAATGAAAATCTGCCCCTTGCCGTTGCCCGAAGCAACACCCAGGTCGGCCTCGCGAGCCTCCCCGGGACCGTTGACAACGCAGCCCATGACGGCCACGCGCAACGGAACTGTGAGATCCTTAAGCCCCTCGGTGACGTCCTCGGCCAGCGTCCACACGTCCACCTGGGCGCGTCCACACGAGGGGCAGGAGACGATCTCCAGAGTCTTGTCGCGAAGGCCCATGAACTCCAGCATCTTCGTGCCCACCTTAACCTCCTCGACGGGAGGAGCCGACAGGGAGACACGAATCGTGTCGCCGATACCCTCGGCCAGCAGGATCGAGAAAGCGGACACGGACTTGATCGTGCCCTGGAACGCCGGCCCGGCCTCTGTCACGCCCAGGTGCAGGGGCCAGTCCCCCGCCTCCGACAGCATGCGGTAGGCCTGGATCATAGTGAGAACATCATGGTGCTTCACCGAGATCTTGAAATCGTGGAAGCCGTTTTCCTCGAAGAGGGAGGCTTCCCAGATCGCCGACTCGACCAGGGCCTCGGGTGTCGCGCGGCCGTACTTCTTGAGCAGGCGTGGGTCCAGCGAGCCCGCGTTCACGCCGATGCGCAGGGAGACGCCGTGGTCGGAGGCGGCCTTGCAAATGTCCTTAACCTGATCGTCAAACTTGCGGATATTGCCCGGGTTCACGCGCACGGCGCCACAGCCCGCCTCGATCGCCTGGAACACGTACTTCGGCTTGAAGTGAATGTCGGCGATGACGGGGATCCGGGACTGCTTCGCGATGATCGGCAGCGCCTCGGCATCCTTATCCGTCGGGCACGCGACGCGAACGATGTCACACCCCGCAGCGGTCAACTCCGCGATCTGCTGCAGCGTGGCACCGATGTCGTGCGTCTTCGTGGTCGTCATGGACTGGACGGATACCGGTGCCCCACCGCCCACGGGAACGTCTCCCACCATCAGGCGATGCGTCTGCTTGCGCGCAAACGGCGACTCCGCAACATCGGGCATACCAAGATTGATTTCACTCACCCGCCCATTATCGCGCACCAGAGCCAATCCTTCCCACGCGGACGCCAACCACGTGGGAAGGGTCGCTTTCCACACCCCGACGACGCGGGGCCGAGAGCTCCCTCAGCCGAGGGACACGGGCTTGACGATGTCGGCGACAATCAGGATGACGCTCATCGCAACGAGCAGGCCTCCGACCGCCCAGGTCAGGGGAACCAAGCGGGCGGTGTCCGCGGGCCCCGGATCCTCCACGCCCCGCAGGCGCGCAACCTGTCGGCGCACACCCTCAAACACGGCGCCCAGAATGTGCCCCCCATCGAGCGGCGGAAGCGGGATCAGGTTAAAGACGAAGAGGGCCATATTCAGCGACGCCAGCAGGCTCAGGAGCACGGCGACGACCTGACGCGTGTCACGCAGCCCCAGGGACGCCGAGTCCCCCGTCACCTCACCGGCCATACGCCCCACACCCACGACCGACACGACGCCACCCGCGTCACGTTCCTCGTCAGTCACGATCGAACGCCCCACCTCCCACACGGCCTGCGGCAAGCGCAGGACCACCGAGGCGGTGCCAGTAAACATCTGCCAGTCTGCCCGCGCGACATCGGCGGGCGAGGCCGACACGTACTCGTAGCCGGCCGTCACACCCACGTAGCGCGCGCCCTGAGCACCCGTCACAGGCGTGAGCGTCAGGTCCACACTCTCACCGTCGCGCTCGACGGTCAAGGTCGCGGACTCGCCCTCGGGAGTCGCTCCCACGGCCTGCTGAAGCTCAGCAAAAGTCGAAACCGGTTGTCCGTTCCAAGCTTGCACCGTGTCCCCGGGACGCACCCCCGCCTCGTAGGCGGGAGACACAACCTCGCCCGAGGAGGTGGCGATCGTGGCCGGCACGGCCGCGATGGTGCGCGACGCAGTGGGGGCCCCGATCCCGATCATCGTCACGGCGCTGAGCACAATCGCAATCATGAGGTTCATGAGGGGGCCGCCCAGCATCACCGCAATCTTCTTGGGTGCGCTTAGCAGATAAAACGCGCGATGTTCCTGCCCCTCGGGGATCTCCTCGGCCGAGGCCTCGCGAGCCTCCTGAGCGAGCGTCGGTTTCCCACCCCGCCCCACCAGGCGTGTCCCCGGGCGCGCCGGCGCGTACATGCCGACGATCTTCACGTATCCGCCCAGCAAAATCGCGCGCAGCGCATACGTCGTATCCCCGATCTTCTTCTTCCACAGGGCAGGACCAAAGCCCACCGCGTAATCCGGCACCAGGACGCCAAACTTCTTGGCGGGCAGCATGTGCCCCACCTCATGCAGCGCCACCGACGCCAAAATCCCGACGATGACGACGACGATACCAACGATCGAACCCACGCTCACATATCCTTCCATTGGCCGGCTGCGACGAACTCGCGTGCACGCCGGTCTGCCCAGCGCTGCGCGGCCACAATATCCTCCAGCGAGGGGTCCGCGACGCCCTCGTGCTCGTGGACGACCGCCGACACAGTATCAACGATCGCGAGCCAAGGGACAACGCCCTCGATGAAGGCGTCGACCATCACCTCATTGGCGGCATTGAGCACCGCGGGGTGCGTGGCCGAGGCACTCACGGCAAAGCGCGCCAGGTTAATCGCCGGGAACGTCTCGTTATCCACCGGCTCGAAGGTCCACTGCGAGGCACTGCCCCACGTCAGGGGGTCCTCCACGCCGTCGAGGCGCTCCGGCCAGGTCAGGCCCAACGCGATTGGCAAACGCATATCCGGAGGGGAGGCCTGCAACGTCGTCGCCCCGTCGCACCATGTCACCATCGAGTGCACGATCGACTGCGGGTGAACCGTCGCCACGATGTGCTCGGGCTCCACGTCGAAGAGCAGGTGCGCCTCAATCAGCTCCAAGCCCTTGTTGATGAGGGTCGAGGAATTGATCGTCACGACCGGGCCCATATCCCACGTCGGGTGCGCCAGCGCCTGCGCCGCACGCACCCCGCGCAGCTGGTCGCGCGTGCGCCCACGGAAGGGCCCGCCCGAGGCGGTGAGCACCAGGTCGGCGACCTCCGAGCGGCCCGACACGACCGGCGACGTCAGCCCCCGCTCATGCACACCCGATGCCAGGGCCTGCGCGATCGCAGAGTGTTCCGAATCGACCGGCACAATCTGCCCCGGGAAACGCATCGCGTTCTTCACCAGGGCCCCGCCCACGACCAACGACTCCTTATTCGCCAGCGCCAGGCGGGCACCGCACCGCAGCGCCGCGAGCGTCGACGACAAGCCAACGCCTCCCGTGATCCCGTTGAGAACCACGGGCGTCGCGCTCGGATAAAGCGAAGCCGCGCGCTGAACCGAGGCGCACACGACCTCAACCGAGGCGTCCTCGCCGACAAACACCTCCGGGCACGTGCCTCCCATCGACTCCACGGCAGTCGCCAGCTCCACCCGCACGTCACGGGCCACACCAACGAACGCGGGCTTCAGGGCGATAATCTGCACCGCGAGCTCGGTGATCGATGCGCCGCCGGCGCTCAGGCCCAGCACATCGAAACGACCGCGGTGTGCCTCGATGACCTCGCGAGCCTGCGTGCCGATCGAACCGGTCGACCCCAGCAGAACAACGGGAATGGGACCCACCCCGGACACGTGATCGTCAGCCATCAGTCGACCGCGAGCAGGATCTCGATCGCTCGACCCAGGTAGGCGTCCACCGGACCCTCCGCGTATGCCTTCTTGCCGCGCTTGGCACGGAAGGTCGCGGAGCGAATCTCATCCGCGGTCAGCTCCCCCGCCTCATCGAAGTAGGCGGCGATCCGATCAAGCAGATCATCCACGGCCTCACAGTCGTAGCCACGCCCACTGGTCGGGTGCGCAAAACGCTCACCGCGGGGGCGCTGCAGGCGCGGGTACAGGGTCGTGGCGCGATCCGCGACGCGGTCGTACCACGCGGCCTCGCCCTCAGCGGCCACAGAGTCGGCGCGGTCACGCTTCACGAACGCGGCCTCCAGGCGGTTCATAGCAGCATCGACGGCCTCAATGTTGTAGCCCCGGTTCTTCAGCTCAAAGGTCGCCAGGCGCACCTGTTCCGCGCTGAACTGCTCGGGAGGCAGACCCCCCTCATACGCGCGACGAGCATCCTCAAAGAACGCATCGACCTGTCCACGGTGGTAGCCCTTGGAGAAGAAACCAACCTTAGGGAACTCAGTCATCATTGCTCCTTACTCTGAGTCATGGAACGAAGAATCTCATCGACGGCCTCCTGAGTGCCGAACTCGGCGGCTACCTGGTCCACGACCGTCTCAATGGGTGGATCGGCCACAAGGCGATCAAGCATGCGGTCGACGTCGGGGCGCTCGGACGCCAGCGGCGCACTCGTATCGATGTCCGGTGCGGGTGCGACGAACGCAGCACTCGCCCCCTCGGGCGCCGACGCTGAGCTGGAGGCCACCCGCTGCGCCTCCGCACCGGCCGGCCGGATGTCGGAGGCGGTGGCGCGAGTCGCCCGCCCGTCGTCGGGAAGAACCGCGGGCGCGGCGGGACGGCTCTGTGGGCCCGCCGACGAGGCCGGGGCAGGCTGGTCGGCGGGCGCGGCCGCTGTTTGCTCCACGGCCTCGTTCTCACGCTCGCGCTGGGCGGCCCACTCGCGCTCGCGATCGAGCCCCCTCAACACGCCGATCAAACGGTCGATTTCGGCGTCGACCTGCTCCACGTTAAAGCCGCGAAGCCTGACGGAAAACTTGATGTCCTGCGCCTTCTGGGCGGTCACGACCTTGTCGGGATCACTCTCCTGTCCCCTGATAGTGCGCTCGACATCGGCAAGGAAAGCGCGCACCTCGCTCATGTCGTAGCCCTCGCGCAAAAACGTGCGAGAAAAATCGGTGGTCATCACGCGCGCTCCTTACCGGTGGACCGCTTGCCCTCGGCGACCGCCGTCGCCAGCTGGCCGCACGCACCGTCGATGTCGGAGCCTCGGGTATCACGAATCGACGTCGCGATGCCGTTGTCACGCAGACGCTCCACGAAAGCATCCTGCGCGCGCTTCGTGGACGCCGTCCAAATCGATCCGGGGGTCGGGTTCAGTGGGATCGGGTTGACGTGAACCCAACCGTGGCCTCGTTTGTTCAGCTCATCGGCCAGGAGCTGGGCACGCCACTCCTGATCGTTCATGTCCTTGATGAGGGCGTACTCGATCGACACGCGCCGTCCCGTTGCCAGAAAATATGCGCGGGCAGCATCAAGGAGTTCCCCGACCTTCCAGCGCGAGTTGATCGGAATAAGCTCGTCACGCAAGTCGTCGTCCGGGGCATGCAGCGACACCGCGAGCGTCACAGGCATCCCCTCCCCCGCGAGCTTCTTGATCGCCGGCACCAGGCCCACCGTAGAGACGGTAATGTTGCGCGCACTCATACCGAAGCCCTCGGGCGCGGGATCGATCAGGCGATGCAGGGCGCCGATCACCGTCTTATAGTTGGCCAGCGGCTCGCCCATGCCCATAAACACGACGTTCGACAGCGTCGTCGGGCCACCGGCGAGCGCGCCATCGCGGCACGCCGCCTGCGCGTAACGGACCTGATCGACGATTTCCGCCGTCGACAGGTTACGGGTCAGGCCCATCTGCCCCGTCGCGCAGAACGGACACGCCATGCCGCATCCCGCCTGCGAGGACACGCACAGGGTGGTGCGCTGCGGGTAGCGCATGAGCACCGACTCCACCTGCGCCCCGTCGTACAGCCGCCACAGGTCCTTGATAGTGCGCCCGCCGTCGGCCTCCAGCGAGACGACCTTCGACACGAGTGTCGGCAGGAGAGCCTCGCTCACCTGGGCGCGCATGCCCGCCGGAATGTCGCTCATGCGCTCAGGGTCGGCCTCGAAGTGCGCGAAGTAGTGACGCGAGAGCTGATCGGCGCGGAACGCGGGCAGCCCCAGGTCCTTGAGGACCTGCTTGCGCCCAGCCGCGTCAAGATCCGCCAGATGCGACGGCGCCTTCCCTCGGCGCTTAGCCGTGAAAGACAGGACAGGCTTCGCATCCTTATGCGTCGCCCCCTCCGGCGGCTGATCCGTCGGGCGTACCTCCCGGCGCGAGCCTCGGCGAGGCTCCGCGAAGGCGGCGGCACCCTCATGGGAGCGGTCCTTCGGCCCGCGTCCTCCCCTAGTCGTATGACTCAATGGCTCGACTCCCAAGAAACACCGGGCAGTGCCCACGCGAAGATAAAGTAGGCGACCGGCGCGCTCATCAGGAGCGCGTCCACTCGGTCCAGAACGCCACCGTGCCCAGGCAGGATCTGCGACATGTCTTTGAGGCCAGACTCGCGCTTGATCAGCGACTCAGTCAAATCACCCATCGTTCCCACGAACGCGATGCACACGCCGGCAACGATGCCCCACCACCAGGCGGCACCCAGCAGCCACAGGCCCACGGTGCCGACGCCAACCGCCGTCAGCGCAGAACCCGCGAAACCCTCCCAGGACTTCTTCGGAGACAGAGCCGGAGCCATGGGATGCTTGCCAAACAGGACACCGGCAGCCCAACCGCCCGTATCGTTGGCAATGACCATCAGCTCGAAGACGACAAACACCCACGGGTCGCGCCACGCCGCGAGCATCAGCACGACGAAAGAGGCCAGGAAAGGCACGTAGACGGCCGTGAAGGTCGACGAGACCACGTCGCTCATGCGCGACTCCTGGCGCCGGTCGAGAAGCCTCCACGCCGCGCACACGAACACGGTGATGTACAGCGCGAAGAGCGTGCCCTCACTGCCCAGCCACCACGCACACGTCACCATGCCGATCGCACCCACGTACAAGGGGGTGACGGTCAGCGTGATACCCATGCGAGCAAAGGCGCCGGCCAGCTCCCAGATACCGACGAGGCACACGAAGCCGATGACGCCGACAAACGCCGGAAGAGAGGTAAACAGCGGAACCGCGACGGCTGCGATGAGGACGACCGCCGTCGTGATCGCCTGAGGGAGGTTACGACCCGCCCTCCCCGACGCCCCACTCGCAGGCTGATTGTCGCGCGTGGGGCCCGGGGAAAAAATGCGAGCCAGCAATGAAGGATCCGTTGACGCCATCAGATCGTCAGCAGTTCGCTTTCCTTCGTCGCGAGCATCTTATCGATCTGCTCCGTATGGGCCTTCGTCATCGTGTCAAGGTTCTTCTCAGCGCGATCGACGTCGTCCTCGGACGCCTCGCCGTCCTTCTTCAGGCGATCCAACTGATCCTTGGCCTTGCGGCGCACGCCACGCACGGAGACTCGGCCGTCCTCAGCCTTGCTCTTAGCCTGCTTGACGTATTCCTTTCGGCGCTCCTCGGTAAGTGCGGGCAACACGACGCGCACGACATTGCCGTCATCCGTGGGGTTGACGCCCAGGTCAGACTCACGCAGCGTGCGAATAATTTCCTGCGTCGCCGTGCGGTCAAAGGGAGAGATCAGCACCGTGCGGGCCTCGGGAATCTGGAAGCTCGCGAGCTGCTGCATCGGCGTGGGCGCGCCGTAGTAGTCCACCAGCAGCTGCTCGAACATTGAGGACGTCGCGCGTCCGGTGCGAATGTTCGTGAACTCGTGGCGGGCGGCCTCGACGGCCTTGTCCATCTTGTCCTCAGCTTCGAGGAGAATATCGTCGATCACTATGTGCTCCTTAACGTCAGTGGTCTGTGAAGGTTATATCACGCCGTCACTAGGGTACCGATTTCATCGCCCATCAGCGCGCGGGTGACCACGCCGTCCTCACCCATCCCGAAGATACGAGTGGTCAGGCCATTGTCGCGGCACAGCGCCAGAGCTGAGCCATCAATCACCTTCAGGTCGCGACGCAGCGCCTCCGAGTACGTCAGCGAGTCGAAACGATGCGCGTCGGGGTTCTTGTTCGGATCGTCGTCGTAGACGCCGTCCACTCCGTTCTTCGCCACCAGGAGCTCGTCGCAGTGAATTTCGAGCGCACGCTGCGCCGAAACGGTGTCGGTCGAGAAGTAGGGCAGGCCGGCACCGGCGCCAAACACGACGACACGCCCCTTTTCCAGGTGACGGATCGCCCGCAGCGGCAGGTAGGGCTCGGCTACCTGGGCCATCGTGATGGCCGTCTGGACGCGCGCGGGAACGCCCGCCTGATCGATGAAATCCTGGAGGGCGAGAGCGTTCATGACGGTTCCCAGCATGCCCATGTAGTCGGCGCGGGAACGCTCAAGGCCTTCGCGGGCCAACTGGGCGCCGCGGAAGAAGTTGCCACCACCAACAACAATCGCAACCTGCACGCCCTCACGCACAGCGCTTGCCACCTGCTCAGCGATGTTCCGAACGACCTTGGGGTCCAAGCCGATCGACCCACCTCCAAATGCCTCTCCGGAAAGCTTGAGCAAAACGCGGCGCTTCGTCGACATGACGCTTCTCCTTTATGACGGCCCGGGATGGGCGGAACGATTAAGAACCATACTACCTGGTAAAAGGGAAGCGGCCCCGCCGTCAGGCGGAGCCGCTTCCAACTGTCAGCAAGCTGACGAGATAGCCAGATCAGGCACCGACGTGCACGCGCACGAAGTTGGTGACCGTCGCACCGGCCTCCTTGAGGACCTGAGCCACGGACTTCGAGGGGTCACGGGCGTAGGCCTGGTCAACGAGGCAGTTGTCCTTGTAGAACGCGTTCAGGCGACCCTCAACGATCTTGGGAACGATGTTGGCGGGCTTACCTTCCTCGAGGGTGATCTTCTCGAGAGTGGCGCGCTCCTTGTCGAGCACGTCGGCGGGAACCGAATCGCGGTCGAGGTAGGCGGGCATGTAGGCGGCGACGTGCATCGCAATGTCGTGGGCGACAGCCTTGCCGGCGGCGTCGGTGACGACGAAAACGCCAACCTGCGGGGGCAGGTCCGGGCTGGTCTGGTGCAGGTAGAGGTCGACGTTCTCGCCCTCAACACGCACGATGCGGCCAACCTGCAGCTTCTCGCCAATAATGGCGGCGAAGGCGTCCAGGCGGTCCTTGACGGTGCCCTCGCCCATGGGGGCGGCGAGCAGCGCGTCCAGGTCGGCGGCACCCGAAGCAACGGCGGCGGCCAGAACCTCGTTGGAGAAGTCGATGAACTTCTGGTTCTTGGCGACGAAGTCGG
>ERZ772966.1001-NODE-1001-length-10501-cov-4.330270_pt1 | contig 10501 bp, 7 predicted proteins | sample MGYA00580680_ERZ772966 | MGnify/ENA primary metagenome ERZ772966 (study PRJEB29015, sample SAMEA2738055) | human oral metagenome | biome: human oral; feature: human-associated habitat; material: saliva | place: China | collected 2225 ...
TGCAAGTCAATTAGGCGTCTTTTAGAAGCTAAAAGAGCATGTATTGGTTTTGAATCGTGTGAAAATAGTTTACAAATAATGGTAATGTTGGAATATACTGTTTGTAGAATATGAATAAACACCCTATCGGTTTGCATTTTATTTTGTTGTTTATCTCCCATTGTTAAACCATCTAATTTAGGATAATCATACCATACAAGTATATAAGTCTTCATAATATTTCAATCTGTTCATTTAACGGAAGAAGCTATTTCCTTTGTGAAAGTAATTCTGAAAGTACATGTTTTGTCGCTGTGAGAGTATTGTTAAGCATAGAATAAGACAAGTTTTGTTGCTTATAAAGAAGACATTTTAAAGTGGGGAAGAACAGCTTGTAGACAGGGTGACACGGGAATAAAGTATCGAAAGTAATAGGGTTAATGCTTTTCCTCTTATTCTTCTTTTCCTCTTTTTCCCTTTTAAAGCTATGCTTCAGCATTTTACCTTTTTACTCTTTTACCCTTGAATATCTGTCTTATCTCGTTTTTTTTTACTACTTTTGTACACAAAAGACGTGAAGTTAATTAAAACCTACGAATATCAATGAGTGAGAACAAACTTTCCACTAACGAACAGGCACAGACTGCCGATGCTCCAGTAAAGGCCAGTTATACTGAATATAAAGTTATTCCATCACAGGGATATTGTATGATTGTGAAGTGTCGCAAGGGCGACCAGACAGTCGTATTGAAGACTCTAAAGGAAGAATACCGTGAGCGTGTGTTGCTTCGTAATGCATTGAAGCGTGAGTTTAAACAGTGTCAACGACTCAATCACTCTGGTATTATTCGCTATCAAGGGTTGGTTGAGGTTGATGGTTACGGACTTTGTATAGAGGAAGAGTATGTTGAAGGACGTACTTTGCAGGCTTATCTCAAGGAAAATCATACTGACGATGAGAAGATTGCTATCATCAATCAGATTGCTGATGCACTGCGTTATGCGCATCAGCAAGGGGTTATTCATCGTAATTTGAAGCCTTCAAATGTGCTTGTTACAACACAGGGTGATTATGTAAAACTCATTGATTTCAGTGTTCTTTCACCTGAAGATGTTAAGCCAACAGCTGAAACAACGCGCTTTATGGCACCTGAGATGAAGGACGAGACGTTGACAGCAGACGCTACAGCCGACATCTATTCGCTCGGTACTATTATGAAAGTGATGGGCTTGACGTTAGCTTACAGCGAGGTAATCAAGCGTTGTTGTGCTTTCAAACGAAGCGATCGTTATAGCAATGTTGATGAGCTCTTTGCTGATTTGAATAATGAAGGCTCTTCGTTCAGTATGCCAAAGATTGGTAAAGGTACTGTTGTCTTAGGTTTGATAATTGCAGTTGTTATTGGAATCGGTGCGTTGCTTTATAACTATGGCGGTGCATTGGTTGACCAAGTAGGTAAGATTGATGTGTCATCTGTCTTTAGTTCTGATGCTGAAACGGCTCCAGAAGATACGGTGAAAGTGAATACAGCAGTGCAATCTGATAGTCTTTCTACTGAAGCAGAGGCTCCTGCTACTGGTAAGCTTGCCTTTATGAATAAGATGAAGCCAGCCCTTTATAAGGACCTTGATGATATTTTCGAGCAGAACTCTGCAGATAGAGCAGAGTTGACGAAGGCTATCAAGACTTACTATCGTGGTCTGATTCATGCTAACGACACACTCGATAATGAGCAGCGTGCTGAGGTAGATCGCGTATTTGGCGATTATGTAAAGCAGAAGAAGGCAGCATTAAACTAATAAAATCCAGACACAACAGAGGTAAGGGTTAAGTCACGTTGATGTGATGTTTGCTCTATTCAGAAGATGTGTTTATAGAAGGCAGGGGCAGAGGCTGTGCTTTCTTTCAGAACCTTGAGAGGGCGTGAGAGGAAGACAGTGTCTGCCCTTGTTAGCTTTCGTATGTAGGAATGTGTTTTGTTGGCGACAAATGAATGATAATTACTGCAGCTATTATTTATGAATAGTTGTAGGATATATAATAAATAAAAGGAATGAAACAAATCTTTTATCTGCTATTGGCGGCTGTGCTGTTTGTTAGTAGTGTACAGGCACAGACACCAACGATGAGTCGTCGGCAGGCTGCTGGGCGATCAATGGAACAGCAGGGATTAGTGAATATTAAGCATGTGGACCCTTCTATCAAGGTGGCTTTGATGTATGCTCGTACAGATAACTTCTGTAATCGGGTGCTTTATCATGACTTGCGTGATGCCTACGTGCTGCCCGCTTGTGCTGATGCATTGCGTAAAGCGCAGGCGGAGTTGAAGCGTCGTCGTCCTGATTTGAGCCTTTGTATCTTCGATGCCACACGACCGATGAGCGTACAGCAGACGATGTGGGACACAGTGAAAGATACCCCAAAGTATTTCTATGTGTCTAATCCTGCACACGGAGGAGGTATGCATAACTATGGAATGGCTGTAGATATCAGTATCTGTAAAGCCTCTTGGAACGATGCAACATGGCGTGATGGTGCCACACGTTGTTTGATAGATACGATTCCAATGGGTGTGAAGGTAGACCACATGGGGATAGCCAGTCATATTGATAAAGAGGCTGACCTCGTTGCTCGTCGACTTATCTCTCGTGAGGCATTAGCCAACCGCAGACTCCTTCGTGAGGTGATGAGTGCTGCCGGTTTCATGCCTTTACGTACAGAGTGGTGGCACTTCAACCTTTGTACAAGGGCTTGGGCAAAGCAGAATTTGAGGGTGGTGAGGTAAAAAGGAAGAAAAACCACTGCTCGCTTACTCTACCAAGTAGCCCCTCCCCCTTGCCCTCCCCCAAAGGGAGGGGGAGTGAATACCGAGATACCCCGATGTTAAATGAAAAGCAAGAAGATATGAGGAAGGGTAGTGTGAACAGGTAAGAAGGTTATATGCAAGAATCCTTAAACAAGATATAAGATTCTTTAGGTAAGGAGTTGGAGTATTTAATAGGATAAAAGTATAGGCAGATAAGATGGATAAAACGGACAAAATTAAGCAAGAGGAATTTCCTTTGCCACGATATGTGCAGGAAGTTTTGAGCAAACATAACATTTCACTCCCCTCCCTTTGGGGGAGGGGTAAGGGGGAGGGGCTGCTCGGTAGTCTTTCTGTCTTAGCCCTCCAATCCCACCGCTACCCTGATATTGACATGCCCTTCCTGCTCGACCAGTTGGCAGGATGGCAGACAGCACGTACGAAACTGCCGTCGTGGGCAGTGAAAGAGGATATCATTTACCCACCGCATCTATCGATGGAACAGTGTTCAAGTGAGCATACTGCGGAATATAAGGCACGATTGGTTGCACGCCTTGTAGGGCTGGAGAACATAACTTCTTCTGACCTTAATAACGATTGTAGCAGACCTTCTGCTGGAGAAAAAACTACTCCAAAGCAGCAAGAAAATCATGTTCGGAACAGTTTTGAAGGGTCGTTCTGCGACCTAACAGGCGGCTTTGGCGTTGATTTCTCCTTTATAGCACGCAGCTTTAAACGTGCTATTTATGTCGAACGGCAGGAGAAGTTGTGCGAATTGGCACGTCATAATTTCCATGCTTTAGGTTTAACACAAGCAGAAGTAGTTAATGATGATGGTACAGCTTACCTCCATCAGCTCGACCACGTATCTGTGTTATTTCTCGATCCTGCCCGTCGCAATGAGCAAGGAGGTAAAACAGTGCTGATAAGTGATTGTACACCCGATGTCTTGGCATTGGAAGAAGAACTCTTAGAGAAGGCTGACATGGTTGTTATCAAGCTTTCTCCAATGCTCGATTGGCATCGTGCAGTGGACGAACTCAATCGTTTGGGCAATGTTGTTCGTGAGGTTCATATCGTCTCTGTACGCAATGAATGTAAGGAATTGCTGTTAGTATTGCAGAGAACGAAAGGTGAAAAAGATGACAAGACGGCTACGGAAAAAGCCCTACAAGTATTCTGTGTGAACGACGAGAGTATCGTTTCTTATTCTCTTGATGAGGCTTTAAGCACATCACAGCGACTTCTTTCGGATATTCCCAAAGCTGGTCAGTATCTCTATGAGCCTAATGCTTCATTAATGAAAGCAGGCTGTTATGCTTTGCTAACTGCCCGTTATCCACTTTTAGCACTCAGTCTTAATTCTCATCTTTTTGTTTCTGAGGAGGCTATTGATGATTTCCCAGGCCGAAAGTTTGAGATAACAGCGGTTTCATCGTTCAATAAGAAAGAGTTACGACGTAGTCTTTCGGGGATAGATAAAGCCAATCTTGCCGTGCGCAACTTCCCTATGAGTGTTGCGGATTTGCGCAAACGGCTGAAGATAAAAGAAGGAGGAGATATCTACCTTTTTGCTACTACTGATGCAGAAAGCAATCACCTGCTTTTCGTTTGCAAGAAAACAGCGATACCAACTTGTGACTCTCAATAATTTTACCTAACTTTGTAGTCTTTTCATTGCGTAACAGAAGCTATGTTTTTTGTCCGCTGAATGTGGCTGGTCAGACACTGTTTGACTAATAGCATAACGACTTTTAAATAGAAATATATGATAAATAATTACCGATAAAACCTATTAAAACAATGAACAGGTATTTTAAGATGGTCATCGCTACAGCGTTGATTGGTGTAACAACATCGGCTAATGCGATCGATCGTAAGACATTAGCGCAGTACGCTTCTTCGTTACAAGGACTGAAGAAAGAGCAGTTAAAGGCAGCTTTACACAAGCTGATGGACAAGAAGAAAGTACTAAAGTATGGTGGTAAAGGTCCAGGTTATACATGGTATGGCTTCTGGTACACTGACCGAGATCCGCAGACCAACGAGTGTTATAATCGTTATAGCGACAAGAAGTTTTTCTTTGAAAGCACAAATACTGGTAATGCTATTGCTGGTATGAATATCGAACATTCTTTCCCTAAGAGCTGGTGGGGTGGTCATAAGAATGATGCTTGGTGCGATCTCTATAACCTCTATCCATCCGATTCTCAGGCTAATAGCTCAAAGAGTAACTTTGTTATGGGCGTTGTTGTCAACGTTAAAGAAGAAGCTGGTGTGGGTTATGACAAGGTCGGAACGGGCTATGCTGATGGCAAGCTTGTGAAGATGTGGGAGCCAGGCGACCGTTTCAAGGGCGAATTCTCACGCAGCTATATGTATATGGCTACTACCTATCAGAACTTAAGCTTTGTTTCAGAAGGTGCCAATCAATTGCAGACGGGAGCTTATCCAACGCTGAAAAAGTGGTCATCAGACCTCTTCCGCCAGTGGAGTAAGAATGACCGTGTTGACGAGATGGAAATCAAACGTAACGAAGCTGTCTATAAAATTCAGGGCAATCGTAACCTTTTCATCGACTATCCTAACCTTGCAGAATATGTATGGGGTGATAGTATGGATGTAGAGTTTAACCCTAATTATGCTATAACAACCGCTTCAGACGATGCACGATACACAAGCGTGATAGTTCCTGAAGACCCAGTAACGCCAGACGATCCGCAGGTAACACCGCAGGGTGGAACTTTCGTAAAGACAACAACAGTCCCAGTATCAGGTAAGCGTTATGTTCTTGTAGCTAAAACTGGTAGCAATTTCGTTATAGCATCTACTTTGAAGGGCAAGAGTTTTGGCTATCTGCCAACAAAGGGCATCACTGATAATAATGAAAAGGTGAATGTTGCTGATGACCAGTCGGTTCTTACTTTGGAGCAGGGAACAACAGGTTTCTATATCAAGGATGCTAACGACAAGTATTTCGGACAGGAGGATAAGTACAAGACCGTTCAGTTTGTGACTAAAGATAAGGCGGTAGAGTGGACACTGGAGCCAAAGGCTGATGGTACATTTACTATCACCGCCTCTACGGGTCACGTACTTCAGTACGATACCAAATATAAGACATTTGGTGCTTACAAGCCTGCTTCAGCTAATGGAATCTATCCAATGCTCTACGTAGAGGACACGACAGCAGGAATTGGAACCGTATGGACTGTAACAATCACTGATGATGCTGTTTATAACTTGCAGGGCGTTCGTATGCCAGCTGATGCACAACTCGCTCCGGGTATCTATATCCGTGGTGGTAAGAAGTTTATTGTGAGATAAAAATTCCAGAATAATAAGCGAAGTTATTGATAATAAATGGCTTCATAATTCCTTGTGAAAAGGGGATTATGAAGCCTTTTTTAATGGTCGAATGATAGTATCTTACAGCCTTTGATAAGGCTGAACAACTTTTCTGTTGACGTCAGACACATATAGTGCGAATGGTTAGCACGAGTGGTGCGGATGCTTAGCACGTATGGTGCGGACGCCTAACACGAGTCCTTATGACTGAGTAGTAGGGTAGTGATAGTCAATAAAAAGGAGCGTAAATTTGCCAATCTACCTTTTTTTTAGTACTTTTGCACGTTTAAGATTAGGAAAATAACGAAATTAAAAGATTCTAAATGTCATCAGTTCAGATAAAGAGAGTAGAGACGAAGAAAGACCTAAAAGCTTTCATCGAGTGTCATTATGACCTCTACGAGGGTAATCAATATGATGCCCCAAACCTCTATAGCGATGAGTTGAATACGTTGTCAAAAGACAAGAATGCTGCTTTTGACTTCTGCGAAGCTGAGTATTTTCTCGCCTTGAAGGAGGGAAAAGTGGTGGGGCGTGTAGCTGCCATCATCAATAATAAAGCAAACGAAAAGTGGGACAAGAAGGATGTTCGCTTTGGCTGGATAGACTTCATTGACGATATTGAAGTGTCAAAAGCTCTGTTGAAGGCTGTTGAAGACTACGGCAGAGAGAAAGGTATGACCTCTGTTGTTGGTCCACTTGGTTTCACAGATATGGACCCAGAAGGTATGTTGACATGGGGCTTTGATCAGCTCGGAACAATGGCAACTATCTATAACTACGATTATTATCCAAAGCACATGGAGAAACTTGGTGGCTGGGAGAAGGATAATGACTATGTAGAGTATCGTCTTGATGTTCCTGAAACAGCTCCAGAAAAGTACACAAAGATTGCAGAGATGGTGGAGAAACGTTATAATCTCCATGCTCGTAAACTGACCAAGAAGGAAATCTTCGAGGGTGGTTATGGCAAGAAACTCTTTGACTTAATCAATGTGACTTACTCTCATCTCTATGGCTTCTCAGAGTTAACAGATCGCCAGATAGACCAGTATGTAAAGATGTATTTCCCACTTGCCGACCTTGATCTCATCACTGTTATTGAGGATGGCAATAAGGATAACCAGTTAGTTGGTCTTGCAATCACAATCCCATCACTGACACGTGCCTTGCAGAAGTGTCGTCGTGGACGCCTATTCCCATTCGGATGGTGGCATTTGTTACGTGCAATTAAGTTCCATAAGACAGAAGTAGTAGACCTTCTTTTGATAGGTGTTCTGCCAGAATATCGTTCAAAGGGTGCGAATGCACTTGTCTTCGCTGACCTCATTCCACGTTATGTTAAGTATGGTTTTAAGTGGGGTGAAACGCACGTGGAGATGGAAACCAACGAAAGCGTACAGAGTCAGTGGGGTCCATTAGACCCAACTATGCACAAGAAGCGCAGATGCTATAGGAAAGCTATTGGGTGATGGGTGATGAGTGTTGGGTGTTGATGGACAGCTTTAACATGTGTTCTTTCTATATTTTCACGTGTTTCTTCTATTTCAACACCTAATTACTCATTAATGAACACTCAATATCATTAAATAGTCAAGCCCTTATTACCTAATAATTAACCCTCAATAACCAATCATTCACAGTCAATAACCCAGCACATGGATAAATCAACAGCAACCAACCCTCAATCCTCAACACCCGTATCTTACACCGACGATAATATCCGACACCTATCGGATATGGAGCATGTACGTACTCGTCCAGGTATGTATATTGGTCGTTTGGGCGATGGAAAGTTGCCTGAAGATGGTATATATGTACTCTTGAAGGAGGTAATAGATAACTCTATTGACGAGTTTAAGATGAATGCTGGTGACCGTATTGAGATTGATGTGGAGGATAATCTGCGTGTTAGTGTGCGCGACTATGGGCGTGGTATTCCACAGGGAAAGCTTGTTGAGGCTGTGTCTGTACTGAATACGGGTGGTAAGTATGACTCTAAGGCATTTAAGAAGAGTGTCGGCTTGAATGGTGTCGGTATCAAAGCGGTTAACGCTCTTAGCTCTCGTTTTGAGGTGAAGAGCTTCCGTGATGGTAAAGTACGTGAGCTTTCGTTTGAGAAGGGTAATATTCAAAGCGACAAAACAAAGAAGTCTGCGGATGAAAATGGTACTTACATCTACTTTGAACCAGATGCAACGCTCTTCAAGAATTATAGCTTCCATGATGATATCGTGGAAGAGATGCTCCGTAACTATACCTATCTAAACACCGGATTGACGATTATGTACAATGGTCGTCGTATACTTAGTCGACATGGTTTGAAGGACCTTTTGACTGATAATATGACTGTTGATCCATTGTATCCGATTGTTCACATGAAGGGAGAGGATATTGAGATAGCTTTCACACATACCAATCAATATGGCGAGGAGTATTACTCTTTCGTGAATGGTCAGCATACAACGCAGGGCGGTACACACCAGACAGCTTTCAAGGAGCATATTGCCAAGACAATAAAAGAGTTCTTCGGCAAGTATGAGTATGGTGATATTCGTAACGGATTGGTGGCTGCTATCGCTGTAAACGTTGAGGAACCAGTGTTTGAATCACAGACAAAGATTAAGTTAGGTTCCACTCAGATGTCACCTGATGGTGAGTCTATCAATAAGTATGTGGGCGACTTTATCAAGACAAACGTCGACAACTACCTTCATATTCATAAAGAAGACTTCACCGATATACTTGAGAATAAAATCAAGGAGACCGAGCGAGAGCGTAAGGCAATGGCTGGTGTAACGAAGCTGGCACGCGAGAGAGCGAAGAAAGCTAACCTCCATAACCGTAAGTTGCGTGACTGTCGTGTACACTATTGTGACGTAAAGAACAATCGAAAGGAGGAGAGTTCAATCTTTATTACAGAGGGAGATTCAGCCAGCGGAAGCATCACTAAGAGTCGTGATGTCAACACACAAGCAGTCTTCTCATTGCGTGGAAAGCCGCTCAACTGCTTCGGTTTGACCAAGAAGGTGGTGTATGAGAATGAGGAGTTCAACCTCCTTCAGGCTGCTCTCAATATCGAGGATGGTCTCGACGGACTACGCTACAATCGCATCATCATCGCTACCGATGCTGATGACGACGGGATGCATATCCGTCTACTGTTGATTACCTTCTTCCTGCAGTTCTTCCCCGAGCTGGTACGTCGTGGGCATGTCTTCATCCTTGAGACCCCGCTCTTCCGCGTCTTCTTACCCAAGGAGCACAAGAAGTCGGATAACTTCATGACGAGCGCCCCTGCTAAGAAGAAGGGCCGTACCAAGAAGACTGTAGAGGAGGCAACTGCCGAAGAACTTGTGACAAACATCTACTGCTACAATGAGGCTCAGAAGCAGGCTGCACTGAAGAAGCTGGGCAAGCGAGCACTGGTCACGCGATTCAAGGGGCTTGGAGAGATCTCTCCAGAGCAGTTCAAGGATTGGATCAGCGAGGAGAATATCAAGCTGGATCCTATCCGTATTCGCAAGGAGGACAATCTAAGCAACCTCCTCATGTTCTACATGGGCAAGAATACTCCCGAGCGTCAGAACTTCATCATCGATAATCTTGTCGTCGATGAATGATCCACGTGTCGATTCTCAATAGCTAAGTATATGAAGCGCTGCAGAGTAGTTTCCCAAGATCTCTATGCTATATAGGAGAATCCCATTTAGACGGATAGAGTCCACCCAGTTTTATACATTTGTCTTACGGATATAACTCTATTTTTTGAAAATGAATCATAAACTTACAGATTTGATTTCTATAATTAGCAAGTCTGGATACATCAGCCGTCTTAGGGATAGACTTTGGGTCCCTTTCTTTATCCTTGTTTTGCAAGGGATGCTTACCTATCACTTCCTCGTTCAGGGGGAGGGATTCTTAGCTCAAGATTCGATCTTCAGTTCTGGGATTATCTTTGCTAAGTGTATGTTTCGTGCGATCCTCTGGGTTAGTTTGGCCTGGTGGATAGTTGCTTTGCCCAAAAGAAACGGAGTCTATCGTATCTTGGCTTCGTTACTACTGTTCCTTGTAGTAGCAGTGCATTTACTCGAGAGCTTCCTGCTCAATGTCTATGGCATGTGCTTCTCTCATCCTGTCCTTCTTGTGCTGGCGGGAACCAATAGCCAAGAAGCTCAGGAGTATTGGAACTCAACGTTTTCTCTACTACCCTTTCTTCGTCCATGCATCGAGATCGTAGTAGCAGGGCTACTTGCCTTTGTTGTAGTGTGGATTACCCAAAAGCATAGTTATGCTACCTCCAGCCTTCGGAGATCTCAAGTTGCTGTATTAGGTCTTTATGGGCTCTCTCTCCTACTTTCTCTCAT
>ERZ772966.1005-NODE-1005-length-10494-cov-10.429256_pt1 | contig 10494 bp, 4 predicted proteins | sample MGYA00580680_ERZ772966 | MGnify/ENA primary metagenome ERZ772966 (study PRJEB29015, sample SAMEA2738055) | human oral metagenome | biome: human oral; feature: human-associated habitat; material: saliva | place: China | collected 2225 ...
TCAGCCTGTCACTGCTGCTGGGTTTAAGCCCGCTTGCCGGTATCACTCCGGCGGCGCTCGCAACACCGACCCAGGCAGCACCTGAGCAGCAGGCACAACCGGCACAGGCGACCCCCGCCTCCCCTGCAGACGAGCAGAAGAAACCTGACAATCCAGTTGGCATGAAGCTCACCTCGGGCACCCTCAATATTTCTGAGGGCGGCACTATCTCCGTGACCACTGCACCACTGAGTGCCGAGTTCCGTGCGAAGTACACGTTGTATGAGTTTGGCATTGTGGAGCGCGGTAAGAATTACCTTCAGTCACTTTACGGCGATCCCCTCCCTGAAGCGCAGTACGGCAGCAAGGTTGCCGACCTCCGTGCTGAGGGTAAGGCACACGATAATCCTGATGGGAGCGTCACGTTCACTCTTGATATCCCGAAGCAGTGGATGCTGGTTCCGGAGGGCACCCTCTTCGATGTGGTGTTGACCTATTACCCGTCCGGTAAGCCTGACCCGCGCGACTATCCGTATGAAGATCCCCGTAGCACGGCGCGAATTCCTTTGCCCACGGTGCGCGACCCTGAGCCTGATCAGCCGACGTACCGCTACAGCATTTCGGCGATTGATAAGCCGTGGCAGGATACGACTCTGACGGTTGAGGGCTACCATATTCTCCGCCCGAATATCGTAGGCGGGTACGACGGCCAAGCGCACGTCACTCTGTATGAGGCAGACCCGGCTACGGGAAAGATTATGGGACGTCCTGTTTTCTCTCACGTGGTTCCGATGACAGGCGACTGCTGGAATTACTGTATTGGGTTCCGTAATAACTACTTCGCCACGAAGATGACAATTCCGGCGGGTACGTTGAAGCCGGGCAGGCTCTATGTGATTGGTATCTACGGTTCTAATCTGCCTCACCCTGGTGAGGAGGAGTATAGCGGTAGCTTACTGACCAGTGTTGCGCAGTTCCTTCCGGTGCGGTCTGGGCAACCGAGCGATAACCAGCCGAATCCTGACCAGCAGTTGGCGCGTCCGGATTTGTACATTCCGTATAAGCGCATCAACCCGTATCAGGAGATGAATACCCTCGCCGCCCGAGTCTCTAATCTTCCGAAACTTACCGAGGGCTATTACCGTTTCTCGGTTCAGGCGACGGATATTTTTGGCGAGCTGACCGGTGAGAAGGCTTTGGAGCAGGTGATTCCCGCTGAGCGCATCCACAATGGTGCCGCGGAGGAGACGTTGAATGTCCCCGGTAGCACGCTGAATTATGAGGGGTCTTACAGGGTTGTTCTGGAGAAGGTAATCCCCGGCAAGGATGGCGCCGCAGATGCGGTCGAGCCGGTGGCTTCTGAGAATCTTGACCTCTTGGCGAATACTACGGAGGAGCAGAAGGCGGCTGTTGAGTGGGTTAAGCAGCAGGCTCTTCTGGACGAAAGTAAGAGCGTTTTGAGTCGCCGCGACGTCACGGTGGCGCTGTACCGCCTGACGGGCGCACCTCATGTTGAGCTGCCTGCAACCAGCCCTTACGCGGATGTGGCGACAAGCGACCCGGACTACGCGGCGTACATTTGGGCTCGTCAGAAGGGTATTACGTTCGGTTGGGTCGATGGTAAGTTCCACCCGGAGGCGAACCTTTCGGCGCGTTCTACGTTGGCGTTCCTGTACAGGTACCAGCGGATGGTCGCGCCGGCTCCTGTGCCGGAGTCGAGCAGTTTACCGTCTTCGTCGGTGCCCAAGAACAGTAGCGTGCCGGGTGATTCTCCCGTCCGGGTTTCGCGTTCGCATTGGTCCGATTATGAGCGTACGGATACTGCGTTCTGGCGGGAGTCGCTGTGGGCTACTCAGCAGTTCATCTGGGGTTATAAGGATTATTCTCGCCGTTACGCTGAGGATTTCAGTTCGGATACTGTTTCTTCTTCGGAGTTGGCGGTCATGCTGTACCGTATGGAGCACGGCGGCAGCCGTCTCAAGTAGTTTCGGTGCGTAAAGTGGCTAGTGGGCTGTGTTCTTCGAGTCGTTGTGCCTGCAGGCTCAACAGCTAGACCAGCCCTGCCCCTAGCATCTTTTACAGGCATCGGTGAGGGCAATCGGGAGCGTTACCTGGTGGGAGTCTTCCCGTGAGCAGCGCCCCGGTTTCCCGGCCCTTGATTTGCTCAACTTTTTCGCTCACTTCACCTATTCACGCTTCACCTGTTCATTCGCTTCACTCACCGTACAGTTTTTGTAGAAGGGATAATGATGTCTTCATTCTTCACACCACGAGGCGCCCCGCGCCGCTCTGATGCCCCGCGCCGCCCCGCGAGTGCCCGTGCGCTCAGCCTGTCACTGCTGCTGGGTTTAAGCCCGCTTGCCGGTATCACTCCGGCGGCACTCGCAACACCGACCCAGGCAGCACCTGAGCAGCAGGCACAACCGCCACAGGCGACCCCCACCTCCCCCGCCGCAGCTCAAGAGAATGCTGACGAACCCACGTATTCGCTTCCGGAGGTAGATGAATCTCGCCATCCTGAAATGGAAGGGTTTAAAGTCTCTCCTGAGACTCTCAACATTTCTCGAGGCGGCACCGTAACGCTGACGACGCCTCCGCTCAGTGCTGAATTCCGTCAGAATTACGAATTCTACGAATTTTCTCTGGTTGATCGCGGTTCTTCGTACTTCAAAGCCGCGCATGCCCGCATTGACGGATACGCCTACTTTGGCTACCTCTTTGACCGTGAGCCCAACCCGAAGCAGATGGTAGAAAACCCAGACGGGAGCTACACCTTCTTCCTCAATATTGGGCCGTACATTATTGAGGCTAAAGAAGGCACTCTTTTCGACGTCATTCTGACGTACCACAAGAAGGGCCACCGGAAGGATTTTTGGCCGTCCGAATTCCGTTTTGTGGCGCGTGCACCTATTAATGTTGTGCAGGACCCTAAGCCGACTGAGACGACGTACATTTTCAGTGTGCCCGCAATTGATGACCCGTGGAAGGATACGACTCTGACGATTGAGGGGTTCCATATCCTTACGAGCGGTAGTCGAGAGGGCAAGGACGGCCCCGCGCTTCTGGCTTTTTATGAAGTCGACCCGAAGACCGGAAAGATTGTAGGCGAACCAGAATTCACCACTCGGATTCCGTACCCGGCTTCCCGTAGTGGAGAGCGCGTTTATTTCCTGAATTGGCATTTTAAGACGTCTATTACGATTCCTGGGGGAACGCTTAAGCCGGGTAAGGTCTATAAGATTGGTTTCTACGGTAAAGACCGTCCGGAGGATGAGAATTACCCCGGTGAGTTGCTGAATGATGTTGCAGATTTCATTCCGGTACGTTCGCTTAATAAGGAATCGGCTAGCCCTGAGATGTTTCTGAAGGCTACGACGGTGAGCCCCTATGATGAGGAAAATATCCTTCAGGTACGCGCCGTCGGCTTGAAGAAGCAGCCTGGGGTCTCTTACCGTTTCTCAGTGCAGTATGTTGATGAGCAGGGACATCTGACCGGTCAGAAGGCGCTAGTGCAGGAGATTGCTGCTGAGAGCATCCATGACGGCACGGTGGATGAGAAGCTGAACGTCCCCGGTGCGCCGCTGAATTATGACGGCTCGTACAGGCTCTTCTTGGAAAAGGTGACTGCCGGCAAGGACGGTACGGTTGAGTCAGTTGAGCGGCTTACTTCGAAGGATCTACAGCTGCAGTTTACGAAGAATAAGGAGGTCAACGCCGCCTGGGCATGGTTTAAGCGCCGTCAGGTTCTTCCTGAGTTTTCTTCTTTGAGTGAGGGACGCGATATGACGCGCCGCGATGTGACGGTGGCGTTGTACCGTCTGGAGGGTTCGCCGAAGGTGGAGCTTCCGGCGACGAGTCCTTATGGAGATGTCACTCCGGATGACCCGGACTACGCCGCGTATATTTGGGCTCGTCAGAAGGGCATTACGTTCGGTTGGGCGGATGGGAATTTTCACCCGGAGGTGAACATGCACAACTATTCGACGGCGGCGTTCCTGTACAGGTATCAGCGTTCGCGCGGTATGGTGTCTCCCGGCTTGCCGACTGCCGCACCGCAGTCTCGTAACGGTAGCCTGCCGGGGTCGGAAGATTCTGAGTTGAACGCTAACCCATGGGTTCTGGATTTGGAGGAGGGTAGTGCTTTCTGGCGTGAATCTCGGTGGGCTGTGCAGCAACGCATTTGGGGCTACACCGGGGATTGGGAACGCGAACGCTTTTTCATGGAGACAACGTCTGTCTATGACTTGGCGTTGATGCTCTACCGCATGGAGCACGGCGGCAGCCACCTCAAGTAGTTATTCCTGAAGTAGTTATTTGAGAGTCGCCTCCTGCGGCCACGCAGCCTGATGCTGTGTTGCTTTACAATCGGTGATGGCGGGCTGAAATTTCGGGCTGATTCGCCCGGCTTTTCAGCCCGCCAGCACTTTCGCTAAGACGCACTGTGCACCCCCTTTTCTACTCAACTTTTCGTTCATTTTCACCGCTCATCTCCCCCAATCACTCAACGTTTTCTTTTGCTCTCTTCAATCACCTTGCAGAAAGCCACTGTGCAGAAAACCACCGTGCAGGAAACAACCGCGTAAAAAGCACAGTGCAGAACATTAGATGGGATAACCGTGTCTTCCTTCTTCCGACCAACCACCGCTCAGGGTGCTAAGACGCCCGCCATAAAAGCCCCTACCCAAAATGCCCGCACTCTAAAGACTCAGGGCAAGAAGGCGATTAGCCTCTCCTTGTTGCTGGGCATGACCCCGGCGCTGGCGGTCACCCCTGCTGTGCATGCTGATGCGGCACCGGCGAAACCCGCACAGGCGGAGGCTGCTCAAGCGACCCCTGTTCAGGTAGGCGCCGCCTCCCCTGCCGCATCGTTGCAGGCAACCCCCGTAGCTGCCACCCCCGATGCCGCAGCCGCTGGCGTGAGCGATGCTGACAAGATTGATTTGAAGGTCACCACCGGCACTCTCAATATTTCTCAGGGCGGCACGGTGTCCGTGACGACTTCCCCGTTGAGCCCCGAGTTCCGTAAGAAGTACAAGCTCTTCCAGTTCGGCCTCGTGAATCGTGGTACCGGTTACGAGTGGTCCCGTACCGGCGAGGCAACCCAATATCCTCTGCACCGCGGCAGGGTTGATCATCTTCGAGATGACGGTATTGTCCGCGACAACCCGGACGGGAGCCTCACCTTCACCTTTGAGGTCAAGAAGCAGACCATCCGGGCCACCCCTTCGCATGCCCTTGACGTGGTGCTGACCTACTACCCGGCGGGCGAGCGCGAGCCGAACGCCGAGGAGTATGAGGACCTCCGTCTTACTGCCCGCACTCCTCTGAGCCTGACTCAGGACCCTGAGCCGGATCGTACTACTTACGTGTACAGCATGCCGGCGATTGATAACCCCTGGGTTGATACGCAGCTGACGATTGAGGGCTACCATATTCTCTCTAAGCAGCTTGTTGAGCCGGGGAGTGCCCCGGCGTATCTGATGCTGTATGAGGTTGACCCCGCCACGGGAAAGATGGTGGGCAAGCCTGTTTTCACTCATGCAGTTCGTTATACGGATTGCGGTGAATACTATTGCTGGAGCTTCCTCAACAACTATTTCTCTGCTGATGTGACAATTCCTGCGGGTACTTTGCAGCCGGGCAAGTCGTACATGATTGGCGTCTACAGCGGCCTCTTCCCAAATCCGGATGAGGAGAAGGTACCCGGTAGCCTCTTGACGGATGTTGCCCCGTTTATTCCGGTGCGCTCACCCAACCCGAACACCGAGGTGAAGGATGCCGCCCCGGTGCTGCGCGTTGAGCCGCAGCAGATGGACCAATATCGTTCTGATTCACCGCAGGTGAGCCCCTACTGGGAGAAGAACACGTTGCAGGTGCGTGCGGTGAATCTGCCGAAGCTCACTGAGGGCCATTACCGTTTCTCTATGCAGGCTACGGATAAATCTGGCAATCTGACCGGCCAGAAGGCATTGGTGCAGGACATTGCGGCTGACCGTATCCAGAGCGGTTACACGGAGGTTACGCTCACTATTCCCGGTGAGGCACTGAATTATCAGGGCGGTTACAAGCTGGTGGTGGAGAAGGTTCTTCCCGGTCGGGGTGGTGCCGCGGATTCTGTGCAGCAGGTTGTTTCTACTGATCTCAATTTGGTGGTGAACGCGTTTGAGGAGCGTGAAGCCGCGAAGAGGTGGTACAAGGCTCAGCAGCTTCCTAAGTCAGAGTCCTATTTTTCTGAGAATTTGACACGCCGTGATCTGACGGTGGCTCTCTATATGTTGGCGGGTTCGCCGAAGGTTGAGCTTCCGGCAACCAGTCCGTATCCGGATGTTCAGCCTGATGACCCGGACTATGCCGCGATTATATGGGCTCGTCAGCAGAGCATTACGTCCGGTTGGATTGATGGTAATTTCCACCCGGAGGCGAAGGTTTACAATTCTTCGGCGGTGGCGTTCCTGTATAGGTATCAGAGGGCGCAGGGTAAGGTTCCTGCGGCGAAGCCTCGTCCTGTTTCTTCGGCGTCAAAGAAGAGTAGTCTGCCGGGTGGTTCTTCTGAACACGGGTGGAATACTGTTCTTGGCTGGCATTACTCGTTCCATAAGGAGTCCCAGTGGGCAATTAATCAGCACATTTGGGGTTATGTCAGCGAACAGTCTACCTATGAGTCGTATGCGCTGTCGTTTATTGGGCACACGGAACTCGCTACGATGCTGTACCGTATGGAGCACGGCGGTAGCCACCTCAGGTAGCGCCTCGCCGTGGTGTTAGCCATTTTGGTTGGCTTTCGTCAAATAGGCGACTTTATGGCTCTGTGTATGTGCCATTTTTATTGTGGGTGACTTTTATGTTGCCTTGCCCACCGCATTGTGAATATTCTCAACCTGCAGAGGTTGCATAGGTGCGAATTTTTCGAGTGCGGTGGGTTTTTTGCGCTTTCTTTTTTGTACAGTGACCAGTGTTTGTGCTTATCAGCACAATATTTAGGCATATTTTCCATGTCATGCACATACTTTTTAAAGCTATACTTCACCTTAAGACATGCGATAAAACACACAGTCATTTTTCGCGCTGATGACCTTTCAGGTTCCGGCACGTCTTAACTATTTGCTACGGTGTTTATGCGCACCACACTCGATGCGTGACACCGATAAAACTGATTGGATAACAATGTCCTCACTTCCCAACCACATGCGCTTTGCGCTACCCAAAAACATGGCTAAGAGCGGTTGCGCCCTCACTTTGGCGGGCGCCATGCTCTTGCCCCTCTCCCCCGCGTTTGCGGCTCCTGCTGCTACTCCGGTAGCAGCCCAGGCTGTTGCACAGGGTGAGGTTCAGGGTGCTCAGCGTCTGCAGGTTACCTCCGGCACTTTTGATATTCTCAAGGGCGGCAACGTGACCGTTAGCGGCTCCAGTTTCTCCAAGGACTTCGTTAAGGGCAAGTCGTTCCGCCTGTACGTTGTTCCGAAGGGTGAAAGCGTTGCTTTCCCGCCGCACCGCCCGCGTGATTACCCCTTCTATGTTCAGGATGTTCCCACCTCCGCTTTTGCGGCTGACGGTTCCGTGAATCTGACTGCTTCTATCGGCGCTAACTATCTGGAGGCCAATGGCTCGTCCTTCGATGTTGTGCTCGGTTACCGTGATGACGCTGAAGACGGCTGGATTCCCGCGGATGAGGTTCGTACCGAGCTGAAGGTTGCGGATGTTCCCACCGTTGATTCCCCGACTCTGTCGTACGGCGCTTCGTCGGTGAATGCTTCTGAGAACACTAAGGTCACCGTGAATGGTGCCGGTTTCCAGAACATTTCGTACAACGGTAGCGAGTCGCTGATTGTTGCGGTTCGTGCGGTTGATCCGGCGACCGGTAAGGCGACCGGCCCCGCGCTGGCTCAGTCGGAGGCTAAGTTCACCTCCTACTCTGCTTTCTTCGGTCAGTACATGGGTTACACCAACGGCCGTTTCTCGACTGTTCTGGACATCCCGGAGGGCACCCTGAAGTCTGGCAGCTCCTATGTTGTGCAGACTTTCGAGTTCAACGTTCCGGAAGATAACGATGAGGCGAACAGCCAGGCGCTGAGCACTCAGGCGTTTGTTCCGGTGAACGGCGAGAACGTTAAGAAGGCTGCTCCTTCGGTTTCTTTGAGCACTGACAAGGTGGATTTGAGCTCTTCGACCACTATCCGTGTGAAGGGTAAGGATTTCACCGTCCCGGCTGGCGCTACCGTGAACGTGCTGTTCTCGGCTGCTGAGGCTGACGGCAACCCGACCGGTGAGGCGCTGGAGAGCATCACCCTGAGCGCTGACCGTGTGGCGACCGGCGCGTTTGAGACGACCGTTAACGTTGACGGCACCAAGCTGGATGCTGATAGTCGCTACGCTATTTTCGTGACCGTGAACTACGCTGATGGTGACCGCGAGCGCATCGCGGCTGATTACCTGACTCTGACCGGTGAGTCTGCGAATCAGAAAGCTCGTGAGCGTTTCGCTGATGTTCCGGCTGCTCACGCGAACCACAAGGCTGTTCTGTGGGCTACTGATCAGAAGCTGATTGATTCTCGTGAGAAGGATTGGTTCGGCGTTAATGATGATGCGACCCGCGGTGAGCTGACTGTTGCTCTGTACCGTCTGGCTGGTTCCCCGAAGGTTACCCTGCCGGCTACGAGCCCGTACCCGGATGTGAAGACTGATGACCCGAACTACGCTGCGTACATTTGGGCTCGTCAGAAGGGCATTACTTTCGGTTGGTCTGATGGTAAGTTCCACGCGAATGCGTCTGTGTCTAATGCTACTGTTGCGGCGTTCCTGTACCGTTTTGATGGTAAGAAGCCGGTTGCTGTGACTGAGGCGCCGTACACCGATGTGAAGGTCGGCTCTGCGTTCTACCGTGAGATTACGTGGGCTAAGCAGCAGAAGCTGCAGGTGTTCCCTGGTTCTGAGTACCACCCGTCTGCACTGGTGAGCCGCGGTGAGCTGGCTGGTTTCTTGATGAACTACAAGGTCCGCTAGAGCTCTATAGGGTCTGCTAGGGCTAGTCTCTAGGGTCTAAAGAATGAGCCGGGCTGGCGGTGATGAAACGTTGGTTTTATCCCGCTGGCCCGGCTTTTCTGTGTCTTCTGCCGGGTGTTTGATAGGAGCCTGCGGGATGCTCAAAAGGGGCGTGATCGGAGCTGTTATCCGCTGCTGTTCCGCGATTTTTCGGGGTATTTTTGCCGATTAACACGCTAGTGTGGGCTGTACCGCATGTGGGGCACACCTCATGCGGTACCCGCTATTGGGCGTTTTTCTGGGTGTTCCGCTCCCCTTTTTAAAGATTGTTCTGTGGAGTGTAAATTAATATTTTTTAAGCCGTAGTTTATGCTTAGGACTGTCGCACCCTTGAGCGCGCACCCTTATCCGGCTGGGTGCGCGGAACTAGAGGGAGCCTATCACACACCGATACATCAACCACATTGAGGATTTATGTCCCAGGATTTTAAGCAGTCCTCTGATACTGCCCATAATTCTTTTGCACCTCTGCTGGCACCAGAGGGTACCCCCGACACTTCTTCTCAGGATGCTTCTAAGAAGCGTAAGCGCCGCCGCATTGAGCTGGCTGTTGGTGCTGTGGCACTGGCGGGTGTTTTATATCTGCCGTTCTCCCCTCTTTTCTCTTTTTATGATTCGTCGGAGGCGCGTCTTTCGTCGGCGGATACTGCTGCGCCGGCGACCGCTTCGGCTACTTCTGCTTCTGCCCTGGTGTCGAGTTCTTCGACTCAGGGCCCGAAGATTCTGCGTCCGTCCGTGACTGCGCCGGATGCGAACACTATTTTTGTTGATGCTCCTGAGGATTCTGCGTACTATGCGGGTATCCGTTGGGCTGTTCGCACCCAGACGATGGAGCCGGTTTCTGAGGACCATTTTGGCGCTGAGGATCCGGTGACTCGTGGTGAGCTGATCACCATGTTCTATAAGCTGGCGGGTTCGCCTGCGGTGACCCGTCCGGAGCATTCACCGTATGCGGATGTTGATGAGTCTGACCCGAACTATGATGCGTACCTGTGGGCGCGTCAGGAGCGCATTACTTCCGGCTGGGTTGATGGCAAGTTCCATGCGGAGGCGCGCCTGTCGAATGCTTCTGCTGCGGCTCTGCTGTACCGTGCTGATGGTGCGCAGAAGATTCAGATGTCGGGTTCTTCTCCGTTTAGTGATGTGTCGTCTGCGACTCCGTTCTATCGTCAGATTGTGTGGGCGTCTCGCCATGGTGTGTCGACGGTGTCTGAGGGTAATGCTTTTGAGCCGACGGCTCAGACCTCTCGTGGTCGTGTTGCGATGATGATGTACCTGTATTTCCGCACTTCTAATTTTCGTGCTTCGTTTTAGTGCTTTGCTTTAGCGTGTTTGCTGGCCCCGTACTCCTGGTGGGAGTGCGGGGTTCTGTTTTTGAGCTTCTGTTTTTCAGGTTTTAGCGTGCTGAGTTCAGTTCTTATCGGCTGGTCAACCTGTGAAAACCCTCAGAACCTTCAAGTCTCTCTTGAGTGTTCC
>ERZ772966.1009-NODE-1009-length-10485-cov-5.043241_pt1 | contig 10485 bp, 10 predicted proteins | sample MGYA00580680_ERZ772966 | MGnify/ENA primary metagenome ERZ772966 (study PRJEB29015, sample SAMEA2738055) | human oral metagenome | biome: human oral; feature: human-associated habitat; material: saliva | place: China | collected 2225 ...
TGATGATTTCGCAGATGACGGCGGCGGGAATCAGGCCGTTCATTTGTGCCAGGTCGACACCGGCTTCTGTGTGTCCGGCGCGGACGAGTACGCCGCCTTTTTGGGCGCGCAGTGGGAAGATGTGGCCGGGTTGGACGATGTCTTCGGGTTTGGCGGTCGGGGAAACGGCGGTTTGTATGGTCAGGGCGCGGTCGGCGGCGGAGATGCCGGTAGTGATGCCTTGCGCCGCTTCGATGGAAACGGTGAAGTTGGTGCCGTATTGTGCGCCGTTTTTCTGCGTCATCATGGGCAGGCCGAGCCGCTCGACCATGCTGCCTTCCATGGGCAGGCAAACCAGTCCGCGCGCGTGTTTGATCATGAAGTTGATGGCTTCGGGGGTGACGAACTGCGCCGCCATCAGCAAATCGCCTTCGTTTTCGCGGTCTTCCGCGTCGGTGATGATGACCATTTTGCCGGCTTTGATGTCGGCGAGGATTTCGGGGATGGAGGAAATATGGGACATGGTGCGTCTTTCTTGATGGTCGGGTTGGGCCGGGGTGTGTTCTTGATCCAGCCACATGGCGGGCATTTGCGCCGCCTGTTCGATTTTGCGGGCTTTTTTCTCGCCGAAGGATTTGTTTTTCAGAAGGGCGGACAATTCGCCTTGGTTGATGGCGATGGCTTCGGCAAAACGGGTTTGCTGGCCGCCGTATTTGTCCGCTATCCATTGCCGCAGGTTGCGGCGGCGCAGGTCGGTGGTGTTCATGATGTGTTGTGTGGCTGAAAGAATGTAGGCGATTGTAGTCTTGTCTTTACCAAAAGGCAAACTGTGTTTGATGACGTTTTTTTTATTACTTTTTGGTAATGTTTCGACAGAAGGTCGTCTGAAAAAACAAAAATTGGGTTTTCAGACGACCTTTGCTTGAAATCTGAACATTTGAAAGAATATGGGCGTTAAGTTTAACGAAATAGAAAAGGGTTTAACCTGATGAAAATGGTTTACCGACTGATTTTAATATCTGTTTTTTGTGCAGTCGCAGCGGCGGGCGGTTGGTTTTATGCCCAGCACCGCAACGACAACGCCCATGAAGCGATTTCGCGCGAAGGCGTTTTGATGCAGATTAAGCAGATGAACCGCTTGGAAAGTACGGCTTTTTACATCGACACCATCATCCGCACCGAGAAAAAAGGCGACTGGCGCAGATTGTGGCAGGACGCGCAAAGCGGTCTGTTTATCGTGCGCGGCAAAGTGTTGGCGGGCTTGGATTTGGACAAACTTCATGCCGACAACGTCAATATCGTGGATGGAAAAGTCCTCATCAGCCTGCCACCCGTAGAAATCCTCAGCGTCGATTTGGAAAATATCGAGGTTTACGACATCCAAACCGGCTCGTTCAACCTTTTGCCGGTGGATAAGGCGGTGTTCAAAACCGTGCAGGAAGAAGCCAAAAAGCAAGTCCTCGCCAGCGCGTGTAAAGCCCAGATTTTGGATCACGCCAACCGCCAAGCGCAAACGCAGCTTGAAAACCTGTTTGCCCTGACGCAGACGCAGGTATCGGTTTATCCGGCGGCTGTGGGGCAGTGCAATTGAACCCGAAATGACGTTTGACAGCATAATATTGCGCGTGGGTAACCAAAAGTGTATTTGGATTTGCATACCTTTTCCCAATAGGGTATTTCGGTAGGCGCGACTTTTTGAGAAAATACATTGCCTTTTGCAAGGTAATTTGAAGAATTCATTTTTTACATAATAAACAAATTTAAAGGAACACTGGTGAAACGTGTCTTTCTGTTTCTCGTAACCAATATCGCCGTTTTAGTCGTTATCCGGATTGTTTTGGCAGTCCTCGGCATCAACAGTACGGACCAAGTCGGCAGCTTGCTGGCGTATTCTGCCGTCGTCGGCTTTACCGGTTCGATTATTTCTCTGCTCATGTCCAAAACCATCGCTAAAAACTCGGTGGGTGCGGAAGTTATCGTTCAGCCGCGCAGCGAAGAAGAGGCATGGCTTTTGTCAACTGTTGAAGCGCAGGCCCGTCAATGGAGTCTTAAAACCCCCGAAGTGGCGATTTATCATTCTCCCGAACCGAATGCTTTTGCAACCGGTGCGACACGCAACAGCTCTTTAGTCGCCGTCAGTACCGGCCTTCTCGATCATATGACCCGGGACGAGGTCGAAGCGGTTTTGGCGCACGAGATGGCGCACGTCGGCAACGGTGATATGGTTACGTTGACGCTGATACAGGGTGTCGTCAATACGTTTGTGGTTTTCTTGGCACGCGTTGTTTCCGGCATGATTGCCCGAAATAACGACGGCAGCACTTCCCAAGGCACATATTTTATGGTGAGCATGGTGTTGCAGATTGTGTTCGGCTTTTTGGCAAGCATCGTCGTCATGTGGTTCAGCCGTCAGCGCGAATACCGTGCGGATGCGGGTGCCGCCAAGTTGGTTGGTGCGCATAAAATGATTGCCGCGCTGCAACGTTTGAAAGGCAGCACGAGCGATTTGCCAGAGCAGATGAATGCGATGGGGATTGCCAGTGATGCCAAAGATTCCCTGCTGAGTACGCACCCTTCTTTGGATAACCGCATTGCGCGCTTGAAAAATCTGTAATGCGGAAAAACAAAAGGTCGTCTGAAAACCAAATTTGGTTTCAGACGACCTTTTTTCATGAGTGTTTCGGATAGACGGCCGCAGTATGGGGGCGATACAATAGCATCCCTTTTCAGAGAGCTATAACAATGAACATCTTGATTTCCAATGACGACGGGTACTCTTCGCAGGGCATAGCCATTTTGGCCAGGGTGGCGGCGGAGTTTGCCAATGTCCGCATCGTTGCTCCCGAACGCGACCGAAGCGGCGTCAGCAATTCTTTGACACTCGACCGCCCTTTGCAAATGAAGCAGGCGGCAAACGGGTTTTATTATGTTGACGGTACGCCCACCGACTGTATTCATGTGGGTTGTCATGTGCTTTCGGATTTTAAACCCGATTTGGTCCTTTCAGGCATCAATAATGGTGCGAACATGGGAGACGATACGCTTTATTCGGGAACGGTTGCCGCAGCGACCGAAGCCTTCCTGATGGGCATTCCTGCCGTTGCGTTGTCTTTGAACGATACGCGGGGGCGTTATTGGCAGACGGCGGAACAGGCGGCTTGGATGATATTGGAGCGGTTGTTGAAAAATCCTCCTAAAACGCCTGTCCTTTGGAACATCAATATTCCCGCCGTACCGCCGGATGCGGTACAAGGTATCAAAACAACGCGGTTGGGGCGGCGGCATCATGAGCAAAGCGTTATCCCGATGAAGAATCCCCGCGGTGAGTCTATTTATTGGATAGGTCCCGTCGGCGATATTTCTGATCGGGAGCAAGGTACGGATTTCGGGGAGTGTGAGGCGGGCTTTATCACGGTTACACCGCTGCAAATCGATTTGACTTCCTACCGCCATATGGATGCAGTCAGCGGATTTTGGCAGGACGGTAAAGAGGGATAAGCACACAGATTTCTGTTTTTTTTGCCGAGTGTTTTCAGACGATCTTTTTGTTCTGAAACAGGCGCGGCAAGCCGATTTTAACAGTCCCTAACCGCCCCGATACTTGAGGGGCGGGCTTATTTTTATTATGATATGCACCAATCAAGACAATAACCCCGATATAAAGGTCATCGATTATGTTGAAAAAAACCGCATTTTATGCCGCTTTCGCCCTGACATTGGGCGCATGTACCAGCCAGCAACCTGCCCCCGTCGTCGTCGGTAATGCCGGTTCCGGTACTTCTTCCAATCCTTATGGTGCGACCCCTTACGGCACAAATGCGCCGGCAGCCAACGATGCCCCTTATACTCCTCCTTCCGCTCCCGCTGTCAACAACAGCTATACGCCTCCTGTTTCCGGTGGTGCCTATGTTCCGTCCTATGCTCCGGTTGACATCAATGCAGCAACGCATACTGTCGTCCGTGGCGATACCGTTTACAATATTTCCAAACGCTACCATATTACCCAAGACAATCTGCGTGAATGGAATGGTTTGACTGACAACAACATCAGCGTCGGACAAAATCTGCGCGTCAAACCGGCCGGTTATACTGCCCCTGCTTCGACTGCGGCAGCCAAACCGTCATATTCTGCACCTGCACCCGTTGCCAAGCCTGCTCCCGCACCTCTCAATACGCCGACAGTTGCTACCGGTGCAACCCGTACAGTCAGCGGCATTACATGGCAACGTCCGACCAACGGTAACGTTCTTGCCAACTTTGGCGGCAGCAATAAAGGCGTGGACATCGGCGGTAATGCTGGTCAGCCCGTCGTAGCTGCCGCAGACGGTAAAGTGGTTTATGCAGGCTCGGGTTTGCGCGGTTATGGCAACCTTGTCATCATCCAACACAACTCCTCATTCTTGAGCGCATACGGACACAACCAACGTCTGCTCGTCAATGAAGGACAAAATGTCAAACGCGGACAAACCATTGCACAAATGGGTAATACCGATGCCAACCGTACTCAACTTCACTTCGAAGTCCGTCAAAACGGCAAACCGGTCAATCCTGCCACTTATATCGCATTCTGATGAACAAATTGAAGGCCGCCCGATTATTCGGGCGGCCTTTTAAATTAAATCCGTAATTCACAGCGCGGATGAAAATGTAGGTCTCCCTGTTTCGGTGTGTAGGAAATCGTCGCGTTGTTTACACTTTTTCTACGGCGGACAGCTTTTGTTTTTGCTTGAATGATTCTTAGACAGCTATCCGGCATTATCAAGAACAGAGCGGGTTTCCCGTGTCTATCGACATTCTTGACAATGCCGGATAGCTGCTCAAACGGGTCTTCAGGCAAAAGCCAAAAGTGTAAACAACACTGTTGATTTCTACAGAGTGCCTGTCCGGGTAATTTATCAAAGGGGCTGTTTGAGTAGAACTTTATACCGATATGCTGCCCTAAATATTGGTTTTCAAGAATATATACTGTGAAAACGGCCGTATGTATGTTCTTAATTTTTGAAAATGTAAAAATAGAAAAGGAGCGATGATGAAACAATATACCTTAGATCCCAAAGCCTTGTTGGGCGGGGTGATCAGCAGTGATACTGATCAGGAAATCGTCCAGCTTTCTTTGCAGAAAGACAATGAAATTCCGCCCTATGAAGCCGAAGCGATTATTTTGTTGATTGTGTTGAACGGTAGTGCGCAAATCTCGACGTCGTCTGAAACTTTACATACCGAAGGCCTGCAAATCGTCCGGATCGAACCCGGCGAGACACACAGTATCCGTGCGCTTGAAGATTATACGAATATCTTGGTGATTAAGCAGTTGACTTACGTTGCGGGCTTAAACAAAAAATTGCGTTTCGGAAAATGTTGCCTGTGAAAATTTTTGCAGTATGGCGGTACTGTTGCGGTAAGTTTGGTGATTCCCATAAAGAACCAGATAGTAGGCGATGTACTGTACAAAGGTCGTCTGAAGAACAGATAAGGTTTTCAGACGACCTTCATCCATAGCGTTTAAACAGGAATCCCCATGCGTACCCTGAAAAACATTCTGACCCTGATGCTCAAAGAGTTCCGCAGCGTGCTGACTGATCCGGTGCTGATGGTGCTGATTGGGTATATCTTTACAGCCACGATTTATCAGATGGCGCAGGTGGGCGCGGATTTGAAAAATGCCACCGTCGGCATCATCGACCAAGACCGTTCGGTTTTGTCCATGCGTATCCGCGATGCCGTGCAACATCCGTTTTTCAAACTGGTAGAGGACGTGCGGCGCGAGGATTCGGACGAATTGATGGATAAGGGCGAGTTCACCTTTATTTTGGAAGTGCCGCCCAATTTTCAGCGCGACATGGCGGCGGGGCGCAATCCTGATTTGCAGCTTTTGGTTGATGCGACGTCGATGACGCAGGCGGGGGTGGGCGCTTCGTATCTTTCGCAAATTATCAACCGCGAAATTTACGAATTCACCGGCGTGACGCGGCCGGAGTTAATCAGCCCCGTCATCAATACTTATTACAATCCCAACGGCGAAAGCGCGTGGTTCATGCCGACTTCGCAAATCGGATCGATGTCGTGTATGTTGCTGATTTTATTGACGGGGGCAGCGGTTATCCGCGAACGCGAACGCGGTACAATCGAGCATTTGCTGGTGATGCCGGTCAATGCGTTCGAACTGATGATGGGCAAAGTGCTGGCAAATGCCGCCGTGATTTGGGTGGCGGCACTGTCGTCGCTGTGGTTTATCGTGCATTTGAGCATAGGCGTGCCGCTCATCGGTTCGGTGCCGCTTTATGCGGTAGGGTTGGCGTTGTTCCTGTTTTCGGTGGCGTCGCTGGGCATCATGATTGCCACGTTCGCATCGACGATGGGGCAGTTCGGTATGCTGATGCTGCCGGTGTATATCGTGATGAACCTGTTTGCCGGCGGCGCATCCCCGCGCAGCAACATGCCGCACACGGCGCAACTGATCAGCGAATATTGGCCGCTGACGCAGTTTGTGAAATTCTCGCAAGACATCCTGTTCCGCGGCGCGGGGATTGAAATCGTCTGGGGACATATGTTGATCATGGGCTGTATCGGCGTAGGATTCTTATGGCTGGCATTGTTGCGGTTTCAAGGGATGCTGGAGAGGCAGGGTTAGATAGGCCGTCCCGTCAGGAGGCTGCGCACTCTGAAACGCAAGGATATTATTGGCAGGATGTTGCCGATTGGGCGGAAGAGCTGGGAAGGCGCGACAATTCGGCAGCAGCCGGAACATGGACGTTGGACACGCGCAAAGCGGAGCATGAAAAAGATAGGATAACGGTTAAAAAATCGGTGATATAGCGGATGGAAATAAATATGCCTCGCCGTGTTACCCGCGCGGGCATGACGGAAAACCTGTTTCCCATTTGTTGCACTGTTCGGTCGGGCGGGCCGCAAAAGCAAGCGTCCGTCCTGCATTTGCGAAAAGGCCGTCTGAAAATTTCAGACGGCCTTCATCAATTCCCAATCCGTTACGCTTCGACCGGTTTGCCGCGCAGGGAGAAGGTGTAGGCTTCGGTGATTTCCAAATCGATCATTTGGTTGATCATATCGGGCGTGCCGGTGAAGTTGACCACGCGGTTGTTGGCGGTACGGGCTTGGAGCTGGTCGGGGTCTTTTTTGGAGATGCCTTCGACCAGACAGCGTTGTACGGTGCCGATCATGGTTTGGTTAATGCGGGCGGTTTCGGCTTCGATGACTTCGTTCAGGGCTTCGAGGCGGCGCACTTTTTCGGCGTGCGGGGTGTCGTCCGGCAGGTTGGCGGCGGGTGTGCCGGGACGCGGGCTGTAAATGAAGACGAAGCTCAAATCGAAGGCGATGTCTTTCACCAGCTTCAGGGTTTGCTCGAACTCGCGCTCGGTTTCGCCGGGGAAGCCGACGATGAAGTCGCTGCTCAGACACAAGTCGGGGCGGATGGCGCGCAGTTTGCGGATGATGGATTTGTATTCCAAGGCGGTGTAGCCGCGTTTCATCGCGCTCAATACGCGGTCGGAACCGCTTTGAATCGGCAGGTGCAGGTGCGACACCAGCTTGGGCAGGTCGCGGTAGCACTCGATAATCGAGTCGGTAAACTCGCGCGGGTGGCTGGTGGTAAAGCGCATACGCTCGATGCCGGGGATTTCGTGGACGATGCGCAGCAGGGTGGCGAAGTCGCAGATTTCGCCGTCTTCCATTTCGCCGCGATAGGCGTTGACGTTTTGTCCTAACAGGTTGATTTCTTTAACGCCTTGCTGGGCGAGGTTGGCGATTTCGGTCAAAACGTCGTTCAGCGGGCGGGAGAACTCTTCGCCGCGGGTGTAGGGGACGACGCAGAACGAGCAGTATTTGGAACAGCCTTCCATGATGGATACGAATGCTGCGCCGCCTTCGACGCGGGCGGGCGGCAGGTGGTCGAATTTTTCGATTTCGGGGAAGGAAATATCGACTTGCGACAGGCCGCTGGTTTCTTTATCCACAATCATTTTGGGCAGGCGGTGCAGCGTTTGCGGGCCGAAGACGACGTCCACATAAGGCGCGCGTTTGATGATGTTTTCGCCTTCTTGGGAGGCGACGCAGCCGGCAACGCCGATGATGAGGTCGGGATTTTTTTCTTTGAGCGGGCGCACTCGGCCTAAGTCGGAGAACACTTTTTCCTGCGCTTTTTCGCGCACGGAGCAGGTGTTGAAGAGGATGATGTCGGCTTCGTCAGCTTCGGTCACTTGTTCGATGCCGCCGTTTTCCTCGGCGAGTACGGCGAGCATTTTTTCACTGTCGTATTCGTTCATTTGGCAGCCGAAGGTGCGGATAAATACTTTTTTCATGGTTTGTGTCTTTCTCAGGTAGCCCGTAATTGCGGGGCTGATTGTTATGGAAATCTTGATTTCAGACGACCTTGGGGAAGGCTTGGCGGGTCGTCTGAAACACTGATTCGTCAGGGCGCAAAAATGCGCGGTTGCGCTGCTGCGGCTGCAACAGCCAACCACGCGGTGTGTGCTTGGGTCGTCTGAAACGGGCAGGCGGCGGCTTATTGCGCGTCTTGCTTAATCTCGTCGCGGACTTCTTTTTGCGCGGTAAAACGGGAGGCTTCGTCGTCGGTCAAAACCCATACTTCGCGCACGAGGGCGTTGGTGTCGTTGTGTTTGAAGGCGATGGTTTTGCCGGTTTTTCCCGCCAGCCGCCCCATCGGGATGAAGCGGTCGTTTTCGTCGTGGATTTTGGTGAAACGGGTAATCTGCAGCTTGGCGGAATTGCCGTCGGCAAGGCCCAGCGTCAAGAGGCGCGTCCATGAGAAGCCGCCACGGCTCACTTTCAGATAAGGCAGTTCGACCTGTTTCAAAACCGCCGCGTCCATATCGCTCGGCAGCTTGCGCTGGGCGGCGTAGGAGACGGTGGAAACCAAAAGGGTAAGCATTAAAATGAATCCGCGTAACATGATGTTTTCTTTATGGTATAAATGGGTGCGGATTATAGCACAAACGCTTCAAATATGAACAGAGTGATTGTTTTTACAGAACAATTTTCATTTTCAGATACGGCGTTGCGCCGTGGCGGTTTGGGCTTTTGGGGTCGTCTGAAACGGCTGGCGCGGGCAATCTGATGATAAAATACCGCTTATTTTTCAGACGACCTCAGAAAGAACCCGCTATGAACCGTAACGAAATCCTGTTTGACCGCGCCAAAGCCATCATCCCCGGCGGCGTGAATTCTCCCGTCCGCGCATTCGGCAGCGTCGGCGGCGTGCCGCGCTTCATCAAAAAAGCCGAAGGCGCGTATGTTTGGGACGAAAACGGCACGCGCTACACCGATTACGTCGGTTCGTGGGGGCCTGCGATTGTCGGACACGCGCACCCCGAAGTCATCGAAGCCGTGCGCGAAGCCGCGTTGGGCGGTTTGTCATTCGGCGCGCCCACCGAAGGCGAAATCGTCATCGCCGAAGAAATCGCCAAAATCATGCCGTCCGTCGAACGGCTGCGCCTCGTCAGCTCCGGCACCGAAGCGACCATGACCGCCATCCGCCTCGCACGCGGCTTTACCGGACGCGACAAAATCATCAAGTTCGAAGGCTGCTACCACGGCCATTCCGACAGCCTGCTCGTCAAAGCCGGCAGCGGCCTGCTCACCTTCGGCAACCCGTCTTCCGCAGGCGTTCCCGCCGATTTTACGAAACACACCTTAGTCCTCGAATACAACAACACCACCCAACTCGAAGAAGCGTTCGCCCGCAACGGCGACGAAATCGCCTGCGTCATCCTCGAACCCTTCGTCGGCAATATGAACCTGGTCCGCCCGACCGAAGCCTTCGTCAAAGCCCTGCGCGAATTGACCGAAAAACACGGCGCGGTGTTGATTTACGACGAAGTGATGACCGGCTTCCGCGTCGCGCTCGGCGGCGCGCAGTCGCTGCACGGCATCACGCCCGACCTGACCACGATGGGCAAAGTCATCGGCGGCGGTATGCCGCTTGCCGCGTTCGGCGGACGCAAAGACATCATGGAATGCATTTCCCCGCTGGGCGGCGTGTATCAGGCAGGCACCTTGTCGGGCAACCCGATTGCCGTCGCCGCAGGCTTGAAAACGCTCGAAATCATCCAGCGCGAAGGCTTCTACGAAAATCTGACCGCCTTGACCCGCCGCCTCGCCGACGGGCTTGCCGCCGCCGCCAAAGCGCACGGCATCGAGTTCACCGCCGACAGCGTGGGCGGTATGTTCGGCCTGTATTTCGCCGCCCATGCCCCGCAAAACTACGGCGACATGGCGCGTTCCAATATTGACGCCTTCAAACGCTTCTTCCACGGCATGCTCGACCGCAACACCGCCTTCGGCCCGTCCGCCTACGAAGCAGGCTTCGTCTCCGCCGCGCACACGCCCGAGCTGATTGACGAAACCATCGCCACCGCGCATCAAGTGTTCGCGGAAATGGCGAAATAAGGCGAAGCGCATCCGCAGAAGCAGGTGTGATTTATAGTGGATTAAATTTAAATCAGGACAAGGCGACGAAGCCGCAGACAGTAC
>ERZ772966.1010-NODE-1010-length-10475-cov-2.925336_pt1 | contig 10475 bp, 10 predicted proteins | sample MGYA00580680_ERZ772966 | MGnify/ENA primary metagenome ERZ772966 (study PRJEB29015, sample SAMEA2738055) | human oral metagenome | biome: human oral; feature: human-associated habitat; material: saliva | place: China | collected 2225 ...
CTTCTATAGTCCATCCCAGAGAGGTTTTTATAGAGGCTATAAAAAGAAGATCTAATGCTATTATATTAATGCACAACCATCCATCAGGTAATCCTGACCCCTCTAAGGAGGACATTATGATTACCAAGAGACTGAATGAGTGCGGCAAAATACTTGGTATTAATGTATTAGACCATATAGTCATTGGGGATGGAAATTATTATAGCCTCAAGGAAAATAACATATTTTGAGACTTATAAAAGTGGTCCATTATTTTTACATAAAATATTGTTTGCATTATTTTAGACAAGCTACTAAATAACGTATTTCCAATGCCTACAGTGTTTTGTGTATTACCCTATGGGGTTTAAATGGGGGAAATTATAAAATTTCAAGTTCCCCAAACATTTTTTGTTCATCCCGAAGCATCCTCTCCGTCATATGGATATAAATTTCTTTTGTGATCTTATCATTCTCATGCCCTAATCGTCTTTGGATGGCTTCAAGGGGTACACCCTTTTCAGCAAGAATGCTGGCATGTGTATGCCTAAATATATGTAGTCTTGAGGGATAAACATTTAATTTCTTCAACACCCATGCAATTGTTGCACTTGATTGATGAGTGCCTTTTGGATTAGGGAATATCAAATCTGAATCTACATGATGTATTCTTTTTAAAAGCTTAACCTCGTTGATTATTTGGATAGCTCTTGAATTTATAGCAATTGTCCTGATTGATTTTTCAGTCTTCGGAGTTACTTCCAAACCGTTGCTATAATTCTTATTAACAGATAGCATATTACCGGAAATATCATCATATTTTAATGCCAGGACCTCACCAATTCTAAGTCCTGTTAGTGTCATAAATTCTATGATATATCCCGAAAGTCTATCATGATACGCTTTACAATCTTTGAATTTTGATAGTATTTCAACTAACTCTTCTTTTTCAAAAAATAACTTGTTGTAATTCGGGTTGTGGCGCTGTTCTTTTAAAGTGACCTTGTCAAATACCTTGGCAGGGATATAGTCGTTTTTATAACACCAATTTAAGAATGCTTTTAAGGAGTCCATATTCCCACGCGATATATAATCTTTGCCTGTCAAATAAAAATCCCTAATATACGCACTAGTGATTTTATCGATATACATATCTCCGTTATAAAAATATTTCGCCATGAATTTTAAAGTATTTCTTTTTAATTTCAGGGTGGTAGGTTTTATATCTATAGACTTCAAATACACCTCTACAGCCTCGTTGTAGGTTGTGTGGGACCCTTTATCCACAGTCTTGGCTATTCTATCGGACAACTCTTTCAAAGCCTGCTTACGGATCGCTGATGTGTTTTTTTCATATGTCACGCTGACCCTTTTAGTCTTGCCAGTGTTAGGGTCTTTATAACTTTCAACAAATTTATAATTTCCTTTCTGTGTTCTTTCAACCCACATTGATTTCACCTTCCTTATTTGGTATAATATAGGTATCACAAATGGACCTATTGTAGGTCTGTGATATCCTGTAAGAAGTAGGCTAGATTGGCGTTTGGACTACTTCTTTTTTTATTGAAAAAAAATATTTGTATGCTATACTTATGTTAACAAAGATAACTTGTGAAGGACAAACGCTGGGTCCCAAAATGGGGTAGATGGTAAATTTACCATTGAGCATTTCCTATGTGCCTGGGGTTATCTTTTTTTGTGTATTTTTACTGAACTGACCCTAATGGAGTTAATTCAATTTCTATGCCATCAGTATCTGAAAAAATATTACTTGATCCGACTAGGCGCAACTTATCCGTGCTAGTATCTTCTGGAATCTCAAAGTACAACTTTTTTGTAACTTCCATCCCTGCATTTATACTATAGATATTAGCAGCCTCATCTGTAAATAACATAGATGGAGAATATTTCACATCACCATTTACAAGTTTAAAACCAGATGAATCTAATGAGATGGAATCACCAGAAATGTTTTTGACTTTAAATTCTACTATAAAATAAATACCATTGCCATCAGCAGTGTAGCTTAGAACACCACTATCATCAGTTGAAACAGATTTTTTCTTATCTGTGGATAGCACTGTAAATTCAAGTTTTTTAGTAGAAACTTTATCCCCAATTCCGTACTTTTTCTGTTGCTGTTGTTCGGATGTTGTGTTATTTGCAGTATTTGGTGCATTTTTATCTCCGAAAATTGCTCCTATTACACCTAATGCAACTAAAATGCCTATAGCGATTAAACACCCTTTACCTTTTTTCTTAGCCATAATAAATTTGCCTCCTAAAAATAATATTGAAATAAAATTACAAACTTAGTTATTAATCCAAACTAACGATATATTTCACCACTTTTCCAATAAGTTTTAAATCTGAAGAATTTCCATAACTAACTTCTATAGCAGTGAATGTATCATCAGTGCTTTCAGGTTTAAATAGAAAGCGTTCATTTTTAACATCATTAACATATCTTTTAATGGAGTAACCTTCACCATTATTAGCAAATACTACAATATCTCTATCTTTAATGTCAGTTACGTGGTTTTTATTTGTATCTACGACTATGTATGCACCATCAGGAATAAGCTTATTCATACTATCTCCATTTACCTTTAAAAGTATAACATCTTTTCTCCCTGCATATTTGCCCATTATTTCATCTGCAATGGTAACTAGATCATATGTATCAATTCCATCTATATTTTCAAGACATCCAGCAGATATACTTACTGGAAACATTTTATATTTACTGTGGCTACTATCAGTAGAATAGTCCTCATCAATATCAAATGCCATCAGCCATTTGGGATCAACGCCAAAAATCATAGACATCTGTTTTATAGTACTTCTTTTCATATTTTCAACTAAACCGGACTCATATTTATTAACGGCTGCTCTTTGTGTACCTATTAACTTCCCTAACTCTTCTTGAGTTAATCCTAGCTCTAATCTTTTCTTTTTTATTCTTTTAGCCATAACTTCCTTTGAGCTTTGCAAGCAAATCACCTCTTTCCTTATGTATCTTTATTTTAACATTTATTCTAGAGGTTTTCAATAAAATTTTAAAAAATCTAAAAAAAAGATACAAAACCTATTGACGTATATAAAATAACATGTTAGAATTGAGGTATCTAAAAAAGATACAAGAAAGAAGGTGATATTGTGAATAAAGCTAAATTAAGATCTGTGATGGCATTAAATGCTTTTACGCAAACAAAACTTGCAGAAGAATTAGGAATTTCAGAACAAAGATTGTCTGCTAAAATTAATGGCAGATATGGCGCTGAATTCAATCAGGGTGAAATCTCGAAGATTAAAAAAATATTCAACTTAACAAGTGATGATGTTAGTGATATTTTTTTTGATGATCTAGTATCTTAAATAGATACAAAAAAGGGGGTTGAAAAATGATTGATAAGTTAAGGGAAAAGGAACTAGAGTCTCTGGTGACCTTACTAGAGACTAAGGAAGTCTTACTGCCCCATGAGGTTGGAACCATTTGGGGCTTTGAGAAATCAACTGCTAGTAGGTATGTTAGAGATTTTATATCAGAGTACGAAAGACCTGATAGCAAACTACCTAAGAGTGCTTACATCTACCACAGTCAAAAGCTTAAGTGGGTAGATAGAAAGGCTTTCAGGTGGTTCATGGAAGAATACCTGAACCTAACTGATGAGGTTAGGCGTAAGGAAGTAAGGGCTTATAAGAATTGAGGTGGTTAATTTGAAGGCTATAGACGATTTTCTAGGTGCAATTTGGTATGCAAGCCTTATAGGGCTAGAGTACATCAAGATGGCATGGTGTAAGTGGCAGAATATATAAGATTTAAGGGGGGGTTAAAAATGAAAATAGCAAATGGAATTAAAGATATTAACAAAGAATTAAATAAGAAATTAGTGGATGAAGGTGATATATTGTTCATTCTAGCTGGTGTTGCTGGAACGCTTGAGAGTATCATGCAAACTGGTATTCCAATTATGCTACTGATGGCACAAGGTGGTGACGACACTGGGCTTGTTCGAAAAGCAGTAGATTTTACGAAGAAGAGCCTAAAAGAGTGTATTGAGTTACTAGACGCAATCAAGTATGAAGATTAGGGGGTGATTGAGTTGAGAGCCGAAGATTTAGGAATAGATGACCTGAAAGACTACTTAGATTACCAAGAGTATCTAAAGTCAGATGATTATCTTGGGTGGCAATACGAAGAAAGCGACGACTAATAATCGGAAATCAGTCAATCGCTTTAAAAAAAATAGTTAAGTTAATCAACTTAATTATATCAGAAACGTTAAGGAGAATCAAATGGAACAAATAAAAATTAATAAATTAGAAATAGAAAACGTTAAGAGGGTTAAGGCTGTTAAGTTAAAACCTTCTGATACAGGCCTAACAATTATAGGTGGTAATAACAATCAGGGGAAAACTTCGGTGTTAGATGCAATTACTTGGGCCCTAGGTGGAAATCGATACAAACCATCAAATGCTACAAGGGAAGGGTCAGTGATTCCACCTAATCTTAAAATTACCATGAGTAATGGTCTTGTGGTTGAAAGAAAAGGTAAAAACTCAGACTTAAAAGTCATAGATCCTAGAGGTGAAAAAGCAGGGCAGCAGCTACTAGATAGTTTTGTGGAAGAGTTGGCCCTAAACCTTCCGAAGTTTATGAATCAAACCAGCAAAGAAAAAGCAACTACATTACTTCAGATTATAGGTGTAGGCGATAAGTTAGCAGAGTTAGAAGGAAAAGAAAGAGAAGTATATAACCAGAGGCACGCAATAGGTCAGATAGCGGACCAAAAAGAGAAGTATGCTAAGGAACAAATATATTATCCAGATGTCCCTGATGAAATAATTTCAGCTAGTGATCTAATTAAGAAGCAGCAAGAGATACTTGCTAAGAATGGTCAGAATCAAATCCACAGAAGAAACCTTAGGGAACTAGAAACCAACCAGCTATTAGATCAGGAAAAGTATGACCAAATTGCTGCTAAAATTGAAGAATTGCTAAATGAAAAAAGTGAGCTTGGAAGTCGTATCAATACCAGGGCTGAGCAGATTAAACTTGCTAAGAAAACAGTTGAAGAGTTGCAAGATGAATCTACTGCAGAACTTGAAGCAAGCATAGAAAATATAGAGAAGACTAATGAAAAGATTAGAGCGAATCTATCTAAGGAAAAAGCTGAAGAAGATGCCCAGGAATATAAAGATCAGTACAGTAGATTAACTACAGAAATCACTAATCTAAGAGAGCAAAAAAGAGAGTTGCTTGATAATGCAAACTTACCACTAGAAGGACTGTCTGTGGAAGATGGAGAGCTTATTTACAAGGGTTTTAAATGGGATTCTATGAGTGGTGCAGACCAGCTAAAAGTATCAACAGCCATTGTAAGAAAGCTAAATCCTAAGTGTGGCTTTGTATTGATGGATAAGCTTGAGCAGATGGATCTAGACACATTAAAAGACTTTGGAAGTTGGCTTGAGAAAGAAGGTCTCCAGGTAATAGCTACTAGAGTTTCTAAGGGGGATGAATGCAGCATAATCATAGAAGATGGATATGTAGTTAGTCAAGAAAATGAAGAAATAGAAGAAGAAAAGCCAAAATGGAAGGCAGGTGAATTCTAATGATACCAGGTATATCAAGTGGAAAAGTTGAAAAGGCGCAAAGAGTTGTCATATATGGCACAGAAGGAATTGGAAAATCAACATTTGCTTCCCAATTTCCTTCAACAATATTCATAGATGTTGAAGAAGGAACAAACGATCTAGACGTTACCAGAACTCCAACACCTACCAGCTATTCAATGCTAAAAGATATGATAGCAAGAATAAAAACTGCAAGACCTATGACATTTAGAACGCTTGTCATAGATACAGCAGACTGGACCGAAAGACTAATAAGCAAAGATATATGCGATAAATTTCAGATAGATGGAATAGAAGGTCTAGGCTGGGGTAAGGGATACACTTACTTAGAAGAAGAGTTTGGACGCTTCTTAAATAGCCTACAAGAGTTTATTGACTTAGGAATAAATGTTGTTATATGTGCGCATGCTAAGATTAATAAATTTGAACAACCGGACGAGCTGGGTGCTTATGATAGGTGGGAACTTAAATTACAAAAGAAGACAGCTCCACTCCTAAAAGAATGGGCAGACATGATACTTTTTGCTAACTATGAAACTCATGTTGTAAATGTTGATAATCAGGGGGCTGTTAAGGGCAAAAATAAGGCCCAGGGTGGTAGGAGAGTTATGTATACGACACACACGCCATCATGGGATGCCAAAAATAGAAAAGGCCTAGCAGACAAACTAGACTTTGATTACAAAGAAATAGCGCATATATTTGAAAAAGACTATAGGGTTGCATCAATAATGGCTCCTAAGGAATCTAAAAAAGAAGATCCTGTGGCAAATAAGCCTAAGGCTGATGAAACTGTATTAAATCCAACAGAAGAAACAAAGACAGAAAATAAAACAGAACAAATAAGTTTTGTAGAATCTAACCAAGCTACACCATTTAGTGAAGAAACAAAAGAAGAAATAAGGCAAGAGCCTCTAAGGTTGGTTAGTAATAAAGAATTAAATGCCCTTATGGTGGCTAATAATGTGACTATTGAACAGATACAAAATGTTGTATCAAGTAGAGGATATTATCCGGCTGGTACACCTATAGAAAATTATGATGAAGGCTTTATCCAGGGCGTTTTAGTTGGAGCGTGGGAACAAGTATATACAATGATTAAAGGGAGAATGTAAAAATGGCAGATTTAATGAATGAAAGAGAATTAGGATGGGATGACGAGATAAGCAAAGAAGGTCCCGAGTTTGTACTCCTACCTGTAGGAGATTATGATTTTGAAGTAGTTTCATTTGAAAGAGCTAGGCATAATGGCAGCGAAAAAATGCCACCATGCAACAAGGCAATTCTTAAAATAAAAATAGAGATACCAGAGGGTGTAAATATTATTCAACATAGCCTACTACTGCACCAGAGGACAGAAGGATTTCTATCTGAATTCTTTACATCAATAGGGCAAAAGAAAAAGGGCCAGCCACTTAAGATGAACTGGAATCTAGTTATTGGAGCCAAGGGAAGATGCAAAGTTGGAGTCAGAGACTGGGTCTCTAACAGTGGAGATAAAATGCAATCAAACGAGATTAAGAAATTCTATGAGCCTAAAGAAGATGCTGCACCTACGTTTACACCAGGAGCATTTTAGTTATGAAGCTAAGACCGTATCAAGAAGAATCTAAAAGTGCAGTATTAAATGAATGGAACCAGGGAGTGCTAAAAACACTCCTTGTTTTACCAACAGGGTGTGGAAAGACAATAGTTTTTAGCAAGATCATAGAAGATAGAGTAAAAAATGGCGATAGGGTTTTAGTATTAGCACATAGGGGAGAACTTTTAGAACAGGCAGCCGATAAGCTAGATAAAGCAACTGGCCTTAGATGTGCAGTTGAAAAAGCAGAAAATACTTGTCTAGGCAGCTTTTATAGAATAACAGTTGGGTCAGTTCAATCTTTGATGAGAGAAAAAAGGCTTAACAAGTTTGATAAAGACTATTTTAACACAATAGTTATAGATGAAGCACATCACTGCATATCAGACGGCTATCAGAAGGTCTTGAGTTACTTTGATAAGGCAAAAGTATTAGGAGTTACAGCAACGCCTGACAGAGGCGATATGAAGAACCTAGGCTCATACTTTGAAAGTCTGGCTTATGAGTATACATTACCCAAAGCTATTAAGGAAGGTTACTTGTCACCTATAAAAGCTTTAACTATTCCACTTAAACTTGATTTGACTGGAGTAAGTCAACAAGCCGGTGACTTTAAGGCAAGTGAAATTGGAACTGCACTTGATCCATATCTAGAGCAGATAGCAGATGAAATGCTAAAGTATTGTAAGGATAGAAAAACAGTTGTGTTTTTACCACTAATTAAAACATCTCAAAAGTTTACAAGAATACTTCAAGAAAAAGGATTTAAGGCAGCAGAAGTCAATGGAGATTCAGACAACAGGGCCCAGGTCTTGGAAGATTTTGAGAATGATAGATACAATGTTCTTTGTAACTCAATGTTACTGACTGAGGGCTGGGATTGTCCATCTGTAGACTGTGTAATCGTTTTAAGGCCAACTAAGGTTAGATCATTATATAGTCAGATGGTAGGTCGTGGAACAAGGTTACACCCAGGAAAAGAAAATTTATTAGTACTTGACTTTTTGTGGCATACAGAAAAACACGAGCTGTGCCATCCTGCTTCTTTGATAGCACAAAATGAAGAAGTTGCTAAGGCTATGACTAAAATTATTGAAGAGTCTGGCTGCCCTGAAGATATTATGGAAGTTGAAAAGATGGGTGAAGAAGAAGTAATACTGCAAAGAGAAGAAGCCTTGGCTAAACAGCTTGAAGAAATGAGAAAACGTAAGAGGAAATTAGTAGATCCTCTACAATTTGAAATGTCTATACAGGCAGAAGACTTATCGAGTTATGTGCCGGCCTTTGGCTGGGAAATGAGCCCACCTTCTAATAAGCAGGTAAAAACCCTTGAAAAGCTTGGAATAATGCCTGATGAAATAGATAATGCAGGTAAGGCCAAGTTACTTCTTGACAGATTATCAGCAAGAAGAGATGCAGGCCTTACAACACCTAAACAGATTAGATTCTTGGAACAAAGAGGCTTTAAAAATGTAGGTACTTGGGAATTTGACAGTGCTAGAAAATTAATTGATAGAATTGCAGGTAATGGGTGGAAAATACCTAGAGATATTTCCCCTAAAGATTATAAGCCTGTTAGAAGTGAGGTAGGAAATGAGGCAGTGCCATTCTAATTTATTAGACTTAATTGAATATATAAGACCTGATGAACTAACTTATCAAGAATGGGTTAATGTAGGCATGGCCTTGAAAGAAGAAGGATATGCAGCCTCAGACTGGGATAAGTGGAGTAAAGCAGATAGTAGATATAAAATAGGAGAGTGTTTTACTAAGTGGACTAGCTTTAACGGAACCAGAACGCCAGTTACTGGTGGCACCATATATCAAATGGCAGTTGATAGGGGTTATATTCCTATGAAATCAGGTGGACACGAACTAGACTGGGATGATGAAATTAAAGGCGCCCTAGTAGTGGTTGACCAAACTTGGCTTGAAGGAAAAGAGATCGAAGAGCCTAAAAACTGGGACCCTGTAAATGACTTAATTAGATATTTAGAAACATTATTTGATGTATCTGAAAATGTTGGTTACGTTACAGAGACTTGGAACAAGGATGATAAGTATCTACCAACTAAGGGTAGCTGGGATAGGACGGCAGGAGAGCTTATAGAAGCCCTAAGTAAGTGTAATGGTGATATAGGCGCAGTGCTAGGTGATTACAAGGAAGAGGCAGGAGCATGGATTAGATTTAATCCATTAGACGGCAAGGGCTGTAAGAATGACAATGTGACTGAATATAAATATGCACTTGTTGAGTCAGATTCAATGGATCTAGAAAAGCAAAATGCCATTATGAGAGAGTTAGAGCTCCCAATAGCATGTATGGTGTTTTCAGGAAAAAAGTCTATTCATTCTATAGTGAAGGTTGATGCATCAAGCTATGATGAATACAGAAAAAGAGTAGATTATCTCTACTCAGTTTGTAAAAAGAATGGCCTTGAAGTAGATGAACAGAATAAAAATCCTTCAAGGCTTAGTAGAATGCCGGGTGTTACAAGAAATGGCAAGAAGCAATTCTTGATAGATGTAAATATTGGAAAGTCTAATTGGAATGAATGGTTTGAATGGATAGAAGGTGTCAGTGATGATTTGCCAGATCCTGAAAGCCTGGAAAACTTCTTCAATGACCTTCCGCCTCTAGCTCCACCTCTAATACATGGAATACTTAGGCAGGGCCATAAAATGCTAATGGCAGGCCCTTCTAAGGCCGGTAAGTCATATGCACTTATCGAGCTATGTGTGGCCATTGCAGAAGGTGACAAATGGATGGGTTGGAAGTGTGAGCAGGGAAAGATTATGTATGTAAATTTAGAACTTGACAGGGCCTCATGCTTGCATAGATTTAAAGATGTTTACTCAGCTATGGAGATAAAGCCTAACAACCTAAAAAACATAGATATATGGAATCTAAGGGGCAAGTCAGTACCTATGGATAAGTTGGCACCTAAGCTAATCAGAAGGGCACACAAGAAGAACTATACGGCTATAATAATAGACCCTATATATAAGGTTATTACAGGTGATGAAAACTCAGCAGACCAGATGGCTCATTTCTGTAATCAATTTGATAGAGTGTGTACAGATTTAGGTAGTGCGGTAATTTATTGTCACCACCATTCAAAGGGCTATCAAGGCTCTAAGAGGTCTATGGATAGGGCTAGTGGTTCAGGGGTATTTGCAAGAGATCCGGATGCACTAATTGACTTAACAGAGCTATCACTCCCAGATGAGTTAATCAAGCACGAAAAGGAAAGAGCGGCTGCTAGCTATATCA
>ERZ772966.1017-NODE-1017-length-10415-cov-17.125965_pt1 | contig 10415 bp, 42 predicted proteins | sample MGYA00580680_ERZ772966 | MGnify/ENA primary metagenome ERZ772966 (study PRJEB29015, sample SAMEA2738055) | human oral metagenome | biome: human oral; feature: human-associated habitat; material: saliva | place: China | collected 2225 ...
AAGGATCGGAGTGGAGAGGAGTAGAATTGAGTGGAGTGAAGAGGAGTGGACTGGAGTTTAGTGGCGTGGAGTCGCGTGGAACAGAATGGAACGGAAAGGAATGGAATGGAGTAGAATGGAGTGGAATGGAATGGAATGGAGTTAAATGGAATGGAGTTGAACGGAATGGAGTAGAATGGAATGGAGTGAGGGGGAATGGAATGGAATGTAGTGGAGTGGAATGGAATTGAATCAGATGGAATGGAATGAGGTGGAGTGGAGCCGAGTGGAATGGAATTGAGGGGAGTCTTGTGGAGTGGAGTGATGTGGAGTGGATTGGAGTGGAAAGGAATAGAATAGAGTGGAGCGGAGTGGAGTGGAGTGGAATGGAATGGAGTGGAGTGGAGTGAAATGGAGTGGGGTTAAGGGGAATGGAAAGGAGTGGATTGAATTGGAATGAAATGGATTGGAGTGGTATGGAGTGGACTGGAATGGACTGGAAGGGACTGGAGTGGAAAGGAATGAAGTGGAGAGGATTGGAATGGAATGGAATGGAGTGCAGTGGAGTGGAAGGGAATAGGGTGGAATGACATAGTGCAGAAAGAGTGGAGGAGAATGGAAAGGAAGGTAATGGAGTTGAGTGGAAGAAAGTGAAATATTGTGGAGGGGAATGGAGTGGAATGGAGTGAAAAGGAGTGGAATTTAATGGAATGGAATAGAATGGAAAGTAGTGGTGTGGAGTGGAGTGGAGTGGATTAGAGTGGTGTGGAAAGGAATGTAATGAAATGGAATGGAAAGGATTGGAATGGAACTGAATGGAATGGAACGGAATGCAATGGAATTAAATGAAATGGAATGGAATGGATTGGTTTGGAGTGGAATGAAGTGGAATGGAATGGAGTGTAGTGGAATTGAATGGAATGGAGTGGTGCAGAAAGGAATTGAATGGAATGGAATGCAATGGAATGGAGTAGAGTGGAATGGAACTGAAAGGAGTTAAGTGAATGGAATGGAGTGGATAGTAGAGGAGTGGTGTGGAGTGGACCGGAGTGGAGTGGATTTGAGTAGAGTGGAATGGAGAGGAATGGAGTGGAATGGAATGGAATGGCGTTGAGTGGAGTGGAATGGAGTGCAGTGGAGAGGAATGGAATGCACTGAATTGGGGAAGAGTGGAATGGAATGGAATGTGGTTTGAAAAGGAATGAAATGGAATTGAGTGCAGTGGAGTGTAATGGGGTGGAATGGAATGGAGAGGAATGGAGTGGAGTCGAGTGAAGTGCATTGGAATGGAATGGAATGTAGTGGAGAGAAGTGGACTAAAGTGGAGTGGTCGGAATGGAATGGAATGCAGTGGAATGGAATGCAATGGAATGGAATGTAGTGGAGTGGAGTGGAATGGAGTGTAATGGAGTGGAATGGAATTGAGAGGAACGGTATGGAACGGAATGGAGTGGACTGGAGTGGAGTAGAGTGGAGTGGAGTGGAAAGGAATGAGATGGAGTAGATTGCAATGGAATGGAGTGGAATGGAATGCCGTTAAATGGAATGGAGTGGAATAGAATGGAGTGGAGGGGAATGGAACGGAATGGAGTGGAATGGAATGAAATGGGATGGAATGGAATGGAATGGAATGGAGTGGAGTGGAGTGGAGTTGAATGGAATGGAGTGGAGTGGAGTGGAGAGGAGTGAAGCGGAGTGGAGTGGAGTGGAATGGAATGAAGTGTAGTGGAGTGGAGTGGATTGGAGTGGAAATGAGTGGAGTGAAGTGGAGTGGAGTTTATTGAGCTGGAGTCGAGTGGAACAGAATGGAATGGAATGAATGGAATGAAATGGAATGGAAGAGACGGAAGTTAAAAGGAATGGAGTGGAATGGAATGGAGGGCAGTGGCATGGAATGGAATGGACTGGAGTGGAATGGAATGAAAAGGAATGGAATGGAATGGAGGGGAGAGGAATCGAGAGGAATGCAATGGAGTATAGTCTTGTGGAGTGGAGTGGAGTAGAGTGGAATGGAATGGAGTGGAGTGCAGTGGAATGCAGTGAAGTCGTGAGGAATGGAATGGAGTTGAGTGAAGTGGAATAAAATGGAGTGGATTTTAATTGAGTGGAATGGAATGGAGTGGAATGGAGAGAACTGGAGTGGATTGGAATGGAATGGAATGGAGTGGAGTGCAGTGGAATGGAACGGGGTGGAATGGAATAGAGTGGAAGGAGTGGATTGGAATGGAAAGGAATGTAATGGAGTTGAGCGGAATAAAGCGGAATATTGTGAATTGGATTGGAGTGGAATGGAGTGGAATGGAATGGAATTGAGTGGAATGAGGTTAAAAGGAGTGGAATATAATAGAATGGAACAGAATGTAATGTAGTGGCATGGAGTGAAGTGGAGTGGATTGCAGTGCTGTAGAATGGAATGCAATGGAAAGGAAAGGAATGGAATGGAATGGAATGGACTGAAATGAAATGGAATGGAATGGAATGGAGTGGAGTGGAATGAAGTGGAATGGAATGGAGTCGAGTGGAATGGAATGTCATGGAGTGGACTGGAATGGAATGGAATGGAATGCAAAGGAATAGAATACAGTAGAGTTGAATGGAACTGAAAGGAGATAAGTGAAATAGAGTGGAGTAGAGTCGAGTGGAGAGGAGTGGAGTGGAGAGGAGTGCAGTGGGGTGGAGTGGAATGGAGTGGATGGAGTGGAAAGGAATGGAAAGCAGTACAGTGGAATGGAATGGAGTGGAGTGGAATTGAGTACAGTGGAATGGAGTGGAGTGGAGAGGAATGCAGTGGATTGGATTGGAGGAGAGTGGAATAGAATGGAATGTAGAGGAGTGGAATGGAAGGAAATGGAATTGAATGTGGTGGAGTGGAATGGGGTGGAATGGAGTGGAGTTGAGTGAATGGGATGTAATGGAAAGGAATGGAATGGAATGGGATGGAATGGAAAGGAATGGAATGGAATGCAATGGAATGGAATGGAATGGAGTGGAATGGAATGGAGTGGAACAAAATGGAGAGGAGAGGAAAGGAATAGAATTAAGTGTAGTGGAATGGAAAGAAATGGAATGGCATGGAGTGGACTGGAGTGGAGTGGAAGGTAATGGAGTGGAGTAGAGTGGAGTGAAGTGTAGAGAAGTGGAGTGGAATGGAATGGAATAGAGTGGAATGGAGTGGAATAGAATGGAGTGGAGCAAAGTTGAATGGAGAGGAGTGAAGTGGAGTGGAGTGGAGTCAAGTGTAATGGAATGGATTTGAGTGAAGTTGATTAAATTGGAAAGGAGTGGAATGGAGTGGATAGGAATGGAGTGGAATGGAGCGAAGTTTAGAGGACTGGAGTGGAGTGGATTGGAGTGGAATGGAATGGAATGGATTGGAGTGGAGTGGAGTGGCATGGAGTTGAGTAGAGTGGTGTGAAATGGTGTGGTTTCGATTGTGGTGGAATGGAATTTCATGGAGAGGAATGGAATGGATTTGAAGGCAAAGAAATGGAATGGAATGCAATGGAATGGAATGGAGTGGTATAGAATGGAGTGCAATGGAATGGAGGGGAAAGGAGTGAAGTGGAGTGAAATGGAATGGAATGGAATGGAGTGGAATAGATTGGAATGGAAAGGAATGGATTGGGGTAGAATGGAGTGGAATGGAATGGAATGGAATGGAATGGAATGGAATGGAGCGGAGTGGAATGGAACTCGGTGGAATGGATTGGAATGCAGTGGATTGGAATGGAATGGAATGGAATGGAATGGAATGGAATGGAATAGAATAGAATAGAAAGGAATGGAATGGAATAGATGGTAGTGGAGTGGAATGTAATGGAGTGGAGTGGACTGGAATGTAGTGGAGTGGAATAGAATGGAGTGGAGAGGAGTGCAGTGCAGTGGAATGGAATGGAATAGAATGGAAAGGAATGGAATAGAATGGAATGGAATAGAATAGAATGAAATGGAGTGGAATCAAATGGAGTGGAAGGGAATTTAGAGGAGTGGAATGGAATGGAATGGAGTGGAGTGGAGTGGAATGGAATAAAATGGAATGGAACGGACTGGAGTGGAGTGGCGTGGAATGTAATGGAGTGGAGTAGAGTGGAGTGAAGTGTAAGGGAGTGGAGTGGAATGGAAAGGAACTGAGTGGAATGGAGTGGATTGGAATTGAATGGAGTGGAGTAGAGGGGAATGGAGTGGAGTGAAGTGGAGTGGAGTGGATTGGAGTCAAGTGGAAGAGAATTGAGATGAGGGAAGTTGAATAAAATAGAAAGGAGTGGAATGGAGAGGAATGGAAAGGAGTGGAATGGAGAGGAATTTAGAGGACTGGAGTGGAGTGGATTAGAGTGGAATGGAATGGATTGGAATGTAGTGGAGTGGAGTGGCGCAGAATTGTATGGAGTGGAGTGGAATGGAGTCTTTGGGATTTTGGTGGAATGGAAGGTATTTTTAGTGGAATGGAGTGGAATGGAATGGAATGGAGTGGAATGGAATGGAATGGAATGGAAAGTAATGGAATGGAATGAAATGAAATGGAATGGAATGGAATGGAATTTAAAGGAAAGGAGTGGAATGGAATGGAGTAGAATGGAGTGAAGAGGAATGCAGTGGAGTGTAGTGGAAAGCAATCGAGTGGAAAAGAATGGAATGGAGTGGAATAGATTGGAATGGAATGGAATGGAGTGTGGTGGAATGGAGTGTAATGAAGTAGAATGAATGGAATGGATTGGAATGGAATGGAATTGAAGGGAATGAAATGGAGTGGAATGGTGTGGAAGGGAATGGAATGGGGTGGAATGGATTAGAATGGGGTGGATTGTAGTGGAATGGAATTGAATGGAGTGGAGTGGAATGGAATGAAATAGAATGGAATTGAATGGAATGGAATGGAAAGGAATGGAATGTAAAAGAATGGAATGGAAAGGAATGTAATGGAATGTAGTGGAGTGGATTGGAATGGAGTGTCGTGGAATGGAATGGAGTGGTGTGGAATTGAATGGAGTGGAGTGGAGTGGAATGGAATGGAATGGTGTGGATAGCAGTGGCGTGGAGTGGAGTGGAATGGAATGGAATGGAATGGAATGGAACGGAGTAGAATGGAATGGTGTGGAAGTCAATGGAGTCCAATGCAATGGGGTAGAATGTAGTTGAATGAAATGCTGTGGAGTGGAATGTAATGAAATGGTATGCAATGGAACGGGGTGGAATGGAGTGGAATGGTTTGGAATGAAATGAAACGGAGATGAGTGGAGTGGAGTGCATTGGAATGGAGTGGAATGCATTGTAATGTTATGGAATGGAATGGAGTGAAGTGGAAAGGAGTGGAGTGGAGAGGAATGGAATGGAATGAAATGAAATGGAGTGGAGTGGAGTGGAATGGAATGGAGTGGTATGTAGTGGTGTGGAGAGGAAATTAATGGAATGGAGTGGATTGGAATGGAATGGAAAGTGGAGTAGAGTTGAATGCGATGGAATGGAATGGAATGGAATTCAGTTAAAAGGAATGGAGTGGATTGGAATTCAGTGGAATAGAATGGAAAGGAGTGGTGTGGAATGGAATGGAATGGAGTGGAGTGGATTTGAATGAAATTGAATGGAATGGAATGCAGGGGAGTGGAGTGGAGTGGAATGGAATGGAGTTGAGTGGAGTGGAGAGGAGTGGAGTGAAGTGGATCGGAGTAGAGTGTAATGGAATAGAACGGATTTCAGTGGAGTGGAGTGGAATGGAATGGAGTGGAGTTGAGTGGAATGGATTGGAGTGGAGTGGAGGCGAGTGGAGTGGAATTGATTGGAGTGAAGTAGAATAAAAAGGAATGGTGTGGATGGAGTGTATTTGAATGGATTGGAACGGAATGGAGTTTAGAGGCGTGGAGTGGAATGGAGTGGATTAGAAAGGAATGGAGTGGAGTGGAATGCATTGGAGTGGCGTGGAGTCAAGTGGAGTGGAGTGGAATGGAGTGGTTCTTATGGTGGTGGAATAGAATGGAATGGAGTGGAATGGAATGGAATGGTGTAGAATAGAAAGGAATGGAAGTGAAAGTAAGGGAGTGGAATAGAATGGATTGGAATGCAGTGGATTGCAATGGAATGGAATGGAATGGAATTCAATGGAATTGAGTGGAGAGGAGTTTAATGGAATAAAATGGAGTGGTATAGAATTGAATGGAATGGAGTAGAGTGGAGTGGAGTGAAATGCAATGGAGGGGAGTGAAGGGGAATGAAATAGAATGCAATGGAATGGAATTGTATGGAATGGAGTGGAGGTGAAAGGGATCGAGAGGAGTGAAATTGAATGGAAAGGAATGTTATGGAATTGAAAGCAACGGAATGGAAGGGAGTGGATTGCAATGGAATGGAATGGAATGGAGTGGAATGGAGTGGAGTGGAGAGCAGTGGAATGGAACGGTGTCGAGTGGAGTGGGGTGGAACAGAGTGGAATGGAATGGAGTGGAGTGGAATGGAGTCGAGTGGATTCGAATCGAGTGGAATAGAATGGAAACGAATAGAATGGAAAGGGATGCAGAAGAGAGGAATGCAGTGGAATGGGTTGGAGTGGAATGCACTGCAGTGGAGTGGATTGGAAAGGAATGGAGTGGAATAGAATGTAGTAGAATGGAGTGGAGTGAAGTGGAAAGGAATGGAGTGAAATGGATAGGAGTGGAAAGGAGTGGAACGGTTTGGAGTAGAATGTAGTGGAATCAAGTGGAGTGGAAAGGAATGGAACGGAAAGCATTAGAATGGAATGGAATGGAGTGGAATTGAGTGGAGAGGAATGGAATGGAATAGAATGAAATGGAATGGAACAGAGTGGAATGGAATGTAATGGAATGTAGTGGAGTAGAGTGGAATATAATGGAAAGTACGGAAGTGGAATGGAATGGAGTGGAATGGAATGGAATCGAATGCAATTTATTGGAATAGAGTGGAATGGAATGGAATGGATTGGAATGGAATGGAGTGGAGAGGTATGGACTGGAAGGGAGAGGATTGGAGTGGAGAAAAGTGCAGTGGAATCGTGTGGAATGGAGTGAAATATAACGGAATCTATAGGAGTGGAATGGAATGGAGTGGAGTGGAATGGAATGGAGTGGAGTGGAATGTAATGGACAGGAATGATATGGAGAGAAATGGAGTTGAGTGGAATGGAAAGTAATGGAGTGAAATGGCATGGAATGGAATCGAGTGGAGTTGAATGGAATGGAATGGAGTGGAATTGAGAGGAGTGGAGTGGAGTGGAATGGATTGCACTGGAATGGAAGGGAATTCTCTTGAATGGAATAAAATGGAATGGAATGGAGTGGAATGGAATGGATAGGAATGAAGTGCAGTTGTGAGGAATGGAATGGAATGGAGTGCAACGGATTGGAGTGGAATGAGGTGGAATGAAATTAATTAGAGTGGAATGGATTGGAATGGAATGGAATGGACTGCAATCGAGTGGCGTGGGTGGAATGCAATGAAATGGAATGGAGCGGAGTGGAGTGGAGTGGAACGGAATGGAATGCAGTGGATTAGAGTGGCACGGTTGGAATTGAATGAAATGGAATGGAGTGGAGTGCAGTGGAATGCAATGGTGTAGAGTGGTGTGGAGGGGAGTGGAGTGGAGTGAAATGTTGTGGAGTGGAGTGGAATGGAGAAAAACGGAATGGAATGGAGTGGAATCGAATGGAGAGGAATGGAATGGAGTGGAATGGAGTGGAATGGAATGGAATGGAATGGACTGGAATAGAATGGAATGGAATGCTATTGATCGAATGGAATGGAGTGTATTTGAATGGAAGGCAATGGAATGGAATGGACTGGCGGTTGGTGGAGTGGTGTAGACTGGAGTTGAATGGAATGGAATGGAATGGAGTAGAATGGAATGGAATGCAATGGAATAAAGGGGAATGGAATGGAATGGAAAGGAGTGGAGGGGAATGGAATCAAAAGGAATGAAAAGGAATTTTGGGGAGTGGAATGGAAATGAAAGGAATAAAATGCAATGGAGTGGATTGGAGTCGAGTGAAGTGGAAAGGAATGGAGTGTAATGGAGTGGTATAGAATGGAATGGAATGGAGTGGAGTGGAGAGAAAGGAGTGGAGTGGAGTGGAAGGGAGTGGAGTGGAAGGGATTGGAATGGAATGCAATGCAGTGGAATAGAATGGAATCAATAGGAGTGGAATGGAATGGAGTGGAATGGAATGCAGGCGAGTGGAATGGAATGAGCTGGAATGGAATGTAGAGAAATGGATTGGGGTGGAAGGGAATGAAATGGAGTGGAATGGAGTGCAGTGGAATGGTGTGAAGTGGAATGGAATTAAACGGAATGGAATGGAGCGGAGTGCACTGAAGAGGAATGGAGTGGAGTGCAATGGAATGGAATGGAATGAAATGGAATTGTTTGGAATGGAAAGGAATGTGGTGGAATGTAACGGAATGGAGAGGAATGGATTGGAGTGGAATGGAATGGAGTGGAAAGGAATGGAAAGTAATGGAGTTTACTGGAATGCAATGGAATGAAATGGAATGGAATGGAATGCAACTGAAAGGAGTGGAATGCAATGGAATGGAATCGAGTGGATTGGATTGGAATGGAATGGAATAGAATGGAACAGATCGGAACGGAATGGAGTGGAACGGAATGGATTGTAATGGAATGGAATGGAATGGAATCGAATCGAATGGAATGGAAGGGAAGGAAAAGGAATAGAATGGAATGGATTAGAATGGAAGGGAGTGGAGTGGAATGGAATGGAATCGAGTGTAGTGGAATGGAATGGAGTGGAATGGATTGGAATGGAATGGAATGGAATGGAATGGAAAGAATGGAATGGAGGGCAGTGGAATGGATTGGATTGGAGTGGAATGGAGTGGAATGGAGTGGAGTGTAGTGAAAAGGAATGGAATGGAGTGGACTGGAATAGAGTGGTATGGAATGGAACGGAGTGCAGTGGAATGGAATGGAATGGAATGGAATGAAATGAAATGGAATGGAGTGAAGTGGAATGGAATGGAGTTGAGGAGAATGGAATGGAATGGAAAAGAAGGAAATGGAGAGGCGGGGAGTGGAGTGGAATGCAATGAATTTCAATGGAGTTGAGTGGATTGGAATGGAACAGAATGCAGTGGAATGGAATGGAATGAAATGGAAAGTAGTGGAATGGAATCTAACGGAAAGGAGTGGAATGGAATGGAATGGAATACAATGGAATGGAGTGGAATGGAGAGGAGTGGAGGGAGTGGAATTGAATGGAGTGAAGTGAAGTGGAATTGAAACGAATGGAATGGATTGGAATGGAATAGAGTTTAGTGGAGAGGAAAGGAGTGGAGTAGAGTGAAACGGAAGGGATCGGAATGGAAGAGAATGGAGAGGAATTTAATGGAATGGAGTGGATTGAAGTGGAGTGGAGTGAAAAGAAATGGATTGGAATGGAATGGAATGGAGAGGAATGGAACGGAATGGAATGCAGTGTAATGGAGTGGAGTGGGGGGGAGGGGAATGGAATGGAATGCAATGCAATGGAATTGAATGGAATGGAGTGAATTGGAACGTAATGGTGTGAAGTTGAGGGGAATTGAATGTAATGGAATGGAATGGAATTGATTGGAATGGAGAGGAAGGGAGTGGAGTGGAATGAAATGGAGTTTAAAGAACGGAGTAGAATGGAACGGAATGGAATGGAGTGGAGTGGATAGGAATGGAGTGGAATGGAATGGATAGAAATGGAATGGATTGGAGTGGGGTGGAATGGAATGGAGTGGAGTGAAGTGGAATCGAATTATAATGAAATGGAGTGGAATGCAGTGGAGTGGGGTGGAGTGGAATGGAATGGAACAGAATGGAATGGAATGGAATGGAATAGAGTGGAATGTAATGGAATGGAAAAGAATGGAGTGGAATGGAGTGGAGTGAAATGGAATGGAACGGAGTGGATTGGACTGGAATGGAATTCCATGGAATGGAATGCAATGGAACGGAATGGAATGGAACGGAGTGGAGTGAAATGGAATGGAACGGAGTGGATTGGACTGGAATGGAATTCCATGGAATGGAATGCAATGGAACGGAATGGAATGGAACGGAGTGGAGTGGAATGGAATGTAACGGAGTGAACGGGAGTGGAATGGAATGTAACGGAGTGAACGGGAGTGGAATGGTATTAAATGGAGTAGAACGGAAAGGAGTGGAATGGAGTTTAGTGGAGTGGCATGGAATGGAGTGGAATGGAGATGATTTGAGTGGTTTGGAATTGAATGGGATGGAGTAGAGTGGATTGGGTAGAGTGAATGGGAATCGAATGGAATGGAAAGGATTGGAATGGAATGGAGTGAAAGGGCGTGGAATGGATTGGAATGGAATGGAATAGAATGGAATGGAATGGAAAGGAATGGAATAGAAAGGAATGGAATGGATTGGAGTGGAATGGAATGGAATGGAATGGAATGGAATGGAATGGAATGGAATGGAA
>ERZ772966.1020-NODE-1020-length-10380-cov-3.274479_pt1 | contig 10380 bp, 6 predicted proteins | sample MGYA00580680_ERZ772966 | MGnify/ENA primary metagenome ERZ772966 (study PRJEB29015, sample SAMEA2738055) | human oral metagenome | biome: human oral; feature: human-associated habitat; material: saliva | place: China | collected 2225 ...
CCGTCCACCTTATTATATATAAGAGCAGCAGAGAAGACGTTACAATCGGCAATCTAATAAACGAAGTGCAATCTTGGGGCAGGCAAGCACAGCCTTCACACACCAGAAAACTGATGCAGAAATAATGCCAATACCACACAGCAGGTGGCTGAAAAGCAAGGTTGTACAACCGTATGCAGGCACGAAACGATAGAAAAAAGCTTTCCACAACATCGTGATAGCATATTGAACACTAAATTTATTGCTTATGAAAAAGAAGTCTTACCTTATGTTCGCTGGCATCATAGCCTTTTTGCTATGCTGGTCATCAGCCATGATGGCGCAGAACATCAGCCAGCGTGAGAGTTCACTAAGAGACGCCTTGTCGGCAAGACAAGGTGGTATGGCGATGGGTTCAACCCTCAAAATGCCTGTCGCTCAGCGTCCAAGTACAGACAACATGCTATTGCAGACAGTGGCTTCACCCCTGCAAAAGCCACTTGCTGCGCCACTCTTGAAGACTCCCGGAGGCATTGTGCTGTGGGGAAACGTCATTCATCAAGAAGGATGGAAGGTGGGTAACGCTGCCTACGGCATGTATTCGGTAGGCACAACAGTCCCTATTGAAGTGAAACCATTAGGACTTATGAACTATATGGAGGTGAATGCAGGAAGCGGAATAGTCGGCGACGTGTTCCATGCCATGTATTTAGACCTCTTAGCATACTCGGAAGGCAGGGTCAAAGTGCATCATTATACTTACGATATAGACACTTGGGAACAGCTTTCTGACGATAATCTCGGCGAAGATGGATTGTCGCTGTGCGCCATGGAAACTGCACAAGACCGCAAAACTGGTAAGATTTACGGCGTATTCTGGGACGAAAGCGGTACGAACCTGCAATGGGGAGTGATCGATTATACCAAGATGAAACGCGATTTCATCGGTTGGGCAGAACATCAATACGTTGCTTTGGGTATCAGCAAGGAAGGAACGCTTTACGGAATATCCCTCGATGGCGACCTATATGCCATCAGTACCACCGACGGAAAGGAGACTTTGATTGGTGCAACAGGCGTTACTGTGAAAGATGAGTACGGCAAATACTTCCAGCAAAGCGGCGAAATAGACCAGAATACCAATACTTTCTATTGGGCAAGCATAGACAAAGACGGCAAGTCGGTGCTATATAACGTAGACCTTACAACTGGAAAGGCGAACAAAATAGGCGATATGCCTATCGAATCTCAGGTATTGGCGCTTACAATACCTATATCTACGGCATCTGCCGAAGCCCCCGCACGGGTGGAAAACCTAAAGTTTGTATTTGAAAAAGGTAATACAACAGGACGCATTCAGTTCACTGCTCCAAGCAAAAAGATAAACGGTGAACCGCTAACAGGCAACCTTACATATTATGTTGTGGCTAACAACGACACCGTAAAGAAGGGTGTTGCCATGGCAGGAACTAAGGTAGATGACGAGATAACAGTGATTGGAGGCGACACAAAGTTCCTCGTTACCATTGCTAACGCTGCAGGCTCATCGCCTAAAGTAAGATATACTGCATGGGTAGGCTACGACATTCCTGCTGATATAGAGCGTGTAAAGTTCAGCTACGACGGCACAACAGCAGTCGTTACATGGCCTTCTGTAACGCAAGGAAAGCACGGTGGATATGTAGGAGAGGTGATGTACGACGTGAAAAGAATGCCAGATGGAGCCCAAGTGCAAACCAATGTAACAGGAAACAGTCTGTCGGTACCTTTCACAACCACCGAATTAAAGAAGTATAGTTTCGCTATTACACCGAAAGCGGGCAACCGTCAAGGTAATGAAGTGGCTTCTAACGGAATCGTTATAGGTAAGGCCATCGTGCCACCGTTTAAGGAAAGCTTCTACGATGAGGAATCTTTCAACAACTTTACAGCCATAGATGCAAACGACGACGGCCAAACTTGGGAGTGGGGATTGGCTGATGACTGGAAAGGAAGGGCTCAATCGGGTTACAATCCTAAGGGAGTAGCCGACGATTGGCTCCTATCTCCGCCATTCGAAATGAAGGCAGACCGACTCTATACGGTTTCTTTAGAAGCCTATAACACGCTTGCCGAACAGTTTAAAGAGGTGTTCCAACTTGCTTGTGGCGAAGGTTATAACCCTGAAAACTATGCGAAAGTGGGGCAGCCAGTACTTGTTCCGAAGGCACAAACAAAGTTTTCTTACGAACTGAAAGTACCTAAAGATGGCTCATACCACCTTGCCATTCACGACAAGAGTGGCTTTAACCAATGGCGTTTCTATGTTCGCAACTTCCAATTGGTGCCGGGTGCGCTCTTCACAGCGCCTGATGCAGCGACCGATTTCCACGTTATTGTAGACCAAACAGGAAGAGAGAAAGCAACATTAAACTTCAAAATGCCTGTGAAAGCAGTCAATGGAGACGCCCTTACTGCCCAGTTAGACTCGGCAGTGGTGTACCGCGACGATGTGAAACTCGGTGTTTTGAAGAATCTTATGAGTGGTCAGGCAATGACATATCAGGACAATAATGTGGCAAAAGGCGCACATATATATAAGGTGGTAGCCTATAATGCATCAGGAGCAGGTCGCGAAGCAGTGGCAAAAGCCTTTGTCGGATTCGATATGCCTGCTACTCCTACAGGTTTGAAGGCGTTAGATAAGAATACAGTGGTAGCCCTTTCATGGGATAAAACGTCTACTGTCGGAGCCAATGGTGGCGTTGTTGTACCAGAAGATGTAACCTATTACGTCATGTCCATGAAGGATTCGAAGGAGCCTACCGATACTTTGGCTTCGTTTAAGAATAAAAACAACTTCGATGTAACGTCTATTGACCTTAGCGATGGTGACCAACAACGCTTCGTTTATTGGGGTGTTGCAGCACAAAACCAGTTGGGAAGCAGTGGTATTGCTACCACCCGACTCATCGCCGGTAAGGCTTATAACGTGCCATTCAAGGAGAGTTTTGCCAACGCATCGCTTTCTTCATTGGTTTGGTTGGCAGATACGAAAGGCACATCGTGGAAGATTAGACGTGGCGTAGCATACGATAATGACGGTTGCGATAACGATGGCGGTGCACTCTGTTTCGAACCGGCACATGCGGGCGATGGGAGCGTCTTAGGTACAGGAAAGATTTCACTCCTTGGTACTACCAATCCGAAATTGATATTCAGCTACGGACGAAAGAACTTCCCTGACACCAAACTTATAGTATTTGCGCAACGTCCAGACGGCACCCGCACCGAACTAAAAACGATAGATTACTCTCTAATAAATGGCAATCAGGCATGGTTTAACGAGGTTATTCCATTGAGCGGGTTCGAAAATGAGCGCTTTATATTTATTGGATTCAAAGCTGTTGGCGGCACTAACCACGAGCCAATCTTCGTCGATAACATTCGTATCATGGAGGTTCAGCGCAACAATTTGGCTGTTACCGTATCTGGAACAGGCAAGATTATCAAGGGACGCAAGGCCAAACTCAACGTAAAAGTGGAGAATATAGGCGAGCGCGAGGCTGAAAACTTCACTGTTCGCATTAAGACTGGCGGCAAAGAAGTAAACTCTTACGTATGGAAAGATGCACTCTCACCATTCAGCAACTGCAAGCTTGATTTCGAAGTTCCATCATCTGCCATCATTAAAGACGCAAAAGAGATGAAGGTTATCACAGAAGTTGAATACGATAAGGACTTAGACAACACCGATAACAAAGCAGAACTGACCGTCAGACTCGAAGATTCTGAAAAGCCAAAGGTACAGAATTTGAGCGCAAAAAGGGAACAATCGAATGTATCACTCGTATGGGAAGCTCCCAATACAGCCCCTGAGACCGTAACAGAAGACTTCGAACGCTACGACGCATGGTCTACAGAGTTTGGCGATTGGACCCTCATTGATGCCAACAAGGGCTACTCTGGTGGTTTCTTCGACGACCTTTGGTATCCTAATCAGTTCACTCAGTTCGCCTATATCATATTCAATCCGTTTGTATTAGGGGAGAATGTGGCACGCCTTAACCCTTGGTTGAAACCGTTCTCGGGCCAACAATACGCTTCAGTTCCATACGAACTCGATGCCACAGGGCAGGTTTACGTGAACAGCAACAACTGGATTATTAGTCCAAAACTATCAGGACAGGCGCAAACAATATCGTTCTATGTGCATAATATGACGGTAAATGATGTTGCATATATTGAAAATTACGACGTACTTTGTTCTACATCGGGTAAGGAAATAACCGATTTCACCACCGTTCTTGCCGAAAATCGTCAGGCAGTATCGGGCGAATGGGAGAAGGTAAGCATCAATGTGCCAGCTGGAACAACCTATTTTGCAATCCATCAGAAGACCCCACAAACTGGTCTTATGTTTGGAATAGACGATGTTACTTATACAAAAGAAACGCCTACACCAATATATTATGGCATTTACAAGGCTGGCGCACTCATCAATAAGGTGCCTGTTACCGTCCGCCATTGCGTAGATGTCAATGCTGGAGAGAGTGTACAGTATGCCGTTACAGCCATTTATGCCGATGGAACAGAGTCTGCACCAGTGGAAGTAAATGTACCAACAGGTATCGAAAGCGTCATAACGGACGGCAAACCAGTAGATGTTTACACCATCGATGGCAAACTTGTACGTCGCCATACAACTACTCTTCGTGGTCTACGCAAGGGTACTTATGTTGTTGGAAATAAGAAAATAATTATACAATAAAAGCTCTTTTGTCGGTGTTCGCTCCCGTATCGGGTAGCGGACACCGATTTTTTTTAATATCAATCGTGCAGACGAGCAACCCTTCGCGAAGTAAAATGCACAACGACAACCTCGTTAGCGCATCGTCAGAGCGACACAACGCACCTTTCAAGGAAGGCAGAACGAGCAGCAAACGCAGTTCGTTATCAATGCGAGATATTCAACTTTAAAAACATATATCTATATGAACATGAAACAAAACCTATTCGTAGCCTTTGCGCTACTCATGCTTTTGCCGGCTGTAGCATGGGCTAAGCCACGCACAAAAGCTGAAATGAAGAAAACTGCCGCAAGTGCTATCAACCTGCAAACCACGCTAAGCAAGCACAGACTGAACGCTCCGAACCAGAACGGAACACGTAGAACAGCAACACAATTGCGCGAGTTGAAACAAACAAACACGTACACTGTGTTCGGTTATACCAATGGTGGCTTCGCCGTAATATCGGCAGATGACCTCGTACCAGAGGTTCTTGGAGTTTCGGAAGCCGACTTCGTACAGACCGATAACCCGGGTTTCAACTGGTGGTTAAAAGCAATCGACGAGGTCATTACCGATGCAGTAAAGAACAATAAGAAGCTCGGTATCACCAAACCAGACCCTAATAAGTATAAAGCAGAGGTACCAACGATGGTTACAACCCTCTGGGGACAGCAGTCGCCATACAACAAATTGTTGCCCAATACCAAGAAAGGACACATCATTACAGGCTGTGTGGCAACAGCAACAGCACAGGTTCTCAACTATTTTAAGTACCCATTGCGAGGTGTTGGCTCTCGTACGCTTTACTATCCAGCCAACGATACAAGCGGAGATGCCATTGTTGCCGACTTCGGAAATACCACTTACGACTGGGCAAACATGAAAGATGACTACAGCGGAACCTACACTGAGGCTGAAGCAAACGCTGTTGCAACCCTTATGTTGCATTGTGGTGTAGCATCAAACATGGAGTATGGCACTGCAAATGTGGGCAGTAGTGCTTTCATGAACGATTGCGCCGAAGGTTTGCGCAACTACTTTGGCTTTGCTGAAGCCGAGCATGTATCGCGTGTAGACTACAATACTGCACAGTGGATGGACATCGTTTTCACCGAACTTTCTAACGGACACCCACTCATTTATGGTGGTGTTAGTCCTGGTTCTATGGGTGTTGACGCTGGCCACGCCTTTGTTATCGATGGTTATAACAAGGATGGCTTGGTGAGTGTGAACTGGGGTTGGAACGGAGATGTGAATGGATACTACAACATCGACCTGCTGAATCCCGGCAATATGTACTCGTTTACGCACTACCAAGATATTGTTAGAGGTATCCACGGTAAGGCGAAAGAACTCGTGAAGCGCACTATCAACTTGCCAAAAGCAGGTGTTTTGGCAGACAGTATTCCTGCCAGCATGCGCGAAAACATTGGCGAACTCACACTCAAAGGCGATATTAACGGTTCCGACTTCCGCGTTATTCGCGAGATGACAGGTAGCGATTACGAAGGAAAATTCACTCAAGGAGCACTCTATATGCTCGATATTAAGGACGCAAGGATAGTAAGTGGCGGCGAAGCATACCTTAAAGAAGGACAGCTAAAGACATCTAACGACAACCTTCCAGAGCGTGTTTTCTATGGTTGCAATAGCTTACGACAGATCGTTCTGCCTTCTGGAATGAAGACTATTGGCGATGGCGCATTCGCATTCTGCCGCGCGCTCGCTGCAATCGACAATATTCCAGCGGCTGGCGGCGACAATTTCGTTTACGATGGTGGCGTTTTCTATACAAAAGACCGCAAGGAAATCATCAGCGTTATACCTTCTATGCAAAACGAACTCGTTGTTGCTGACGGCATAACAAGTCTGCACAGTTATGCACTTGCTGGCTGTATCGCTATCAAGCGTCTTGTTTTGCCAACATCAGTAACCTACTTAGGCGACGAGAGTTTGGCTGGTTGCAGCACGCTTAGCGAGATTAAAATCTTCTCAACAAAGCCTCCAAAGTTGGGCAAAAACCCACTTCTCAGCAGCCGTGTCAATGGTATTCTCTTGCGAGTGCCTATCGATACCAAAAAGGATTATAGAGGTTGGGGCGGTATTCCAGTCAAGAACATCAAGGAATTTGGTAGCATCGTAACCGTAAGAAATACCATTCGCGAATACGGCGAGGCCAATCCTAAGTTTGGATATACCATTAGAGGAGAGTACTTCGAAGGTCGCCCTGAAATCACTTGCCAGGCTGATAAGACTTCGCCAGTGGGCAAATACGATATTCATATCGACTACGGCACCATCAAAGACAAGACCATTAAGCTCGTGAGCGGTATCCTTACAATCGACAAGGCAACCCTTACTGTAAGCACCGACGATGTTACTCGTCAGGCAGGCGCAGCCAATCCAGAGTTCGTACTCCATTATAGAGGTTTCGTAAACAGCGAAAACGAATCTGTGCTCACCGCTCGTCCTACCGCTACAACTACTGCAAACGAAAGCAGTCCTGTGGGCGAATACGACATCATCATCAGTGGTGGAGAGGCTCAAAACTACAAGTTCAATTACAAGAAGGGCAAGCTAACGGTTGCTGCTTCAACAGGAATAGCACACACCGATGCTGCCGATACTACCGAACCACAGCCAGTTTACACCGTATCTGGTACGAAGGTAGGCACCACCGCAACCCTTTCTAAACTTCCTGCAGGTGTTTACATCGTGAACAAAAAGAAGGTTGTAGTGAAATAAACAACAGACAATATCCCTCAATAGGTGTTGCTTTTCAGCGCAACCTATTGGGGACGATATAAAGGAAACACCCCTCGCAGCTTGTTTTATAGCTGTGAATGCCAATTTATCTGAAAGTTATATTGGTATCGGCATGCTCTTTTTGTTGGCACCAATATTCTTTTTTAAGTCAAAACGGTCGTTAGATTCTTAGCTGACAAAGCTGTTACAATCTAACGACCGTTATGCTTTTCACACCACAGCCACCCCTCTTTGTTGCCTTATTTCGGCTCGCAACAAAGATAAAAATACGTTCGATTGAATTAGAAAAAGAAGGATAGAAAAGGCAAGACGATGGTTTGTCCCCTCTGTTCACCTTACGTTCAGATGGCAGCAAAGTGCATAATGGCATATCCAACGAGTATGGCGATGGTGAAACTGATAAGCGTTCCTATCATCACATACTCTGTAATCTTGATGTCTTTCGCCTTGTTCAAGTCGCCAAAGCGGAATACCGACTTTGCAGCCAATAGGAAACCAACGCCTTCAAGGTTGCCCGTTAAGATGAAAGTAAGTATCAATATGCGCTCCAAATAGCCTATCCACTTGCCCGCATGAGGCAGTCCTAACGATGTCAGAGCCGTTAAATCCCACCGATTTAGCAGCAAGTTCATCACGATTGACGTAGGTTTCAGCACCAACGCATAGCCAATAGCATAGATAATCAACTTGTTGCTGTTGAATAGGTCAGGCATAACAGCTTCGCAAATCGCCCCACCTGTTAGTTGGAAAGCTACAAACAAAATCACCGAAATATGGGCTATCTGGTCCAGAACAAACGCTGCCACCGACTTGCTGTGTATGCTTGTTTTTATCGTATCAATGATAAAGTGCGACAAAAAGATAATAGCAGGAACGGAAAAGTTGGTCCATTGCGCCACAAAAACGTAAGTTGCAACGGCGTGCGTGAAGCTATGAAGCAATAAGAATAACCATTTGCGCCCGTCCGCAGCATTCTTTCCAGAGTTCATCTTGTCCGTTTGCAGAAAGAAATCAGCCACGATGTGTGCCAAAAGAAGGCGAAATAAGATATTCATAAATTACCTTTTATAGTGTGTTATAAGTTGATGGTATCTGTTAATATACTGTCTGATAAGCTTTTCCTTTGCCAAAAGCGAAATCTTACTTATGTTTTGCGCCGACTGTTCCTGTGCTTCAGCAATTTCCTTCTGACTCTTCTCAAAGGCCAACGACTCGAAAACCACGAACGATTGTGCAGGAGTCCAGTTCGAAATAATATCGTCTGCAAACATCGTACTCACCTTTAGTTCCTCGTTGATAGGCTCCGATTCGGTTTTAACAACGAGGTTTTGCTTGCCCAATTCGTCGAAAGCACGTCCCGAAAGTTGGAAAGCTTCGCCGTCGGAAGCCACAATCTGGTCGGCAACAAATTCAACATTGCCAACGCCAACAGCTATTCTTGCGTCCCAAATCAGCTTCGAATTCTTCGGAGTATTCATTCTTAACCCTGCCCGAACCAGCACCGCCACCAGCAGCGCGTATTCAGTTTGGTCTACTAAAATCTGAAAACTATCACCCCGAAACACCTCATATTTCATCGAACACAAGTGTTTCAAGTCCGATACTATATTATCCAGCGCCTGCAACAACTGCGGTCTTTGCTCGATAGGTATAGCCGTTGAGTTAATAATATCGCCAGTAATAACTGCCTTCATCATTATTTTAATCGTATTTTTGCAAAGATATAAAGAAAAGTTTGAGTAGCAAAGCAAACCCCGTTGTTTTTAAATAACAACCTATTCAGATTGTTTCTGCAAAAACAACCCATATAAGTTGTTTCTTAAAAAACAACCTATTTAAGTTGTTTTTCTCCTCCTTCGTCCCCCCTTTTCGTCCCAATCTCCCAGTCTTGGTCCCAACCTTTCCCATCAAACCCACCTCTTTCTCTTTCCTCTATACTCCATCGAGTGCCAACAATCCCCCTCGTTTTTTCTGCAAAACCATAGTTTTCTGGTTTTTTCAATGCCCCCCAACCGAACTTATTCGGCGAAGATGGCATTATGTCGGAACAAATAAGTATATTTGCAAGTGTATATTTTTTATGCACAAAAATGTGGTTCGGGCGCATCGTTGAGGCTCGAAAGTTTAATATTTAAGACAGAAAACAGATGGATAAGATATTGTTGATAGTAGACCCGCAGGTCGATTTTGTAAATGGTTCGCTCCCTGTTACAGGGGCAGCAGAAGCTATGGACGCACTGGCAGCGTATGTGAAGGAACATGGCAACGAGTATGTGGCACGTCTGGTTACTGCCGATTGGCACCCCTACCACCATTGTTCGTTTGCCGATGAGGGCGGTATGTGGCCACGACATTGCGTGCAACACTCGGCTGGAGCAGCCATTTGGCAGTCGTTGCTCGAGGCATTGAACGAGACACGGGGCGGTTTCACCTTATTATATAAGGGCAACAACATTACGAAAGAAGAATATTCGATTATGCAAAACGAGGAATCGGCAAGCGTAATCTGTCGGTTGGTCGAAGCAATGAAGATTGAACAACTCGATGTTTGCGGTTTGGCGGGCAACATTTGTGTGCTGGATACGGCGAAAGATCTCAAGAAAATGCTGCCCAATATCAAGCTGAACATCTTGGAAGAATATGCGCCATCGCTCGACGATGGGTCGATGTTGAAGGACTTTATTAACGATTTAATTTAAAATTTTAACAACGGGCAATGCACACAACAAGCGGCATTGCCCTTTCTTTTTACCGAAAGTGCAACATATTTTATAGCACTGGGCAATAGACTTTCGGGCTGTTCTCTCCCCATTATTCCTCCTCTTATTTTGTAAAGAAAGTTCATGCGAAAAGCGAACTAAAT